>Ga0315268_10008659_pt1 | contig 10605 bp, 15 predicted proteins | sample C1_top_MG_FD_204535 | JGI IMG/M metagenome (GOLD analysis project Ga0315268, IMG submission 204535) | Sediment microbial communities from Yellowstone Lake, YNP, Wyoming, USA - C1_top | ecosystem: Environmental > Aquatic > Freshwater > Lake > Sediment | place: USA: Wyoming | collected 2017-08-01 | reverse complement strand
CAATGGAATCGTCGATGCCCTCCGACACATTTCGGGAAAACTCTTCGACATCAAGATCGAACCCCTCTCTGATATTGAGCCCCTTATCTGGAAAAAGACGTTCGCCTATAACGTTCAAGATGGAGTCCTGTTTCTCGAAATCGATTCGTTGAAGCTCACCGCCGGTGTCCTTCCGAAGAGAGTATTTAGGAAAAAAGTGCAAAAGAAAACGATTGAGGAGGTTGGCGAAAGAGTCGAGCAAAACGCCGGCCGCCTCCTCTATGAATATACCTACAGTCTCCAGGAAAGTGCTCGTAAGTTTCGGGCGGATATCGACATGGCGGTTGAGCACATCATTCAGAGTATTGAGCATGTTCTCCAGCAAGCAGTTCAACGTAAGCAGGAGGGCGAACGGGACCTCCAATCCCAAATTGATTTGGTGCGCGGTCGATTGACAAAACTAAAGATGATTGAACAAGAGTTTACCACTACCCTATGAGTGCAAAGGCTGAACTTCCACCCGCTCATAAGCGCTCGCTCAGTGTGGTTGCACGAAGCATCGAGGATGCGTTGAATGACATCGCCGCTCGCCTTCGATCAAATCCTTCGAACGCTCAGTTGCATCATGTCGAACCATCATTCTCTGATGCCGAGCGTGTGTTCATCCTGAAAACTCTAGAAGAAATCCGAAGAAGCCTTTTCGACCTCATCGAAACTTTCGATATTCACCCCTCCTCTGTTACTGAGTTCCAAATCGTTCAGGCGCAATACACGCATATCTGGACGCTACTCCAGGATTCGTACTCCAATAAGATGAAAGGGTACGGAGAACTTCCGGCAGAGGAGGCACGTCTCTTGGATAAACAGATCGCGCAACTTTCCGAACACGTTGAGAAATTAAGGGGGATAATATTCTTCAACGAGAAAAAGTAACCGAACTTCAATATTCAAGCATTCCACAGGTTTCTGTCGAGGCTCCTGTATTGTATGGCTTCGCTGATGTGTTCCGGGCGGATATCATCCATACCGGCGAGATCGGCAATCGTCCGTGCGACTCTTAATATCCGATCGTATGCGCGGGCGGAGAGACCAAGTTTTGCGATTGCCATTTTCAGGAGCTCTTCACATGCGGTATCAATCTTACAAAAGAGTTGCAACTCCCGGGATTCCATATCGGCATTGCAAAACAAATTTTTCATCGTGCGAAATCGAGCTGTTTGTCGTTCCCGCGCAAGCACCACGCGATGACGAATATTCTGCGATCCTTCTGGAACCGCCGGGTTGGATAACTCTTTATTCTTTATTGCCGGAACTTCAATGTGGAGGTCGATACGGTCGAGAAACGGTCCTGAAATTTTTGACATGTATTTTTGGATTTGCATGGAAAAACATGTGCACTCTTTCGACGAATCGGTGAAGTAGCCGCACAAACATCCATGCGTTGCCATTTTACTACCTGACACTCAAAGCCAGAAAACCCCGCAATAAAGCCTATCCCGGAGACCTAAAGATGCTCGGTGATCACATCGGAAAGCGCGGGCTAGACCTTGGAATGCATCAGAAGGACGTGGCGGCGTTAGTCAGCGGAACCACCTCAACTTTTACCAACTGGGAAAAGAATCGTTGCAGTCCGGCTCTCAGGTTTAGACCGAAAATCATCTTATTTCTTGGTTATGAACCGATCTCAAGAACTCCATCAGGTCTTGGGGAAAGAATCAGAACTTACAAGTATAAACAGGGTGTGAGCATTAAAAAACTGGCTGAAATTCTAGGTGTTGATCCCACGAGACCGCCAAACTTGGAGCGTGGGGAAACTATGCCCGGAATCAGGCTGATAAAAGCCCTGTCAGCCGTTCTTGGTGATATTACATGAGTCTAGCACCCGAGCAGAATTTTAAACAAAAACTGTTGGCTACTTGATTTGTTTCAGTAGATTTATTATATTTGTTTATGCGCATATACGTATACAAGGTTCATTCGCCGGGTTTCGCGTGCAGCAAGCAATAAATGTACTTTGGGTGAAAGGGCAATAATGTGGATCAACTTATTCGCATCCTCAAAGCGGTATCCGATGAATCTCGGCTTAGGATTCTTAATCTTATCATCAATGCGGATGAGATTTGTGTCTGTGACATCGAGCGCACGCTTGGTTTTACGCAAACTAAGGTTTCTCGACACCTTACAGCATTGAAGAGTGCCGACCTCGTGACAAATCGACGGGAGGGGTTATGGATACTTTACTCCTTCATAGGCGATAGGAAAAAAGAACACAAACAGCTACTTAAAGGGCTCAAGGACGTTTTTGTACTTTATCCGATATTTCAGGAAGACATTCGTCGATTACAAAAAGCGGTTAAGAACGGTCACTGTACGACCTTTAATGTCATTCAACCTGGCCGCATTCCTAAAGCTTTACGCCCTCAAGGATAAGTATGATGACAAAACAACGGGTGCTCTTTGTTTGTGTACACAACAGCGCGCGAAGCCAGATGGCTGAAGCCTTTCTCAAACGATATGGCGGAGAGATGTATGAAGTTGAAAGTGCTGGTATAGAGCCGGGTGCACTAAATCCCATTGTCGTTGGTGCTATGAGAGAAATTGGGATCGATATTTCAAGAAACCAAACAAAGGGTGTATTCGAATTTCTCCGTCAAGGAAAGACTTTCCACTTTGTGGTAACTGTTTGTGATGAGAGTAACGGCGAACATTGTCCGGTGTTTCCTGGCGTCTCGCAACGACTCCATTGGAGCTTTGACGACCCATCGACATTTGCCGGTTCCTGCGAAGAGAAGTTGGCTAAAACAAGAGTAGTCAGAGATTCCATTAAGTTAAAAATATTAGAATTCCTCTCTGCTCAACAAGAGGTAATACAATGACAATCAAAGTACTTGGACCGGGTTGTATGAACTGTAAGACACTTGAAAAACGCACTATTGAAGCACTGGAAGAATTAGGTATGGACGCGGTTGTTGAGAAGGTTGAGGACCTACGGAAGATCGCTTCATACGGGATACTGCGCACGCCCGGATTAGTAATAGACGAGAAGGTCGCTGTCTCGGGATCTGTTCCTCCCGTGGAAAAGCTGAAGGAAATTCTTCTCGCTTTGCGGGGCGCATAATGGAGAAGCTCCTTGAAACATATCCAGAGAATGACGCGAGTGACTGTCCTTGTTGTCGACCGAGAATATATCCCATAGGCATGCGTCATTATTTCTTGAAGATTGATAAGAGAAAAGGCTGTTGTAGAGAAACAACATCATATTCCACCATATCGATAACCAACAACAAATGGAGAGAAAAATGAAATATTCGATCGTCGTAGCAGCATTTTTGGTGTGCTGCTGGTTGCAGACAGCGATTGGGTCTGTTCAAAATGACATTGCCATGGCCAACAAAGCGGGCCATGCCGTGTTTCTTATTGTGACGGAGCCCGGGAATCCTGATGAAGCAAAAGCGCTTGCTATTGCAAAAGAAGCACAAACTCTCCACCCAAAAGTAGTTCTTATTACAATGAACAGAGCGGATAAGGAGAACAAGAGTCTCGTGGATAAGTACGGACTTGCCGGCGCGCCATTACCAGCAATCGTTGTCATTGCGTCCAATGGTGCTCTGGCTGGGGGAGCATTGATGTCAGAGGCAACATCGGAAGGTCTTATCGCGATGATACCGTCACAGAAAAAAGCAGATGTACTGAAAAACATGCAGGATGGGAAATCTGTATTTCTCGTAGTCACTAAAAAATCTCATCAAAAAAAAGAGGTGCTCGGTAAATGTCGAATCGCCTGCTCAGACATGAACAACAATGCGAGTATCGTAGAAGTTGATTTCGACGACGCGTCTGAGAAACGTTTTTTGTCTGACTTAAAAATCAATCAAATTCAAGATGAACCCCAAACCTTTGTTATAAATTCCCATGGACAGGTTACCGGTTCATTCACAGGTACGACAGATGCAAAAACACTTGTTGCCACAGCCGCCCAAAAGCCGGCCTCGGGGTGCTGTCCTCCTAGCAGCGGAAAGGCATGCCCACCGCCGAAGAAGTAATTCTGAATCAATCGCTCAGTCAGCACTCGACGATCGGTCGTCCATCGTATGATACGGTCATACAGCGCCCGGACTCCAGACAACGCGTACCTTATTGTGTCCATGCAACCCAAAAGTATACGATAATCCAACAATGAACATTCTCCATCTTGTTTGGCGCGAGTTATGGCATCGAAAATCCAGGCTCATCTCAGGATTGACGACAATTATTCTCGGTATTGCGGTCATCATCGGCATACGAACCGTAACGACCTCTTCGGAAAAAGCCGTTGCCGTGAAATTGGACAATCTGGGCGCGAACATCCTGGTGCTGCCGCAGGGCGCCAGCACCGACGACTACTACACGGCAGATATTGATGCCCCGACATTTCCCGAAGGGTATGTGGAGCGCATTGTCTCATCTTCGTTGCAGGGGGTGGATAATCTTTCCCCCAAGCTGAGCAGGCGGGTGAAAATCGGCGGAAGTAGTTTTGTGCTCACCGGCATTCTCCCCGCGAACGAAGTGGCGGCCAAGCCGCTCTGGCAATCATCGGGAATAATGGGCAACGAAATTGCCGCAAGTTGCGCTCCCTCCAATTCCCAAAATCAATCTTTAGGATTCAAGGACGAACGTCTCCAGCGTAAAACCATCGACTCGCTCGGTTCCGGCGATTGCTATCTGGGATTTATTGCGGCGCAACGCCTGTCCGCGAACGAAGGAAGCCGCATAACGATACGGAACAAGGAATTCACAGTTTCAAAGATTCTCCCAGAAACAGGCACGGTTGACGATGGAAGAATATTCGCGCACCTGCACAGCGTCCAGAATCTACTTGGCATCGAGAATCAGCTCAGTGCCATTGAGATCATGGGCTGCTGCAACGCCATCTCCGATGGATTGCTCGGTAAGATGCGAAACATCCTTCCCGACACAAGAATCACCACTATTGGCCAAATCGTCTCCACCCAAATCGAAACCAACAGAATGATGAACAACGTTTCCCTCATATTTCTGGTTATCATTCTTCTTGTGGGAGGTGTATCCATTGGCAATTATATGTGGGCGAATGTCAACGAACGAAAAAAGGAAATCGGTACGTACCGGATGATCGGGTTCACGAAGTCAGGTATTTACATGATGCTTTTGTTCAAGGCTGTCATTCTTGGATTCTTCGGCGGTATCGCAGGTTACATCATCGGGACGTTGTCGGGTGCGTTTCTTGGCCCGCAATTCGCGGGTGTTACCGTACAGCCGATTCCGATCCTGTTGCCTCTGTCCATTCTCTTGGCCATAACGATTTCTGTATTGGGTTCCCTGTTGCCCGCATCCGTGGCGGCAAGGATGGAACCATACTCCATCATGCAGGAAGAATAATCATGGCATTCCAAGTGCAGAATCTTACAAAACAGTATCGCCATCGCAATGGAACAGTCATTGATGCATTATCGGATATATCGGTAAAAATTGAAGCTGGGCAGTTCGTTACCATCACGGGTCCATCCGGTTCGGGAAAATCCACGTTGCTATTCACAATGGGTGGATTATTGCGCCCATCTTCAGGCAGCATCCTTTTTAACGGTCAAAGTCTTCATTCCGCCGACGACAAGACGCTATCAGAATTCCGCAAGCTTCACATCGGATATGTCATGCAGAATTTCTTTCTCGTCCCATATCTCACCACGGAAGAGAATGTGATGGTCGCCGTTTCACTTTCCCAGAAACAAGTCTGCAAACAGAAGGAAATCGCCTGGAATCTCTTAAAATTGGTTGGACTTACTGACAGAGCGGAGCATTATCCGCGTGAATTATCATCCGGGCAGCAACAACGCGTGGCGATAGCCCGTGCGCTCGCGAATTCTCCCTCCGTGATTCTTGCAGACGAGCCTACCGGAAATCTTGACCCGGAGCTTTCTGCGGAAATCTTCACTCTATTAAAGGAATTGAATACGAAGAAGGGCATTACCATTATCATGGTAACGCATAGTCCCGAGGCAGCAAAAATCGGCACGACAAGAATACACCTGAGAAACGGACACATTATCGAGTAGGAATACCACTATAATGAAATCAAACAATTATTAACCACTTAAATAAAAATCAAAATGGGAAACAAAATTTTTGTAAAAGAAATTAGTCCATCTTCAACCCAAGATTGGGTAAAAAATGGTGCATTATTAGTGGATGTTCGTGAAAAAGACGAAGTGGAACAATTAGCCTACGATGTGCCAAACATTATCAACATTCCTTTGAGTGTATTTGAGGAACGCTTTCATGAAGTACCTAAAGACAAAGAAGTGGTAATCGTTTGTAGAGGTGGTGGCAGAAGTTTAAAAGCCGCAGGATTTTTAATTAGTAATGGCTACGGCAAAGACAAAGCGGTGAATATGCAACATGGCATTATTGGCTGGGTGCAAAAAGGGTTCCCGATTAAAGGAAATACCTCTTCTGTTTTAGGCAATACTCTATACTCTGGATGTTGTGGAACAAGCACAAATCAAACCACACAATCGTGTTGCGATAGCAGCCCAAATTCAGACGGTAGTAAATGTTGCTAAACATAATTATCAACAAATAAAAAATATATGAGAGTCCCAACTACCGCAAAGGAAGAAGCAAGCGATTTGGTCCTCGCAATGCAAAGCGCATAATATGGAAAAGCTCCTGGAAAAACATCCGGTCGGTGCGTCAGCCATCTTCTTGCCGGTCTGGATTGTGCTCTATGCTGCGCTGCAGCCCCTCACGGACACTCTCATTTCCCTTACGGGATTGATTCAGGGGGAACGACTGACGGAGGCAGTTAGGTTTTTTGTCTTCGAAGTGCCGAAGGTAATGCTCCTATTGACGCTCGTCGTATTTGGTGTCGGCATTGTGCGTACGTACTTTTCTCCGGAACGAACGCGAAAGATGTTAGGTGGAAAATCACTCTTTGCCGGCAATGTATTGGCGAGTATGCTCGGCATTGTGACGCCGTTCTGTTCGTGCTCTGCTGTGCCGCTCTTCATCGGATTTGTGGAGGCTGGCGTGCCGCTCGGGGTCACCTTCTCATTTCTTATCGCAGCGCCCATGATAAACGAGATAGCAGTCGTGTTGTTATTTGGATTATTTGGTTGGAAAACAGCATTGCTCTACGTCGGCACTGGATTAGCAATTGCAATCTCTGCCGGATACGTCATCGGGAAGTTAAAAGTTGAGCGTTTCGTGGAAGATTGGGTCTATCAAATCCAGGCCAACACCAATGCGCTGGAAGAAACTATTCCGTCTTTCAGGGATCGCATGCAATCTGGATACATGGCTGTAAAAGACATTGTCGGGAAAGTCTGGCCATACCTTCTTGTTGGTATAGGCGTCGGCGCTGGTATTCACGGTTACGTGCCGGAAAATTTTATGGCTTCGCTCATGGGCAAATCTGCGTGGTGGTCCGTTCCCGTATCGGTGTTGATTGGTGTACCGTTGTATTCGAATGCAGCGGGAATCATTCCTATTGTTCAGGCACTGCTGGAAAAAGGAGCGTCGCTCGGGACCGTGCTCGCGTTTATGATGAGTGTCATCGGTTTATCGTTGCCGGAAACAATCATTCTTAAAAAAGTTTTGAAGATACAATTGATTGCCGTGTTTGTTGGAGTCGTTGCAACGGGCATAATTATTGTGGGTTATCTGTTCAATTTTATCTTTACATAGAGGATAGGAACAATGAGCACCGTTACCAGAAGACTTTCATTTCTTGACAGGTATCTAACCCTCTGGATATTTCTTGCAATGTTTTTCGGTGTTTTCTCCGGCTATCTCTTCCCATCCATAGTGACATTTTGGAATTCATTTCAGAGCGGCACGACAAATGTTCCAATTGCAATCGGATTAATCTTAATGATGTATCCGCCCCTTGCAAAAGTTAAGTATGAGGAACTTGGCGATGTGTTCCGCAACGTGAGAGTTCTCTCGCTTTCACTCGTGCAAAATTGGATTATCGGACCTATTCTAATGTTCTTTCTTGCGATAACCTTTCTTCAGGGCTATCCGGAATACATGGCGGGACTAATTTTGATCGGTTTAGCGCGATGCATAGCCATGGTTATTGTGTGGAACGAGCTTGCCAAAGGAGATACCGAATATGCCGCCGGTTTGGTTGCGTTCAATTCAATCTTTCAGGTACTCTTCTTCTCAATATACGCGTATGTGTTTCTCACCGTATTCCCTTCCTGGCTTGGCTTAAAAACGTTTGCGGTAGACATAACCATCGGACAGATAGCAAAAAGCGTTTTTATCTATCTTGGCATTCCATTTCTTGCAGGAATGATAACGCGCTTCGTGCTATTGAAAGTAAAAAGCAAGGACTGGTATCAGACGAAATTCATTCCGAAGATTTCTCCGATTACATTAATCGCGCTTCTCTTTACAATCGTCGTAATGTTTTCTCTCAAAGGGGAATACATTGTCAAGATACCGCTTGATGTCATCCGTATCGCAATTCCACTCGTTATCTACTTCGTGATAATGTTTTTCGTGTCATTTTATATGGGGAAGAAGGTCGGTGCGGATTATTCCAAGACTGCAACGCTTTCCTTTACAGCGGCAAGCAATAATTTTGAATTGGCCATTGCAGTTGCTATCGCAGTATTTGGAATAAACTCCGGAGAGGCATTTGCTGCGGTTATTGGTCCGTTGGTTGAGGTACCTGTGCTGATCAGTTTGGTCAATGTCGCGCTATGGCTTCAGAAGAAATACTTTCTAAATGTCGAGACGGGGACTGTTACAGCGCCAGATATTTGTCCGTGAATGATGTTCGTAAATTCGTCCATTGAATATTGGAGTCTACCATAGGTTTTGGAAAATGATAGAACTGACTTCATTAATCACGTGCCCAGAGTGTGGCCATCAAAAGAAAGAAACGATGGCTGCGGATGCGTGCCAGCACTTCTATGAATGCGAAAAATGCCACATAGTGCTCAAACCTCGACATGGAGACTGCTGTGTATTTTGCTCCTATGGGACGATTAAATGTCCCCCTCGGCAGCGAGCCGCTGGGCAACAATAAGGCTTCCAGGTTTGGAGAGAAAATGAGGCATTATCCAATTCAGAGAGGTCTAAGTCTGAGGGAACTTGCCATGGAGCTAGGTTTTGATCAGTTTGGTAAATGTCGCACTATGGCTGCAAAAGAAATACTTTGCAAATGTTGAGGCACGAACTGTAAAAGCGTTGGATATTTGTTCGTGAATGGTTTCTCTAAATTCGTCTATTCGACAATGGGGTGACAAATGAAAATTCAAGTACTCGGCTCAGGTTGCACAAAATGTAAAACGCTTGAAGATCGAATCCGACAGATAGTCGCAAAGCATCAGCTTGATGTAGAAATTGAGAAAGTGACCGATCTGAAAGAGATCATGAAATATGGGATCATGATGACGCCCGGGTTGGTGATCGATGGTGTTGTGAAAAGCACCGGCTCTATCCCGAAAGATGAACAACTACTCTCGTGGATGAAAGGAACAAAGTAATGAAGAAATTTATCCTTCTCCTCATGCTTCTTAGTCTTGCCCCTGGTTCATTCATCCAAGGTCAGTCAAAGAAGCTCGTAAAAAGAACCAACCCAGCTCTCGTTGCAAAGGATACAAGTGCACATGCTCCAAAGTTACTCGTGACGTTTGTTGAACTCGGTTCAGTGAAGTGTATCCCATGCAAGGCAATGCAGCCGGTGATGAGGTCAATCGAAAAGAAGTACGCAGACCAAATCAAGGTTGTCTTCTACGATGTCTGGAAAGCGGAACAGCAAAAATATGCAGATCAGTATGGAATTAAGCTCATTCCCACTCAGGTATTTTTGGATAAAGACGGTAAAGAATTCTTCCGGCATGAAGGATTCTATCCCGAGGAAGAAATCGATAAGCTCCTCCAGAAGCAGGGTTTGAAAACCCGTAGCGGAGGATAACCCGTGATAGACTCTATCTTCACCTGGCTCACCACTGCGATGAGCGATCGGTTCGAAATAGCTCTCGCTGCAGCAATGGGATGGGGAGTAATAAGCATTGTTCTCAGTCCGTGTCACCTTTCCAGTATACCTCTCGTTATCGGTTATATTAGCAGTCAGGGACACGCGGGAATGAAACGATCGTTCTCGCTTTCACTCGTCTTCGCGGTTGGCATCCTTATCACGATTGGATTGATTGGAGCGATCACCGCGTCCGCAGGCCGGATGATGGGCGATGTCGGAGTGTGGGGGAACATCATCGTGGCTGGAGTGTTTTTCATTGTCGGTCTCTATCTCATGGATGTCTTCACTCTTTCATGGGGTGGAATTGTCCCGCAAACATCTCTTGCACGTGGATGGAAGGGTGCGTTGCTCTTGGGTCTCATATTCGGGATCGGACTTGGTCCGTGCACGTTCGCCTACATGGCGCCTGTACTCGGTGTGGCCTTCAGCGTAGCAACGACCAATCTATTCCGAGCACTTTCACTCATCGCGGCGTTTGGAATCGGACACTGCGCGGTGATCGTTGGAGCCGGAGGCGCTGCTGGAACGGTGCAGAAGTATCTCAACTGGACGGAACAGTCCAAGGGTGCGACGTACCTGAAGCGCGTTGCTGGTGTGCTCGTCATTCTGGGTGGCGT
>Ga0315268_10008658_pt1 | contig 10605 bp, 9 predicted proteins | sample C1_top_MG_FD_204535 | JGI IMG/M metagenome (GOLD analysis project Ga0315268, IMG submission 204535) | Sediment microbial communities from Yellowstone Lake, YNP, Wyoming, USA - C1_top | ecosystem: Environmental > Aquatic > Freshwater > Lake > Sediment | place: USA: Wyoming | collected 2017-08-01 | reverse complement strand
ATCTTATCCGATTAGGATATTTTGCTTGAAAGTTAGACAACGTCTCTAAAGTTCCGTCAGTTGAACCGCCGTCAGCAAAGATGTGCTCAATATTGGAATAAGTCTGATTCAAAACACTTTGAATGCATTGTTCTATATACTTATTGCCGTTAAGAACCGGCGTAAGAATACTTACGGAGGGATTGCTTGTCAGAATCTTGTCTTCCTTCTTAACAGAAAGGCCGATATGCTTTTTACGAAACCCCACCCTAATTTTCTCCTTAACTTTTTCTCAATACTTTTTTTAACAACTCTTCAAGTTTAAGGACAACCCTCTCACGGCTATGGACTTGCCTGACATAATCCAGACCGGCCTGCCCCAGTTGCTCTCTTCTTACAGGGGATTTAAGCAGCAAGACCACCTCTTGCGCCATAGCGTCTGCGTCATCCACATAGACTACGCCGCACGACTCACCAGAGATCACGGTTCTCATCCCTGGCAGAGAAGAAGATACCACTGCCTTGCCGCACGCTAAGTACTGAATTACTTTAGCACAAAAAAGGTCTTTCATATCACCAGAAACAGGATAAGGATTTATGCATACAGTGGCCATGCTTATGTACTGCGGCAAAGTCTTGAAAGGCTGCAAACCGGTTATAAGCACATGCTCCTCCAAATTTAACTCGGAGATTATCGTTTCCAACTCGCTACGAATAGGGCCGTCACCGACAAGTAGCAGTCTCGAGTCCGGGGCCTCCCTTATTACTTTGGGGAACTCGCGAATAAATTCGCGCAAACCGCTAAAATTGTACAAATGACCTATAAAAACAATAATCTGTCTTTTTTCATCAAGCCATCTCTGGCAAACCTCTGGAATATTGCCGTCGAGAGATAACGGATGAGCGTCTAATACAGGGACATCAACAGGGAAAGGGAGCAGCTCTATGGTGGAATCTCGCGCCCCCATGCGGCTTACGTATTCTGCGTATTTAGGGGTAAGGGCCAAAATTTTATCCGTTTTTGGATAAACCCTCCTTTCAAAAAATTCTACTGCCTTTCGTATTGTCGGATTGGCAATAAGGCGGTGAAGCATGTCTATGTTTCTGAACACCACGGGGATATTGAATTTACTCCCTAGACGCACTGATGACAAACCGCTGCAAACAACCGAGTACAGCACAATAACATCGACACCCATCTCCTTAACAACTTTCCGGATCAGTCTATAACAGCTTGAGTAAGCATAGAGAAGCTTCCAGACAAAGGTAGGAAGGTTTTCCGCAAAAATGGGAAAGGTGAGCATTGCATAACGGAATAGGCGTACCTTGGCATCAGGATAAACCCTGGCCATATCCTCTTCTATCGTGTTAAACCAAGTAGGTTTCCCGCGTTTACAATCGATGACATAGACATCGTGACCTAAAAGCGAGAGACCCTCGGCCAGGACATGGATGTCATATACCACCGATTTAGTCAAATCGTCATCAGTTACGAAAAGCACTCTCATTTGAAAAACACTGCCTCCTTTCTTTTTTCTCTGTTTTCAATGCCACTACTATCTTGAGTTCGCACGATTATATTTCGGATCTGAGCCATTCGGGGATTTACATACCTACTTCATTACTCCAACCGAGCCCAGGATTTTATATCTCCACCTCTTGAGCCTTTCGGGAGCCAACTTATTCAGATGACTGTATACATTAAAGAGGAACGGGAACCGTGCACGAAGAAACCTTAGGAAGAAATCCTCAAAGTGCAGCAATCTCATCAGCAAGACCTCGCCCCTGGAGAACCCCTCAGGTCCTGTCTCCGTGGCATAGCCCATTTCATAAGACGACCCGACTCTGCGGCTTGACATCCTGAGCTTGTACACACCTGGGTTTTCTTTGAGCGGAAGGAGCCTTCCTGTTGAGAACGCCTCTACGGCCGTGAGGGAGTGCTCCTTCAAGTGGGGCCGGATGAAGCCTAACTCAAGGAGAGTTTCGCGTTTTATACGTCTGATATTGATGTGGTCTTTGTTCGGGTGATCGAAATGCCAGAGAGTAACCTTGGGATCGTGCCACTCCTCTGGCATGCCGGCGTTTACGAGCCTCCATGCGAGTTCGTATGGCCCGCAAATGTATCCCCTGTAGGATTTATGCTCGTCGAACCCGCCGAAGCGTATGGCGTCATCCTTCCTTACGCTAACGCAAGCGCCTACATTCTCCCAGAGCGGCACCCAATTGTGGTTCTTGAGTTCTTCGATGTCGGTCATACCATCAGGGTAGGTGGATTCTGTCCTACGCTCATAGTGCATAAGCACCATAGATTTCGGTTCGCCAGCACCGCCGAGGCCGAACTTGTCGTTGATGGACGATATGAATGTAGGAGGGAAGACAGCGTCGCTGTCGCAGATGGTAATGACCTTACCCCTGGCCTGGAGAAGCCCGACGTTGTAACCCACATGTTTGTGGTATCTTCCCTTCTGCCCACAGGTTATCACGGCATCTGCCTTTTCCATGACTTCTGGGACCACCCGGTCATAGAGCTCGACCCAGATGATCTCGTATTCCTCCCTGGGGACGTCCTGTCGGGAGAGCCAATCGAGGGCAAAGAACCTCTCACGGCAGGACCAATCGAGAAGGATGACCGATACCTTTCGCGGCGATCCGGAATTGTTGGCCTTGTGAATCTGCACGTTATATCTCGTCTGCTTCATTATTAATGCGCTTTGTCGATGTGCTTTTGTCTTTTTTGCCTCTCAAAGATATCAAGCGATGGCCCCGGACAAGAAATTTAAACCCCGGTCCAAGGCAACATGCAACGGCCCTAAGCTGGGCCCCCTAAGAGAAAACCCCCAAGACATCTTACTCATGGATTGAAAGGCTAAAAGTTGCCTCTTTACAGGCAAACACCTACTCAGTCTCCTAAGTTTAGAGTAATTCGATCGCAGCCTCAAGCTGCGTTCTTGACACATTGGTTATTATCTCGCGGCGCTTCTGTCCTTCTTTAAAGAACATTACCGTAGGGACAATACTTACCTTATAAGTACTCGCTATATCGGCATTATCATCAATATTTAATTTTACGACCTTAACTTTTTCGGGACATACTTTTGCCATCTCCTCAACCGTCGGGGCCATCTTCATACAGGGCTCGCACCACTCGGCCCAAAAAACAACCATCACCAAACCATCAGCCTTCAGCACGTCACTCTCCCATGTATCGCTCCTAACCTCCAAAACACCATCCGCCATATCTCGGCTCCTTATCTTTATTAAATTATATACCTCGCAGTCTCTGCTACGGGAACCTTAGGCTCTCTTCTGACTTAGTCGGTACCGTTCTGAAACTTTCAACCAAAGCGCTTTCGGGCAAGCCTTAAAGTTTTTTTGACAGCACGTCCTAAAGCATCTGATTGAGTACCTTTGTATTAAAAATATTCAAAAAACTTTATCTCATAAATCCTTAGAATTTCGGGTTGATTTCCTGCAGTAAAATAAAGACGGTAAAATTTATAAGCAGCAGGAGAAGCAACGGCATAGGTTCCTCGCTCATCAGTCTTCCAGCCTATCCGATTCTTCTGAACATCTAAGTCCTTCCATGTTGTCCCGTCATTTGAACCTTGAAATTGCCAATCTTTAGGCATCCTCTTTGCCTCTTCTCCAGCCTGTAAGGAATATTTTGAAATCTTCTTGCTTTTATTATCTTTGAACTCTATTTGTAGCCAAATTGGAAATTTAATAGATTCCCAAAAACTATCAGGACTTATATCCTTATCAAATGCGCGATCTGCATGATGTCTGCCCACAAGATTAGACTCTTTTAAAATAAATTCCTCACCGCTTATTGCTTTTTCAGAAGGTTTCTGCGTGCACCCAAAAATTGATACAAAAAACCATACCGCCACTAATACAGGAAAATACTTTCTGTCTATTCTCATAGATAACTCCTCCTTTTTATTTTTTATTTTTTATTTTTAAAAATGTGTTCATGACTCTAAACCACCTTGTGGATTTTATATGCTCTAACTCTCCCTGCAATGCCTCTATCCTTGCGTCCCTATCAGCTATATTGTTTTGCAGTTCAATTATCCTCGACTCTTTGGCTTCTAACTCTTTATCCTGTTTTTGTATGATGTCGTCCCTGCTGGTTATTTCTCCCTGCAATGCCTCTATCCTTGCGTCCCTATCAGCTATATTGTTTTGCAGTTCAATTATCCTCGACTCTTTGGTTTTTAACTCTTTATCCTGCTTTTGTATGATACTGTCCCTGCTGGTTATTTCCCTCTGCAATGCCTCTATCCTTGCGTCTCTGTCAGCTATATTGTTTTGCAGTTCAATTATCCTCGACTCTTTGGCTTTTAACTCTTTATCCTGCCCTTGTATGGTGCCGTCCCTGCTGGTTAACTCACTCTGAAGTGCCTCTATCCTTGAATCCCTATCAGATTCATCAACAAGACGTTTTACCTTATCGACGGACTCCGTAAAAAAGAGCTCTCTGTTTTGGCGATACATCTTTAGGGTCTTCTCGTCCGCTCGGATAATGTCCACATGCCCCAAGGCCATCGTTTTAAGTGCGTAGATGCTTCCATCGAAGTCCAGTAAGTTAAAACCTTTATATGATTCTAACAACACAGGGGGTGTATATATTTTCTCACCGACAATGCTCTCGGCCTCATTCAAGTCCTTCGCCTTAATAATCTCATCACGTTCCCGTTCTCTTTCCTCTCTTAAATCAAGACTGGACAGGGAATATGGCACTGCATAAACTAGCCTGTCATACCGCAAAAATGTATAGCTCTTTGACAGGCCAATCGTTGGAAGCGGTGTTTGTCTTTTATCTTCTATCCCCGGATATACCAGATTGGTCGGCTTCCAGCCGTCGGCTTCGGCTCGAACACTCCAAATGGCGTGATTGATTGAGAAGTTCTTAAATGCAGACCCGACAGCGAGGACTACCCCGCAGTGGACCGACTGATAAATGTCTTTATCTCTTCCGGCATCAAGGAAGCTCATATCATAATCGGATATACGCCCTTCACAGTCGTGACCGCAAAGTATTCCGCCTTTTCTTTTTACCAGTGGGGCATATTGCTTAATGTCATTTGCGAGCGGCTCGTATCTGTGGTCAGCGTCGATAAAAACTAAATCAAACATATTGTCTTTCAATATTTCCACAGCCACATCTGAGCGAGAACGAATCGGGATTACCACATCTTCAAGTCCTTCACTGCATATCCTGTTCCAGAAAAAGGAGAATATATCCGTTTTTTTTGCGATTTCAATCAATTCCGTGCCCTCGTTACCCTTCCACCAGTCAACACAATAGAGTTGACCGCCATTTTCTTGTACGACTTTTCCGAGCAAAACCGTAGAATCGCCGCACCAGCTCCCTACCTCGAGGAACTTACAGCCAGCCCTTGCCGCTGACTCTGCGAGTATGCGCAGGACGATCCGCTGCTCTTCGGTATGGATCTGTTTTTCTTTGATATCGATCCTGTCTATATTCAATTTTTTAATTCCTATCTATAACGCCGCAAACCGTTCATACCATTACTTTATCGTTTTTCCTTGAAACCTCCTGAAAGTCGGACTCAAGCTCGAGTAGTCCGTCAAACAATTTGGTACGTACTATAACCGCAAGGTGGATCAAACCGTACCTGATATCTATTGGTTCATCCTTCTCAAAAAGTTTTTCCGCCACTCCGAGATCGATGAAGTAATCGCCCCAATGTAGATTCATCCTTATAGAAAACCTGAATACGATCGTATCGGACTCCCTGGCCTGCTCTATGAAGGTCCTGCTGCAACGGGTGTTGCTCGCATAAACGACGAGGCCATCTACTGTCTTTATCGAAAAACCGAAGAGAGGGTATTCTACGGGCTGATTGAATCTTGCCTTTAAATAGATATCTACCACGTCGCCGAAACGGACGGTATCTGGGTCGATTTGTTCTCCACTGACTAAAAGGTAGTCGACGATCTCCGCCCTTTTGTCACCAAAACGGTGTTCGTTCTTGTTGTAACTTCTCCTGTTGACGCAGTTATCGGCCCGGGGTGTCTCTTCGAGGAACCTTTTAAGTTCGGTCTGTGCGGGGTTTCCCCAGCCTTCTTTCTCGGCCACATCGGGCAAGGTATGAGCACCTGTTTCCGGCTCGCTTTCAGAGGGCAGCTTTCCCGTGTATATGAGCTCATAATAGCAGTTAACTACATCATTCGGCTCTCCTATCTTTAAAACGGAACCGTTGTTAATCAAGATTGCGCTGTCGCAGTGTTTGACGAGAGCATTCATATCGTGGGTTACGAATATTATGGTCCTGCCGGAGTTCTGGAACTCCTTGAACTTCTGAAAGCATTTCTGCTGGAACAACACATCACCCACAGCCAGTGCCTCATCCACAACTAAAATATCGGGGTCAATATTAATCGCAGATGCAAATGCCAGCCTCACAAACATACCTGAAGAATAGGTTTTAACCGGCTGGTCTATGAATTCCCCAATGTCAGCAAATTCCTCGATAATCGGCATCCTTCTTTTTATATCTTCTTTTGAAAACCCCATTATGGTGCCTTTTAAAAAAACATTCTCATGGCCAGTTAGCTCTGGATTAAATCCAGAGCCCAGCTCCAGCATAGCGGATATCTTGCCATTTACAGTTACCGAACCTGAGGTTGGCTGTAATATGGAGCAGATTATCTGCAACAATATGGATTTCCCTGAGCCATTTCGTCCTACGATGCCGACGGTTGTTCCTCTTGAAATATCAAAGCTGACATCTTTTAGCGCCCAGAATTCTTTATGGAAAGTCCTCCTAAAAGGGTGTAGTGCCTCCTTAAGTCTTTCCTGTGGAGAGCTGAATAAACGAAACTTCTTAGAGATGCCTTTCACTGATATTACAATATCTTCTGTCATAAATAATATCTATTAATACCTTGAATCTGTTTGGAAATCACAACACATCTGCAAATTCAGATTTTAGTTTTCTAAATATAGCCCCTCCTGAAACAAATAATGACAAGCTTACTATCCAGAAGAAAAGTCCCCTCGAATAATCATACCAGAAAGGTATATGGTATATGAATGAATTTTTATATCCCTGCACTATGTAAAACATGGGATTTAACATGACAAAAAAACGATAATTTTCCGGCAGGACCTCTATCCCCCACACTATGGGCGTAAGCCAGAACCACATGTTAATGGCTATATTTAATATTTGGCCTGTATCGCGGTAGAATACATTAATCGCTGAAACCAGCCAGCTCAATCCAAGTGTAAATATAGATAAGCAGAAAAGATAGTATAAGAACTGTATATTATAAAGGGAAAATGAAATGTTGTAGAAAAAGAGCACGATAGCAAGTATTATTAGCATCAGGCCATGAGTGATTAAATTTGCAGTGAGATTGACGACCGGCAATATCTCTGTAGGAAAGACCATCTTTTTGACAAGATGTCCATTATTAACAATAGTGTTTGTATTTGCAATAAGAGTATTGCTGAACATAAGCCATGGCACAAGCCCACAATAAAATACAACAATAAATGGGACCCCCCCCCATGGCTGAACCTTTAGCCCGAAAGAAAAGACAAACCAGTAAACCAGTATTACCATTAAGGGATTAATTATTGACCATAAAAATCCTACAAGGGTTCCTAAATACATCTTTTGGATCTCCTGAATAGCCATTACGACTATCACAGAACGGTAAGTGTATATCTTTTTTATGAACCTTATTAACGATTTCATGCCCTACACATTTCTAACTCTGAGACAATACACCATTAACAAGTCTATATGATACCTCCAAATCATGAATAGATAAGTGCCTTTTGCCATAGAGATGGAAGACTTATCCCTCCAATAATTCTCTTTTCGTCCTCGTTTTTGTCATTTCCTGTATATGTTCCTTAACATGTTTGCCGAACTTTTTTCCAATCATAGATAGATAAGCTGGATTTTCAAAATATTTATGAAAGGATTCATCCCTGAATTTGAGCACCTCCCGTGCAGTGATATATTTTGTCGGCAGTGGAAGGGTTTCGTAAGAATGCTGGGAAAAACCATGCCATTCTTTGGGTAATTCCCATCCTTCTTTAATAGCAATATCATATAGTTTTGAACCTGGGTATGCCATTGCAGAGTAAAAGTTTGCAAATTCACAATTTAAGTCCATTGCCAAATCAAGAGTTTCCTGCATTGTTTCAATGGTGTCATCAGGGAGACCAAAAATATAATTACCTATCACCCTTATTTCTGCATCCTGAATAGTTCTGACAACCTTTTTTATGTCATTTACTCTCATCTTCTTTGAGGCACCGTCTCTTATAGCTGGATTTGCAGATTCAATTCCTAATGCAAGCCAGTTAATACCTGCCTTTTTCATCTTGCAAAGATTTTTAGGTTTGATAGTATCTACCCTTGCATATGCCCAGATATTTAAATCATAACCCTTTTTGATCAGCATCTCAACAATTGTCATATAATGCTTCTCATTTAAAACAAACAACTCATCCACAATCTTAATATTTTTAATTCCGTAATTATTTACGAGTAACCCTATTTCTTCAAACACTAACTCAGGACTTCTGTATCTTATACCAGGTTTTCCGAAGGGAGCGTTGATACAACAAAATATGCAACTAAATGGACAGCCAAGGCTTGTGTATATTGCTCCATAAGGCATTCTATTGTTTAGGTCATCAAAGCAATGCCAGTTGTGGGCTTTGTACTTTTCCATTGGTAAGAGGTCCCATGCAGCTACAGGTAACATTTTGTCTAAATTTTTTATGAGTGGTGCCCTCGGGTTGTTTTTAATAATTCCGTTATCAAAATACCATAGTCCAGGGACGTTAGAGTAGTTATTGTTATTTACGTTTAATAACTCGATGAGGCTCTTCAATGTAAATGGACCTTCACCCTCTATTACAAAATCGACACTTTCTTCTTTAAGGGTTTGTTGGGGTAGTGCTGATGGATGAAGTCCTCCTACTGCAACCTTTGAAGAAGTGTTTTCTTTTAAAGCCCTGCAAATCTTTCCCGCAGCAGTCATATTCTGGGTGGAAGCAGACGGTTGAGATCCATAGACAATGATAGCTGCTAAATAAGGAGCAATCTCGCTTACCCTCTTTGCTGTCTCCTCAGGGGTAATGTTTTCCGCATTTACATCTATTATTTCTACTTTAAAACCGTTGTTTCTTAAGTAAGCAGCTATAACAGCAACCCAGAAAGGTGGCTCGACAGCAGAAAAATCAGTTGCCAGATCCTGATATACTTGTCTTCTATCCCCTGGATTAATCAAAACTGCATCGCAAGTTTTCCCCATTGTCACCTGTGGCTTTGCTGAGGTTATTTTTTAAACAAAACTATAGGTATTTATACTCTTTAACTGTCCTGATAATACTCTCTTCATCCAAATTATGTAATCTGTGTAAGTGGTCTCTACTGCCTAAGTCAAAAACATACTTGTCGTTAAAGCCTAACCTCTTTAACTTTAGACTTGATTGATTATCAAAGAAAACCTTTGATATCAGACTGTCTAATCCACCACTATTTATAAATGCCTCTTCAATGGTAATAATAAATTCATATTTTTTAAGAGTTTCATACAATAACTTCTCATTCACAGGCTTTAATATAAATATATCAACGATTCCAACATTCTGAAGTCTTTTTGCTGCTTTCAAAGCCATGTGTGTCATGTATCCTGTAGAAACTATACAGACTTTTCCCCCTTGCATTAATTCATAGAATCCATTCTCAAAGTTGAAACTGTGTATATTGCTATAAATTTGGCTTACAGGCTTGCTATCAAATCTTATATATTTAGGGGCTTTTATATTAATTGAATAGTCTATAAAACATTTTGCCAACTTCCAGTCACTTGGCGAAAATACCATAATGTTTGGAAGTAATCTCATTATAGAGATATCCTCAAGGCAGTGATGGGTGGGGCCAGATACATCATAACTTATACCTGCTCCAACCCCTATGAGATTTACATTTACTGGTCTTATCTGAGATGATATAGATAAATTTGATCGTATCTGTTCGTATGCCCTCATTGTTATAAAAGGTGCTATAGCATAGGCGTACACAGTGAAGCCTTCTAAGGCCAAACCGGTTGCTATATTTATTAGATTCTGTTCAGCTATTCCCACATTTAAAAATCTATCTTTAAATTTTTCTCTAATCTTGTCCAGAGATGGTGCCCCAAAATCAGCAGTTAAGAAAAAGATATTTTTATTGCTATTCATCCGCTCATAGACTTGTTCTATAAAAGCATCCCTCATTGTTTTTAGCTGGTTATTGTTCATTGAGTTCCTTGAGTACAAGATTTATCTCGTCTTCTTTTAATGATTTTATATGACATAGGGGATCACCTTCTAACTGAGGAACTCCTTTCCCTTTTACCGTATTGGCAATTAACACCCTTGGCTGATCTATTTTGTCCTCTTTTAAACCTTTTAAAGCCTCATATACCGCCTTTATATTATGTCCATCAACAGTTTTTACACTCCATTTGAAAACCCTGAATTTATTCTCAAGAGGAGCAATATCAAGGATGTTTTTACAGTAGCCAAGCATGCAACGTTTATTATCATCTACGATTGCTATAAGATTATCTAATTTATGCTCCGAG
>Ga0315268_10008657_pt1 | contig 10606 bp, 8 predicted proteins | sample C1_top_MG_FD_204535 | JGI IMG/M metagenome (GOLD analysis project Ga0315268, IMG submission 204535) | Sediment microbial communities from Yellowstone Lake, YNP, Wyoming, USA - C1_top | ecosystem: Environmental > Aquatic > Freshwater > Lake > Sediment | place: USA: Wyoming | collected 2017-08-01 | reverse complement strand
CAACATATCTTCCGCCTGCCTCGACTCCGCCCGGCCCGCCGTTGACAGTCCCTCCCCGATGACTTATCATGGGAAGGCCGCGGCGAAGGAGGGCTCCATGGATGTGGTCCAGAGGGTTCAGGGGATCCTGCTCCGGCCCCGGGCGGAATGGGTCAAGATCAAGGCCGAGACGACGACCGTCTCCGGCCTCTTCACGTCCTACGCCATGATCCTGGCCGCGGTCCCGGCCGCGGCCCAGTTCATCGGGCGCCTCATGTTCCGCTCCGAGATCCCGTATATCAAAGTGCCCGAATGGACGGTCGGCCGGGCCCTGGCCACCGCCGTCGTTTCCTACCTGCTCTCGCTGGCCATGGTCTATCTCTTCGCCGTCATCATCAACACCCTGGGCCCGAGCTTCTCGTCCATTCCCCACATCTCGAACGCCATGAAGCTGGCCGTCTACAGCATGACGCCGTTTTGGCTGGCCGGAGTCCTTTACGTCAGCCCGCGCCTGGGGGTTCTGGTCGCGCTGGCCGGCCTCTATGGCCTTTACCTCCTGTATCTGGGGATCGAGACGCCCGTGATGGAGACGCCGAAGGACCACGCCCTGGGCTTCCTCGGCGTGAGCGTCATCGCCCTGGCGGCCCTCTTCCTTCTCAGGGCCTTGATCCTGGGCGTTCTTTCCCTGAGGCCGATGATCTGATCCGGCCAGTTCCCCGGCCGGATCAGATCATCGGCCGGTCCCCGGGCCTCTTACACAGCGCTCGTCCCCTCGTCGAGCTCCGCGACGACCTTGAGGAAGGCCGCGTCCGGCGACGGCGCGCCGGTGATGGGCCGCCCGATGACCAGATAGTCCGCCCCCTTGGCCACGGCCTCGGCGGGCGTCATGATCCTCTTCTGGTCCTGGGCCGCCGCCCAGAGAGGCCGGATCCCAGGCGTCACGATGACCAGCTCCCGCCCGAATTCCTTCCGCAGAACCTCGATCTCCTGGGGCGAGCAGACGACGCCGTCCAGGCCCGCGGCCTTGGCCAGCCCGGCCAGGCGGAGGACCTGGTCGGTCACGTTCGGACCCATCCCGACCTCCTCGAGATCGGCGCCCTTGAGGCTGGTCAGCACGGTGACTCCGAGGAGGACCGGCTTCGGCCGGCCGAGCTCCGCCGAGACCTGGCGGGCCGTTTCGGAGGCCTTGGCCATCATCTCCCGGCCCCCGGAGGTGTGGATGGTCATCATCTGGACGCCGTGGCGAAAGGCCGAGCGGACCGCGCCGGCCACGGTGTTGGGGATGTCGTGGAGCTTGAGGTCGAGGAAGACATCCTTCCGCAGGGCCTTGAGCTTCTTGAAGAGGGCCGGTCCCTCGGCCGTGAAGAGCTCCAGCCCGACCTTGAAGGTCCGGGCGTCCTTGAGCCGGCTGACCAGGGCGATGCCCTCCTCCTTGTTCGGAACGTCCAGGGCGATGATGATCCGGTCGCGGTTTTCCATGGTCCTTTCTCCGTCCTTTCCTGCCTTAGGGGTCCCGGGGTCAGGCCGTCCTGACCGTGCCGACGAGGTCGCGGACGCGGGCCACGCCGTGCGCCGCGCACCACGCCCCGAGCTCGCCGACGATGCGGACGGCGGCGTCCGGGTCCACGAAGCTGGCCGTCCCGACCTCGACGGCGGAGGCGCCGGCGATCATGAACTCGACCGCGTCCGCCCCGGTCATGATCCCGCCCATGCCGATGACCGGGACCTTGACCCGCGAGGCCACCTGGTAGACCATGCGCACGGCCAGGGGCCGGATGGCCGGGCCGCTCAGCCCGCCAAGGGTGTTGGCCAGACGGGGCCGCCGGGTCTCGATGTCGATGGCCATGGCCAGGAACGTGTTGACCAGGGCCAGCGCGTCCGCGCCCGCCTCCTCGGCGGCGACGGCGATCTCGACGATATTGGTGACATTGGGCGAGAGCTTGACGATGACCGGCCGGCGCGAGGCCGACTTGACCCGCCGGACCAGCTGGTGCGTCGGCCCGGGGAAGAGGGCCGGGCACATCCCCTCCTTCTTGACGTTCGGGCAGGAGATGTTGAGCTCGTAGGCCGCGATCCCCTCCTCGCGGTCCAGGAACTCGATGACGGAGAGGTACTCGTCGTCGTCGGCGCCGCAGACGTTGACGATGACGGACGTTCCCAGCCCCCGGAGCTTCGGGAGGACCTTCCGGGCGAAGGCCTTGACGCCGACGCCCTGAAGCCCGATGGCGTTGATCAGGCCGCTTGGCGTCTCGACGAGCCGGGGCGGGGGATTGCCCTCGCGGGGGTCGAAATAGAGGCCCTTGACGACGAAGCCGCCGAGCTTATCCAAGCCGAAGTAGGGCTCGAACTCCAGGCCGTAGCCGAAGGTCCCGCTGGCCGTGAGGACAGGGTTCTTGAGCTTCAGGAAACCCAGGTCGACGCCGAGATCGGTCATGACCGTCATTCCGTCCACACCACCCGCTCCGCGGGGAACACCGGGCCTTCCTCGCAGATCTTGACCCAGCCCTCACCAGTCTCGCCCCGGATGCGGTGGACGCATCCCCAGCAGGCGCCGATGCCGCAGCCCATCAGGGATTCCAGGGAGAGCTCGGCCGGAATGCCGGCGGCCCGGGCGGCGTCCGCGGCGGCTTTCATCATCGGGTCCGGCCCGCAGGCGTAGATCATGTCCGCGGGCGTCCCGGCGAGCTCCCGGCCGAGGAGCTCGGTGACGAAGCCGCGGAAGCCGAAGCTGCCGTCGTCCGTCGAGCAGAGGAGCCGGAGGCCGGCCGCTTCGAACGCGCCCGCGAGAGGGGTGTCGCGGCGGGTCCGGCCGCCGTAGAGGACGACGACCTCGGCCCCCAGCGCCTTGAGCTCCCGGCCGAGGAAATAAAGGGGGGCGATGCCGCGGCCCCCGCCGACGAGATAGTCCTTCGTCCCCTTGAGCGAACCCGAAACGGTGTAGCCCTTGCCGAGAGGGCCAAGGATGTCGACGGGGTCGCCCGGCCTCTTGCCGGCCAGGATCTCGGTCCCCAGGCCGGCGACCTTGAAGAACAGCCGGATGCCGGACACGTCCGCGTCGTGGATGCTGAGGGGCCTGCGGAGCAGGGGAAAGGGCCGGTCCGCGACCTTGACCATGACGAATTGACCGGGCCGGGCCGCCTTGCCAATTTCGGGGGAGGCGATCGACAGGAGGCGATAATCGTCCCAGGCCTGGACATCCAGGACCCGGGCGTTCCTGTCGATGGTCATGGGCTGCGCTCCGCCTCTGTTTTTTCGCCCTCGAAAATAACAGAATCCCCGCCGTTTAGCAACTGGAGAAGGTGGACGGGTGCCACAGTGGCGGTCAACGTTTATTTCAAATATTTCTTAAAAGTGACGCCCCGAGCCGCTCCGCGCCACTTTTAATGGTCGCTCCGAAGACTCCGCTACCTGCCGCAGGGCCCGCTCCATCACCGGATCACGGCCTGCCTGGACGTCCTCGATCGTCGGCGTCACGGGGACGTCGGGGACGAGGCCGCGGTCCCTGGGATAACCGTCCACGGCCATCGTGTATATGACGAGAGGGATCCGGACCTGGATCCGAGTCCTCGGGAGCGTCGCCAGGACGCTGAATCCCGACGTATTTCCGTAGTAGCCGGCGCCGCACTCTTCTCCGAAGAACACGGCTTTCTTGTGGAAATGGAACATCGACGTGGTCTCCCCGGTCGCCGAAAAACTCAACCCGCCGATGAGCATGGCGACCCGGCCAGCAAAGCGGGGCTCTTCGGGCTGCTGGACGCCGCTGTTGGGATGTCCGGTGACGTCGAACCAGCCCCGGGCGTTCCTGGTCACCTGCTTGGCGAATTCCTCCTGGTTCGTCCTGGACTCGTCCGTGAAGCGGAAGAGGTCGTAGCGGTCCTTTTTGGTTTCAAGGGCGCTGTAATAGGCGAACGGCCGGTCCATGATATGGGCGAAGAGGAGCTTAGCGTACTCGTCCCGCCCCCCGCCGTTGTGCCGGAGGTCGATGACGAGGCCCGCGGTCCCCCTTTCTTCAAGTACGCGAAACGAGGCCCTCAAGAATTCCGGATAACGGAGGCTTCCCTTTTCTTCCTCGTCGGCAAAAGCGCGGATGGTGAGGACGGCCGTTCCTCCCCGGAACGTCAGTTCATAAAGCGGGGCGCGCCGGGCCGCGTCGGGATAACGCTCGTGGAGAATTCGGACGACGTCCTTGCCTGAGATCCCGGGCACGGTAACTTCTTGGATGGCCCCGCCCCGGGACGGCCGCAGGCGTACGCGATAGGACGCCGGCAGCCCGAACCGGAGGGCCAGAAGCCGGCCGAACGTGGCCGGGAATTCGAGCTGGCGGACCGGGCGGGTCCGGATGCCGGCGTCACTCGGGATGAGAGAAACGAGCTCCGGAAGGACGTCGGTCATGGGCCTACCGTTGATCGACAGGAGTTCCGCGCCTTCCTTGATGGCCGGGTTCGGGCTCAGGTTCCGGACGACGTAGGTCTTATCCTCGAGGAAGCGGAGCCCGAAGGGGAAGAACACGGGTTGGGCGTCGAGATAGGCGGCCGCCTCCGGCGAGAGCTGAGCCCTGGTGTGTCCATCTTTGATCGCCGCCACGAGCGGCAGGAGCCTGACATAAAAATCGAGCTCGGTCATGGGGCCCGCGAGGCCGTTCATGGCGCGGTTGAAGCTCTCTTTGAGCACGTCCCCGGGCGTGTACCGGTCGAGCCCGGCGTGCCCCTCCTCCAGGATGTTCCAAAGGGTCCGGAGGTCCTCTTTGAGGGCCTCGGCCGGATAGGTTTTCCGCGGGTCGAAAGCGTTCTCTATGAGATTGCCGGACGGAGGACCGGCCACCCGGCGCGGGTCCTTGTCGACGCGGGACGGACGGCCTCCTCCAGCCGCCGCCGTCACGGCCAGGGCGGCCGTGATCGAGACCGCGATGGCCAACGCCTTTCCCGCCTTTGTCATCCTTGCCCTCTCCTCATCCGGCGCTCCGGCCACGCATTTTCGGGGAGCCCGCCTCCCGCGGACGGGCGATGCCCTCATCCTTGCAATAAGTATGCCAGGAATCCGGCCAGTTGTCCCCAGGCCGGGCCGGCCGGCCGGCCGCGGCCGTAAAGTTCTTTTACCGGGAAGGGAACTCCGCCCCGGCTTCCTCCATATTGCGCCGCCGTCAGGACTTTCATTATAATGAGGCGTATTCATAAGGGAGGACTCATCCATGCAAGTATCCCGCCGCGGGCAGGACATCCAGGCCTCTCCGATCCGGAAGCTGAAACCCTACGCGGACGCCGCCAAGGCCAAGGGCGTCAAGGTATTCCACCTGAACATCGGCGACCCCGACATCCCCACCCCGGGACCCGTCGTCGACACCTTCCATCGCTACGCCGAGCCCGTGCTCGGCTACGGCCCGGCCCAGGGCTTCCTTGAGCTCCGCCAGGCTGTCGCCCGCTATTTCGCGAACTACAAGATCGCCCTCGAGGCGGACAACATCCTCATCACCACGGGCGGCTCCGAGGCCATCCATTTCTCGTTCTCGGTCATCGGCGACGTCGGCGACGAGATCATCATCCCCGAGCCCTACTACACGAACTACAACGGCTACGCCTCGTTCGCCGGGGTCCGGATCGTGCCCCTGCCGCTCACGGTCGAGGACGGCTTCCGGCTGCCGCCGATCGGAACGATCGAGGCCAAGATCACACCGCGGACGCGGGCCATCCTGGTCTGCTCCCCCAACAACCCGACCGGCACGGTCTACACGCCCGAGGAGCTCGACCGCGTCGTCGCGCTGGTCAAGAAGCACGATCTTTTCCTGATCGGCGACGAGGTCTACAAGGAGTTCATTTACGACGGCCTCAAGCACAAGAGCGTCCTCGAATACGAGGACATCAAGGACCGCGTGATCGTCGTCGACAGCATCTCCAAGCGTTACAGTTGCTGCGGCGCCCGGATCGGCATGATCATCACCCGGAACGCCGATGTCTACCAGTCGGCCCTCAAATTCGCCCAGGCCCGGCTCTGCCCGCCATCCGTCGAGCAAATGGCCGCCCTGGCCGCCTACAACATGCCCATGGACTATTTCGAGCCGGTCCGGCGGGAGTGGCAAAAGCGCCGGGACGTCCTCTACGAAGGCCTGAAGGACGTCCCTGGCCTGGTCATCCGCAAGCCGCAGGGGGCCTTCTACGTCATCATCCGCCTGCCGGTCCGGGACGTCGAGCACTTCGCCGTCTGGCTCCTCTCGGAGTTCTCGCTCGACGGGAAGACGGTCATGATCGCCCCGGCCCCGGGCTTCTATTCGACGCCGAGCCTGGGCACGGACGAGGCCCGGATCGCCTACGTCGTCAATGAAACCGACCTCCGCGAAGCCGTCCGGGTCTTCAAGGCCGGCCTGGCCCGCTACCGGGCGCTTTTCCCCTGAAAACGGCGGCCCGCCCGGGCCCACGTCCGGTTGAATTTTCAGCCGATTCCGTGTATAGTTCTTTGACCGTTTTTTGAAAGACAGAGGAGTCCCGTGATGGCCAAGAAATACGTTTATTTCTTCGGGGCCGGCGCCGCCGAAGGCAACATGAAGATGAAGAACCTCCTGGGCGGCAAGGGCGCCAACCTGGCCGAGATGGCCGGGATCGGGCTGCCCGTGCCCCCGGGATTCACGGTTTCGACTGAGGTCTGCACCCTCTTCTACAAGAACCGCCGGCGGATCCCCGGGGCCGTCAGGGCCGAGGTCGAAAAGAACCTCAGGCGACTCGAAAAAGCGGTCGGGCAGGGGCTCGGCGATCCCAAAAACCCCCTTCTCGTCTCCATCCGCTCCGGGGCGCGGGCCTCGATGCCGGGGATGATGGACACCATCCTCAACCTCGGCCTGAACGAGAAGACCGTCGCGGCCCTCATCGCCAAGACGGGCAACGCCCGCTTCGCCTACGACTCCTACCGCCGGTTCGTCCAGATGTACGGCGACGTGGTCCTGGGCCTGAAACCCGTCCACAAGGACGAGATCGACCCGTTCGAGGCGATCATCGAGCGGAAGAAGCACGAGCGCGGCGTCCGGAACGACCTCGACCTCACGGCCGAAGACCTCAAGGACCTCGTGACCCGGTTCAAGGCCGCGATCAAGGAGAAGACCGGCCAGGACTTCCCCGAGGACCCGATGAAGCAGCTTTGGGGCGCCGTCGGCGCCGTCTTCGGCTCCTGGATGAACGACCGGGCCATCGCCTACCGGAAGATGTACGACATCCCCGAGTCCTGGGGGACGGCCGTCAACGTCCAGCTCATGGTCTTCGGCAACATGGGGAACGATTCCGGCACCGGCGTCGCCTTCACTCGCGACGCGGCCACGGGTGAGAACGTCTTCTACGGCGAGTACCTGATGAACGCCCAGGGCGAGGACGTCGTGGCCGGCATCCGGACCCCCCGGCCCATCGTGGACCTGAAGCGGGACGATGCCAAGGCCTACGCCGAGCTCGAGCGGATCCGCCACACCCTCGAGCGGCACTACCGCGACATGATGGACATCGAGTTCACCATCCAGCAGGGCCAGCTCTACATGCTCCAGTGTCGCGTCGGCAAGCGGACCGCCTTCGCCGCCATCAAGATCGCCGTCGACATGGTCGGCGAGAAGCTCATCGGCGAGAGGGAAGCGCTGGCCCGGATCGAGCCCGACCAGCTGAACCAGCTCCTCCGGCCGATCTTCGACCAGGCCGAGAAGCAAACGGCGGTCAAGGCCGGGCGCCTGCTGGCCAAGGGCCTGAATGCCGGCCCCGGCGCGGCCACCGGCCGCATCGTTTTCAACTCCGTCGACGCCGAGGCCTGGGCCAAGCGCGGCGAGAAGGTCATCCTCACCCGGATCGAGACCTCACCCGAGGACATCAAGGGCATGAACGCGGCCGAGGGCATCTTGACGGCCCGCGGCGGCATGACCTCGCACGCCGCCCTGGTCGCCAGGCAGATGGGCAAGGTCTGCGTCGCCGGCTGCGGCGAGCTCCTCATCGACTACGGCCGCCACGACATGACGGTCAAGGGCCGGACGCTCAAAGAAGGCGACTGGCTCTCGATCGACGGCTCGACCGGCGAGGTCATCGAGGGCAAGATCGACACCAGGCCGTCCGAGGTCCTCCGGGTCCTCATCGAAAAGACCCTGGCCCCGGCCAAGGCCCCGGTCTACCAAACCTTCGCCAAGGTCATGGCCTGGGCCGACAAGTTCCGGACCCTCAAGATCCGGACCAACGCCGATCAGCCCGACCAGTCCCGGAACGCCGTGGCCTTCGGCGCCGAGGGCATCGGCCTCTGCCGGACCGAGCACATGTTCTTCGGCGAGGGCAAGATCGGCCCGATGCGGGAGATGATCCTGGCCGACACGCTCGACGAGCGGCGGGCCGCCCTGGCCAAGCTCCTGCCGCTCCAGCGGAAGGACTTCGCCGGCATCTTCGAGGTCATGGACGGCCGCCCGGTGACCATCCGGACCATCGACCCGCCGCTCCACGAGTTCCTGCCGCACGAGGAAAAGGGGCAGCGCGAGATCGCCGTGGAGATGGGGATCCCTTATGAGAAGGTCAAAGAGCGGGTCGAGTCCCTCCACGAGTTCAATCCTATGCTGGGCTTCCGCGGCTGCCGCCTGGGCATCATCTACCCCGAGATCACCGAGATGCAGGCCCGGGCCATATTCGAAGCCGCCGCGGACACGAAAAAGAAGGGCATCGGGGTCGAGCCCGAGGTCATGATCCCGCTCGTCGGCCACGTCAAGGAGCTCGCCGACCAGGAGAAGCTCGTCCGGGCCACGGCCGCGGCGGTCATGAAGGAGAAGGGCGTCACGTTCAAGTACCTCGTCGGGACGATGATCGAGATCCCGCGCGGCGCCGTCACCGCCGATGAGATCGCGACCGTGGCCGAGTTCTTCAGCTTCGGCACGAACGACCTGACCCAGACGACGCTCGGCGTCAGCCGCGACGACGCGGCCCGGTTCCTTGTCCCCTACGTCGAGAAGGAGATCTACGCCAAGGACCCGTTCGAGGTCCTCGATCGGGACGGCGTGGGACAGCTCATGCGGATGGCCGTCGAGCGGGGGAGGAAGACCCGTCCCGGGATCAAGCTCGGCATCTGCGGCGAGCACGGCGGCGAACCCTCGTCCGTCGAGTTCTGCCACCAGATCGGGCTCAACTACGTCAGCTGCTCGCCCTTCCGTGTGCCCATCGCCCGTTTAGCCGCGGCCCGGGCCGCCCTGCTCAACGCGCCGGCCAAGGCCGTCCGGGCGGCCAAGCCGAAAAGGGCCGCCGCCCGCAAGCCTGCCCGGAAAGCGAAGAAGGCCGCCCGCCGGCGCTGATTCCCGGTCTGAAAAATTGTCCCGGCGCTCGCCTGCTCGATCACCGTCCCGCCCTGCCTCCCCCCGTTTGACAGCGGCGGGATTTTGTGCTAAAAAAGTTTCAATTCTATAAAACATAGAGGGTCGATCGTGATTGATAAGGAGGTCGGTATGCGCAAGATGGTCGGTGTGGTCATGGCGGTCCTGCTATGTTGGGGTCTGGCCGCGAGCCTGGGAGCGCAGCAGCAGAAGGCGGTCAATTTTAAACAACTCCAGGAATTCCTGCCCAAGATTGATCTGCCGGGATACACCAAAGGGAAACCAACCGGGCAGTCGTCATCGGCCATGGGGATGTCTTCTTCAGAAGCCAGCCTCAGGTATGTCAAAGATGAAGAAACGGTCGAGGTCAACATCTCGGACATGACGGGAGTCCCGATGGCCCTGGCCGGATTGGCGCTCATGGGGGCGACTGAATTCGAGAATCAGACCGAGAACGGCTACGAGAAATCGGTCAAGATCCAGGGTTTCCCGGGCACTGAAAAGGCGGAGACCGGAGAGAGCAAGTCTGCCGAGATCCAGATCATCGTCGGCAACCGGTTCATCGTCAAAGTCAGCGGCAGCGGAATGAGCGATGCCACGCTCCTGAGGAAGCTCCTGGACAGCATGGATCTGGCCGGCCTCGCGAAATTGACCAGCCAGTGAGGGCCGAACGGCCATCATCGCGTTGGGGCCGCCCTCGCCCGGAGTTGAGGGCCATGAGGAACACGCGCCTTCGTGTCCGCTCAGGTCTCACATCCTCCAGGGCTTGCGCATGGGCCGGTCCAGCCTTTTTGACGCTTCCCCGTCCCCGATGATCTTCTCCCTCTCCGGGTCCCATCGGACCGGGCGCCCGAGGCGGACGGCGATGTCGGAGAGGTGGCTGATCGTATCGGACCGGATGGCTGACTCGAGCGAGTTCACCGTCGGCTGCCGGGACTTCATGCCCTCGACGAAATTCCGTCCCTGGCTCGTGCTCCGGATGACGGGTTTCTCGTCGTCCCGGATCCGGGCCGTCTGGAGCTCCTTGGGGCTGGCATAGAGCGCCCCCCGGCTGACGCTGATCCAGCCGCCCTCACCCCAAAAGGTCGTGCCGTGGTCCATGAACGGTCGCTTCCGCGGATCGTCCATCAGCCCCGGCACCCCCTTGGCCACGCGGTCGCACATGAAGCGCATGGTCACGCCGTTCGCGTAGCGGCAGCTGACGTCCCAGTTGTCGACCGTATCGAACAGCCCTCCGGTCGGGATCTCCCCCTTGCCCTCATAAAAGACCGGGCTCGTATGGTCCGTGCTAAGCCCCCACTGGGCGATGTCCAGGGGATGGGCCCCCCA
>Ga0315268_10008656_pt1 | contig 10608 bp, 8 predicted proteins | sample C1_top_MG_FD_204535 | JGI IMG/M metagenome (GOLD analysis project Ga0315268, IMG submission 204535) | Sediment microbial communities from Yellowstone Lake, YNP, Wyoming, USA - C1_top | ecosystem: Environmental > Aquatic > Freshwater > Lake > Sediment | place: USA: Wyoming | collected 2017-08-01 | reverse complement strand
TGGGGGTGGGGGCGTGTGGACGCGGGACCGCGGGGAGCGGATTTCGGCGCGGAGCCCGTCGCCTGGGGGGGGGGGCGGGGTTCGGGGAGAGCCGGACTCCGCCGGGCTTTGGCGCCGGCGTGCATCAAATAGCCCGCCGCCGCGAGGGAGGCGACGATGAGCACCACCAGTGCCGCGGCGGCCCATGCCAGCGATTTGGTCTTGCTCCCTTCGGACATGCGGCCCCCGAACTGCAAACTCCTACTTCCAGAGTAACACGAGCACGCCCACGAAGGAGGCCACCGTGCCCAGGGTGGCGCGGGCGGAAACGCGCTCTTTGAATGCGATGAACATGATGGGCAAAAGCAGGATGGGCACCGTGGCCATGAGCGCGGAGGCTACGGCCACCTTGGCGTGGTTCACGGCGAAGAGAGACATCCACACGCCGATGAAGGGGCCCGTGACGGACCCGCACACCGTAAAGAGAAGGGCCCGGCGGTCCCGGAACTTGCCGAAGTTTTCCCTGACCCCTCCGGCGATGGCGGTGAGGAGCCAGATGGCAGCGGTGGCGGCGAGCATGCGAATGAGGGTTCCGGAGAGGGCCGGCAGGCCGCCCGTAAGGCCCTGCTTCGCGGCCACGAGGCCCGCGGCCTGGCAGACGGCGCCCCCGGCGGCCATGAGGGTCCCGCGAACGAGGCGCTCCTCGCGGGCGGGACCCCGTCGTGGAGGATTCCGCTCCAGGACGACCCAAGCGATGCCGGTCACGGTGAGGCCGATGCCAAGAACCTCTCGGAGCCCGAGGCCCTCTCCCAGAAATACAAACGCGAGGAAGGCCGAGACGATGGGCCAGGAGGACATGACGAGCATGGCCTTGCGCGGTCCCAGGTCCACCAGAGCCTGAAAGAGGAAAGTGTCGCCGAGAGCGAGGCCGATGACGCCCGACAGGCTCAGCCAGAGCCAGCTCGGCGGGAGCGCCTGGAGGGGTACGGGCATTCCGTAGATGGCCCAGTGGACGCTCCCCAGGAGAAGCACGGCGAAGAGAAGGCGCGTCCGGTTGACGGCGAGGGCCCCCACCCGGTCACTGGCCAGGGTGAAGAACAGTGCCGTGAACGACCAGACGAGGGCCGTCAGCAGGGCCGCGAGTGCGCCGAGGGTCTGTTCCGGGATGGCGGCCTCCAGAAGGTAGTGTAACCGGGCGGGCGGTTAGTGGCAATTGGGTGATGAGGTGAATGTCGTGACGAGGAGAAAGGGTGATAAAGGGATAGAAGGCTCTGGGAAGTGGGAATGCGGCGCTATTCTTTGCCTGAACTCGTTGACTCGTTGGCTCGTTGACTCGTTGGCTCCATCCTTTCCCCGTGCCAGGCGGCGTAGCACCAGATGATACCCGCAAGCACGAACACGGCGGGGATGATGAGGACCGCCCGGCCCAACGAGCTGGCGTCGGAGAGTGCGCCCACGAGGGGAGGGGAGGGCACGTCGCCCAGCAGGTGGATGGTGAAGATGCTCATGGCCACGGCGGTGGCCCGCTCTCCCGGGGCCACGAGGTTCACGATGGCGGAGTTGATGGGGCCCGTGGACATGAAGACCAGGACCTCCGCCACCACGGTGGCGGTGAAGAACACGGCGGGGCGGGGAGAGGTGAGCGCCACAAACGCCGGCACTACCGCAAGCAGAGTGGCCACGCCCGAGACCCAAAGGTAAGACTGCCGGGTGCGTCTGAGGAGCCGGTCCCCGAGCCACCCTCCGGCGAAGGTCCCCACGAAACCCGTCGCCACGACAATGGCGCCGAAGGTCACCGTGGCTTCCTCCTTGGGAACGCCCCTCACACGTTCGAGGAAGGCCGGCATCCAAAACGCCATGGCGCCCAAAGCGAAGGTGTAGGCCGCGTAGCCCAGGATGGTCAGGAGATAGGGGGTGTTTCCCGCCAGGTCGCGGTAGGCCGAGAGGAGTCCCGGGCTCGCGGCGTGGGCCGCGGGGAGATCCTCGTCGTGCGCTCCCCGGGGCGGATCGCGCAAGAGCAAGGCGAGGGCCGCCAGGATCACTCCGGGCACGCCCGCCACGAAGAAGGCCGCGCGCCATCCGAAGTGCCGGTCCACGAGTCCACCCAGGACGTAGCCGAGGGCCGACCCGATGGGGATGGCCGAGAAAAAGACCGCGAAGACTCGGCCACGCTGCTCCTTGGGGAAGTAATCGGCGAGCATGGCGGGGGAGATGGTCCCGTAGGCCGCCTCACCCACGCCCACGGTGGCGCGGGCCACGAAGAGCCCTGCGAACCCGCGGGCAAACCCCGCCAGAGCCGTTGCGGCGCTCCAGAGGGCGACGCCGAATGCGATGAGCCGGGGACGCTTCCACCGGTCACCGAGGGCACCGAACACGGGGGAGGTGGCCATGTACACGACCATGAAGGCCGTCCCCAGGGCCCCGCACTGCGTGTCCGTGAGATGGAGCTCAGAGGCCTTGAGGCTCTCCACGAGGGCGGAGACCACGAAGCGGTCCAGGTAATTCAGGAGGTTCATGCCCGTGAGGATCAGCAGTCCGAGGCGCGCCGACCGGGCCAGCGTCATTTCGTGGGAGGTCTCGGAAGCGTGCTCGTGGCCCGGCATGCGGGCAGTTCACCATGCGCGCGCCCTCCCGTCAACAATCGGGCGACGCAAAGACCCTTGGCTTGAGGGATGGAGGTCTGCGAGAATGCAAGCATGACGAGGGATGAGGGAATCCGGCGGTTCTTTGCGCTGGTCCTGAACATTTTTTTTCGACGAATCAAGGTGGTGGGTTCGGAACGCGTGCCGCCGGAGGGGGCGCTCATCCTCGCGGGAAACCACGAGAACGGCCTCCTGGACCCGCTCCTGCTCTTTTGCATTTCGGGGCGCTCCGCACGATTTTTAGCGAAGGCGACGCTCTTCAGGAACCCGCTGGTGGCGCCGTGGCTCCGTCTCACGAATGCCCTGCCGATTTATCGCCGTCAGGATGAGGGGAGCGACATGTCGCGCAACGAGGCGACCTTCCAGGCCTGCGAGCACCTGCTCGTGAACGGCGAGGCCCTGGCCCTGTTTCCCGAGGGAATCAGCCACGACCTCCCGAGGCTCCAGCCCCTCAAGACGGGCGCCGCGCGGATCGTGGGACGGGCACGCCAGAGGGGCGCTTCTCTCGTCCTTCTCCCTGTGGGATTAAGCTACTCGGCCAAAGCCACGTTTCGGAGCGACGTCACCGTCACCTTCGGGCTCCCCGTTCCCTATGCGGATCTCCCCTGGGGCCATGGAGACGATCCGGCCGCGGTGGAAGCCCTGACGGAGCGCCTCCGGGTGGCGCTGGAATCCCTCACCGTGAATGCGGAGCGATGGGAGGACCTGCGTTTCGTGGAGGGCGTGCGGAGCATGGCCCTGGAGCTGGCGGGTTTTGGCGATGAGAACCTGGACCGCGTGGCAGTGACACGCCGCCTCTTGGAGGAGTTCTACAGGGCCCGCCTCGAACACCCCACGGAATTGCACGCGCTCCTCACGAAAGCTAGGGCCTACGTCCGAATGCTGGATCTGCTTGGCTTGCGGGACGGGGACGTGTCCGGCGAAACCAAGGTCGGCGCGGCGTTCATCCACACATGGAAGCGGCTCGCGGTGGTCCTGGCGGGCTATCCGCCGGCCCTCTATGGATGGTTGTTCAACTTCCTGCCCTATTTTCTGACCGGGCGGCTGGCCCTCGCGGCGGGGGATGAGCGCGACGTGGTAGCCACCTACAAACTCTATGCCGGCCTAGTCCTTTTCCCGCTTTTCTACCTGGGACAAGGGGCGACGGTATGGCGGGCCGCCGGTCCCTGGTGGGCAGCGCTCGCGGTGGCGGTGGGCGGGCCCTGCGGCCTGTGGGCCATGCGATACTACGCCCTCAGGAGCGAGTTCGTGCACCTGGTGTCGGCCACAGTGACCCTGGACCTGCGGCGCGATGCGGGCGAACGCCTGAAGGAAATGCGCGCCGAGGTCATCTAGGCCCTCAAGCCGCTTGTTGCAATGTACGGGTAAATGGCGAATTTGGGATTGCGGATTTCGGATTTGGGATTGAGCACAAGGAGAGCTTCGTGGCAAGAATCCCGCGTGCGCTGACCATCGCCGGGTCCGACTGCTCCGGTGGTGCGGGCATTCAGGCGGACCTTAAGACCTTCCAGGCCTTCGGCGTCTTCGGCCAGAGCGCTGTGACCGCGGTGGTGGCGGAGAACACCGTGGGAGTTCAGGGATGGCAGGCCGTCTCACCCGAGACCGTAGCCATGCAGATCGAGTCGTGCCTGTGTGACATCGGAGCCGACGCGGCCAAGACGGGGATGCTCGTGGATGCCGACACCATCGCCGCCGTGGCCGCCAAACTCCGGGAGCGCCCCGTCGAGAACCTCGTGGTGGATCCCGTGATGCGGGCCAAAGGCGGCGACCCGCTCATCGCCCCCGACGCCGTGCAGACCCTCGTCTGGGAGATCTTCCCCCTGGCCCTCGTGGTGACACCCAACGTTCCCGAGGCCGAAGCCCTGGCGGGATTCAGCCTCAAAGAGGAAGCCGACTTTCGCCGCGCCGCGGAACTCATCCGACAGATGGGTCCACGCATCGTCGTCATGAAGGGGGGCCACAGCCCGGTGAACCCCTCCGGCGAGTCCTGCGACTTCGTCTGGGACGGGACCGATTGGTGGACCTTGCGCGGAGCGCGTCACTCCGACCGCAACACGCACGGGACGGGATGCACTTTTTCCGCGGCCGTCTGCGCATGCCTCGCCCTGGGCCACCCACCCAAGGAGGCCCTGCGTCGAGCCAAGGCCTTCATCACCGAGGCCATCCGCACCGCGCCAGGTCTGGGTCATGGGCACGGCCCCGTGAACCACTGGGCGCAAGCGCGAAAGTAGCTTACGGCTGGGGCCGCCAGTCTCGGGCCATCTGCTTCGTCAAGCTCGGCGTCCGCATCCTCAACCTACCGACTTAGTAGGCCTCCGGTGCGGCCGCCTCGCCTTCCTCTCAGCTGACCCGATCCGGGCGGCATGGCGCTTTCCGTTCGCACTATGGACCTTCAAAGTAGGAGGCTGCATCCGTTTATGTCACCGTCCCCGCCTCTCTCCTCTCCCCATCCCTCCACCCACCCTTTCACCCCACCTCTTGACAAAGGCTGCCGAGGGCATTACTGTACCACTGTACTAATACACTAGGAGGCCGAAATGCGAGGCTGTCAGCAAGGGTGGGAAAAGTGGGGCGGGCCGTGAGGCCTCTGTTGCGGGTGAACCCTGCGGAAGCGGCCCCCATCTGGCGGCAGATCGAAGAGGGCGTGCGGCGTCTGGTGGCGTCGGGCCAGCTCCGGCCCGGCCTGAGCGTACCTTCGGTGCGGGACCTGGCACGCGACCTGAGGGTGAACCCCGCCACCGTGTCCAAAGCCTACCAGCACCTTTCGGACGCCGGCATTCTGGAGGTCCGGCGCGGAGAGGGGACCTTCGTGGCCGAGGTCCCGCCCGCCATGCGGAAGACGGAGCGCCGGGAAGCCCTGCGAGAAGGCGCCGAACGCTACGCCAGTCTTGGCCTGACGATCGGCGCCTCCCGCGGAGATGCGTCGGAGGAACTGGACCGGGCCTGGGAGAACCTGGGCAGCGGCGTGAAGAGGGGGCAATCATGAACGCGGACAAGAACGGAGCCGTCGCGGCCTTCACGGGGCTGACGGTTCGCTACGGGAAAACAATCGCCGTGGACGGCGTATCCCTTGCGGTGCAGAAGGGCGAGGTCCACGCGCTCCTGGGCCGGAACGGCTCGGGAAAGACCTCCATGATCCGGTGCCTGCTCGGCCAGATGAAGGCGTGCGGGGGGTCCGCGTCCCTCTTCGATCTGGACGCGTGGAATGGCCGCGTCGCGGCCATGCGAAGGTTGGGCGTGGTTCCCGAGTCACCCGACATGCCTCCGGCCCTCACCGCCGCGGAGATCGTGACTTTCTGCTCGCGCCTCTATCCGAGCTGGGACGGCAAGGGGGTCACCGCGCGCCTGGAACGCTTCGGCGTTCCAACCAAGGTCCCCTTCGGGCGACTATCGCGGGGACAGAAGAACCAGCTCGCCCTGGCCCTGGCCCTCGCGCCACTGCCCGATCTCCTCGTCCTGGACGATCCGACACTGGGGCTGGACGCGGTTGCTCGCAAGGAGTTCTTTGAGGAACTCGTGGGTGACCTGGCCGACCGCGGCACCACGGTGTTCATCACAACGCACGATCTCCAGGGTATCGAGGGCATCGCCTCGCGGGTGGGAATCCTCAAGGCCGGCCACCTTCTCCTGGACGAGGAGATGGAAGCCCTTAAATCGAGGTTCCGCGCCGTGCGCTGGACCGGACCCGCCCTCGTGCCATCGGACCTCGCTTCTCTGGCGGCCCTCTCGCCCCTGCGCGTGCGGCGTGATACCTGGGGCGCCGAAGTCGTGGTCTCGGCCTTCGAGGAATCAGCCTTCGCGCGCTTGGTGCACGACCTGTCCCCAGCGCAAGCCGACGCCTCGCCCCTGTCCCTGGAAGAACTCTTCATCGCCCTTTGCGGCGAGGAAGGAGGTACCCCATGAGCGGCTTCGCCCAAGTGTTCATGCTGGAACTGCGCCTGCGCAAGGCCGTCTTCCCGGCGGCCCTCGTGGCGGGGCTCGTCCCCCTCCCCATGGCCATGATCATGAGCCGCAGCTTCGGGTTCTCGGAGGCGCTCAATGCAGGAGCCTTCGCCTTCGCCCTCATCGGCGGCGAGCTGCTGGCGCTCTACCTTGGCGCCACTGTGCTCTGCCAAGACCTGAGCGAAGGACGCCAAGGCTTCTATTTCTCCCGGCCCCTCTCGGGCCTTGCCCTGTGGGCGGGGAAATTCGCCGCCGCGTGGGCCGTGGTTCTCGGGGCCATGCTGGTGTGCCTCCTGCCCGGAACGCTGGTGGGCGGGGGGCTCGCCAATCTAGGAGGTGTGCACAACCCCTTCTGGACCTACGATGTCGGCCCGCAGACCCTATCTCCCCTTTGGACGGTTCCCGTTCTGGTGTCGCTGGCCGCGCTCCTTTTCATGGCTTTCGCGCACGCCGTTAGCGTCATGTTTCGCTCGCGCTCCCCGTGGCTCGCCCTCGACGCCGTCATGGTGGTCGTGTTGCCCGCCCTGGCGTGGTGGGCCCTCAGGCGCGTGATGACCTTCCAGACCCCCTTCCTGTTCATGGTCCTCCTCGTCGCGTATGCGGCGAGCTTGCTCGTCGGGTTTCTTGCGGCCGGGGCCGTGCAGACTGTGGCAGGACGGGCGGACCTCCGGCGCGGACACAGGACCTTGTCGCTCACCCTGTGGGCCATCCTGGCCGTGGCCGTGCTGGCCGCCGACGGTTACGCCTACTGGGCTACGGCGGTCTCGCCCAAGGATCTTCATTCCGTGGCAGCCATCGCCCCGGCCCCAGCGGGCCCGTGGATCGTGATGGTAGGAGACCTCAAGCACAGAGGCACCTATGCATGGGCTAGCTTTCTGGCGAACACGCAGACGGGTGTCTATCAAAGTGTGGGAGAGAGTCGGTGGGGAGGCGGCGAGGTCACCTTTTCCCCCGACGGGAAAATGGCGGTGGCCTGCGAGACGCCATTCTCCTTCCACAGCGAACCCGGGGAGCTGGTGTCCTACGACCTGACGGGGCCGGAAAAGCCCCAACCGGCCCGCCACGCGATCTCGATCTCATCGGCCTGGGGATTTAGGGCGACCTTCTCCCCCGACAGCTCCCGCCTGGCGTTCTTCTCCGACGACACGCTCACCGTCTATGACCTGCCCTCCTGGAAACTGGTAGCCGCCCAACGGCTGGGCTCCACTCCGTCGTTCAGGGGGCCAGCGTGGCTGATGTTTCTCGACCGGGATCATGTGCGTATCCTCAAGGGGGGAACTGATGGCCCCAAGGCCAGCTCGGATGGGACCTCCATCCTGGAGTTCAATGTGGCCCAGAAGACCCTCCAGGAGACCGGCCATGTGTCCACTCAGGCCTACTTGCTGCAGGTGGATTCCACCCGGACAAGGATGTTCGCCGTGTTTCAACAAGAGAACCGTAGCTACCAGCTCGCGCTCTGCGACGCCCGGACGGGGGTCGTGCTCAAGGCGGTCACCGAGTGGGGATCGCGCCGTCCTGCCGGTTCCTTTCTCGGCGACGGACGGATCCTCGTATCTCAACGGGGAGACGCCCAGTCCGTCCTGCGCCTCTATTCCAGCGAGGGCGAGCTCCAGCGGACCTGCACCCTCACCGGATCACGGATCGTGGTCGTCGGGCCGGAGGTGCGCGGCGGCAAGGTCGTGCTCGAACTCTGGGAGCGCAGGACAAAGCTGGTTGACGCGAAGGAGGTCCGGCTCTTCGATCCAGCCACCGGCGACCTCCAGGTCCTTCCCGGCCTGCGGCCCAGCCACTACTGGTGGCAGGGAACCGAGGCGGAGCAATGGTCCCATGGCGGAGTCACCTCATGGGTTTTCCCCGACGACAAGGGGAAGCTCGTCCGCTACGATTTCGAAACGGGAAAAGCCACGCCGGTGAAGTTCTAAGAGCCGGGAGCAGGGAGCAGGAAAGTAAAAATTCGGAAAGTGGAATTCGAAATTCGAAATTCGAAAAGAACGGAAGGCTGAATGCGGAAAGAGAAATTCGGGAAGCCGCCTGTTTGCGTCCCTTTCCGAACTCCGAATTCCGAACTCCGAATTTGTAGGGCTCCCCGCTCCCGTTTCTTCTACAGGATCTGCGCCAGGCGCTCGTTGGTGTGGCGGAGCTTGGCGGCGAGGCTTCCCACCAGGTTCTGGAGGAGCTTGAGGCGGAGCACTTCGCTGTGGGCGAGGAGCGTTTGGAAGGCCTTGTCGTCGAATTCGAGGAGTTCCCCGGAGGTGACCGCCTGCACCGTGGCGGAACGGGGCGCGTGGTCGATGAGGGCCATCTCGCCGAAGGAGTCCCCCGCCACGAAACTGGCCAGTTCCTTGGGTTCGCCAGGGTGCTCCAGGATCGCGCGGAAGAGGCCCGACTTCACGGCATAGAGCGCGAAGCCCGGTTCGCCCTCTTTGAGGACCGTGGCGCCCGCTTCGAACTTGCGGTTCTTCACGAGCTTGGAGACCTGAATCAGTTCCATGCTGTCCAGCCCGGCGAATAGGTCCATGCCTTTCAGAACGGCCATGTGTTCCATGAGAGCCCTCCGCTCAATTCCTCGCACTCCCACCATAGGCCAGCGCGGTGCCGGGGCGCAAGCACGTGATCGAGTGATCAGGTGATCTGGAACCAGAGGGAGCCACCTCGGCCTTGGGTCTCCCAAATCCTAAATCCCAAATCCCAATTCCGCAATATCCTTTCCCCTTCCGGCTCCCTGCTCCCTTCAGAACCGGATCACATTGCCAACGACGATCTGGTAGTTGTCCACTCCTGGGGCCTTCACGAGAGGCACGGCGACGGAAATCGTGAGAACGCGGCCGAAGGTGCTCTTCAGATTGCCGAATCGCAAGCCCGCACCCACGTTGGCATAGGTCTTGGTGAAATGGCCGTCGGCGGTGCGGATGGCGCCCGCGTCCGCGTAGGCCACGAAGCCCAGCTGCACGAGGCTCCAGAGCTTCCAGCGCGTGATGATCCGGTCCTCGACGGAGAGGAGCCACCGCCGGTCTCCCGTGCGGAAGTAGTTGGGATAGCCTCTCAATCCGTCGAACCCGCCGATGTAAAGCGTGTTCTCGGGGTCCAGCCTGTACCCGCCTGAGAGCTGGAGATCCGCGGCGAGCGTCTGACGGGGAAGGGACTGGTTGTAGAAGGTTCCTTCGAAAACGCCGAGGACATCATGGCCGCCGTCGTGCTGTAGCCGCCCCTGTCCGTTGGACTTGAGGAGGGCAAGGGAGTCGCTCCCCAGACGCCACGCCTTGTCGGCCGCGTATTCCATGTACCACGCGTTGGTGTCACTGCCGAAGGCCTTCGCAAAGTAGCCCGCGTGCACCTCCGCGTCCCATCCCAGGTTAAGGTCCTCCGTTCTGCCGATGGTCTGGAGGTCTGCAAAGGTCCCGTATCGGTCCTGGCTCACGGCCCAGTATCCGAGAAGACCCTGGAATCGCCGGGGTGCCAAGTCCGGGGGGGGCAGGACGCCGGGAACCAGCACGGCGAGGGGCCCGTAGGAGGCCTGCGCCACGCGGAACTCCACTCCGGCGCGCCATGCGGTGCGGTCCCGGAAATGGTAGAGCCACCGGGCGTAGAGGCTGGCGTCAGCAATCGTGGCGGGAAAAGTGTAGGTGTCCTTCGTTTCCTGGTAGAGCGTCTCCACGAAGGAGGTCCTCGTGGCCTCCACTCCAGCGGACCACGGGACCGAGAGCTGGTAGAAGGGGCGGACGAGTTTGAAGAGCCCCCCGTTCCCGTCGGAGAGGCGGGCGTAGCCCGCGTCGAGGGTCCAGCGGCTTCCGAAGAGAAGGGGGTCCTTGTAGGCCACCTCGTCGGTGGTCCTCTCGATCCCTTGCTCGTGGCTAAGTAGGACCTCCTTGCCATAGCCGAGGAGGTTCACCTCGTGCAGGCGGATTCGCCAGTCGGTCTGGCCTCCGGCGTGGTTGAACTTGAGGCTCGCCTTGAGGCTCCAGCCGTCGTGGACCTTGACCACCGCCTGCACCGAGCCCGGCCCGGCGGGTACCAGTTCAATGGAGGCGTCCTGCACCCACGGGAG
>Ga0315268_10008655_pt1 | contig 10608 bp, 12 predicted proteins | sample C1_top_MG_FD_204535 | JGI IMG/M metagenome (GOLD analysis project Ga0315268, IMG submission 204535) | Sediment microbial communities from Yellowstone Lake, YNP, Wyoming, USA - C1_top | ecosystem: Environmental > Aquatic > Freshwater > Lake > Sediment | place: USA: Wyoming | collected 2017-08-01 | reverse complement strand
TTGGAATGAAAGGATCACATATGCAAAGAGCCAGACCGCAGATATCGTGAAAAAAGTCACGCCATACATAATAATCGGGATAGGTATCGGGGCCGTAATCCATGGCTACGCTCCGACAGATTTTCTTGCCGGAATCGCAGGAGAAAACAACCCTCTTGCAGTCCCGGTTGCGGTATTGATCGGTGTGCCGCTTTACTCGAATGCTGCAGGCATCATACCGATAGTCCAGGCACTTATGGCTAAAGGCATGGCATTGGGAACAGCGCTTGCTTTCATGATGAGCGTTACTGCGCTTTCCCTCCCCGAGATGATAATTCTCCGCAGGGTACTAAAACCAAAGCTCATCGCCATATTCGCAGGGATTCTGGCGATCTCGTTTATCCTCGTCGGCTTGCTTTTTAATGCGGTCGCGCCAATGTTAATAAATTAAAGGGTGTTTTGATGGCTGGTGAAGAAAAAGACAAGAAATTCTCGGAATGGCACGGCGTTCCAAGGGATAAGATAAGATGGAACCCGACTGTGGACAAAAGCAAATGCGTCGGATGCGGCATGTGCATAACCGGCTGTGGAAGAAACGTGTATGATTGGGATCCCAAAGAGAACAAATCTGTTGTGGCGAGGCCCAACAACTGCCTGGTCGGGTGCGTCACATGCTCGAACACATGCCTTTTCGGTGCGATAAGCTTTCCGAACAAGGAGGAGCTCAGGAAAATAATTATTGAAAACGGCGTTGTTGCGAAGGCGAAAGAGGAACTAAACAGGAAATTGAAGGGAGCCACAGAAAAGCCAGCGGGCTGTTGTGGAGGCAAATAATCCGTATTTAGGATTTTTAAGAGGTGTCAGATATGAGAAAATGCACGAACTGTCTCAAGCAATACGAAATAGAAGAAAAATGCAATAAATGCGGGAAAATGCTTGGAGCTGAATTCATATGCGCCAAGATAGAGACAAAATCAGCCCACTTCTGTTCAAAAAAGTGCGCCAATAAAATTTTGGCCGCGGCATCTTATCCTCTTGGTTTGCCTGTGGCTAGAGGGGGTTCAGCAGGGGGATACGAGTGCAAAGCGTGTGGGTATCGCTTGCTTCCGGAGGACCTGGAAACAGAACCAAAATTATGCCCAGCCTGCTCCAGCCCGAATCTGACGAAGCTGTAGATTTTTCATACGGTTGATTCGAAAATGGAGGTCATCGAATGGATATCAAAGTATACACCACACCCGTTTGCCCATATTGCGTGCTTGTCAAGAATTTTCTGAAGCAGAATGGAGTTGCATTCAGGGAGATAGACGTATCCAAAGATAAGACCAGAGCGGCAGAAATGATCCGGAAGAGCGGCCAGGGCGGAGTTCCAGTGACGGAGATAGACGGCAATATCGTTATCGGATACGATGTAAAAAAACTCAAGGAGCTTTTGAGGTTATAAATTGGCCGATATTATCAACCCTATAAAAGAGTTTCTTAAGCCAAAATTCAATCGCTATCTGGTAGTAATATTGCTGTTGTTGGGTATTGGGGCATTATTAACAGGTGAGCCGCCGCAACAAATTGACGATGGCAACGCATTGACAGTCCATTTTTTTTATCTCCCCACCTGCCCTCACTGCGCAGAGCAAAAATCCATAATTAATGAGTTGTCCGCCGAACTCACCAATGTATCCATCGTAATGCATGATGCTTCAACACCTGGTGGAATCCAATTATTTCGGGAAATGGCTTCGGAAGCGGGCATGGATCTTACAAGCCTGGCAGTTCCAACAACTTTCGTAGGAAAAAAACCTCTTGTAGGTGTGCACACAAAAAAAGAGATAAAAGATGAGATATTACACTGTCAAAACAACTGCGCTGGACAAAAGGCACCGGAAAAAGGCACTTATCAGGACGCAGCGGCAGGCTTAGCGGAGTTTGAATTGCCATTTATCGGGCGAACTGACCTTACCTCTGTTTCTTTGCCGGTTCTGGCTGTGGTATTAGGGCTGATTGACGGATTCAATCCATGTGCGATGTGGGTTCTGGTCTATCTTATCGGCCTGTTGATGAATGTAAATGACAAAAAGAAATTCTGGCTGATAATCGGCAGTTTTATCCTGGCTTCCGGGGTTCTCTATTTCTTATTCATGACCGCCTGGCTTAATGCGTTCCTGCTAATTGGATACATGCGCCCTCTCACTATCCTGATCGGTATTATTGCGCTGGGTGGCGGGGCAATCAGCCTGAAAGAATACTTTTCCACAGGTCCGCTCGTATGCAAGGTCGGCGATGAAGAAAGCCACATGAAAACTTCGGAAAAAATCAAACACATCGTCGCACAGCCGATATCGTTTGCAATATTAATATCAATCATTGTGCTTGCATTCGTAGTAAATTCCGTGGAATTTGCCTGTTCATCTGCAATCCCTGCGGTTTTCACGCAGGTTCTTGCCCTTAGCAATATTGGAACTGTAGAGCGATACGCATACATTCTCCTGTATGATATTTTCTTCATGCTCGACGATTTGATTATCTTTGGTTTGGCAGGGCTGGCAATCAGCGGGGGAATCGGTGATAAATATGCGAAGTACTGCAAGGTGATTGGTGGGGTTATTATGACGTTGTTAGGATTCATCCTGTTATTCGCCCCCCAGCTCCTGAGGTGATACGAAGTGGGTTTGGTAGATGTCCTACGCGGGGTTTCCAAAGGGAAAAAAAGCGCATTTGCAGAAAGAAAATTCAAATGCCCGAATTGCGGTTTTTATCCGATTACGCTGGATATGGAAAGATGCCCGAAATGCGGGGTGCGCATAAAATCCATGTTCGGTCTAAAGTGCCCTAAGTGCGGAGCCATTAATCCGATCGATGCAAAGAAATGCTGGAAATGCGGCTACGATTTCGAAGCAGAGGAAAAAAGGCTGGCCAAAACATATTACGTCTGCCCGATTTGCGGATATAAAAGCGATACGTTTTTTACCGTGTGCCCGGTATGTGGGACGCAAATGGTCTAATCCGTGCCAGTCACATTGCTTTTCATTTTTTTCTTTTTTGGTTTTTTGATACTGCCCTCAAGTCTGGGGCGTTTTCCAGGCTTCCCTTCGGCCTCTTCAGCAAGTGGCCTGCCATACTCGAATACGACTATTTCTTTGTATTTACCCGCGTTTTTCTCTGACCTAACTATTCCAGCAGATTCCGCAGTGGCCTGGGTTTTCACATTCCTCTTCGCCAGACCCATTTTTTCAAGGGCAGTGTTTATTATCAAGTTTAACAAACCTGGCTTTTTTTGGTAAGCGACTTTATTTGCGCCGGCCGATGGCCCTCCGCTGACCACGCCCCAGTCCTGCTGCTCTTCTTCAAGACAGGTTTTGCAAAGCCATCGATTATTCCATAGATAAAGCATATCGGCTGCCTTGCCACAGCGTTCGCATACTTCAGGGTAAACAAGTATCTGAAGACGGGGTTTTTGTTTGGTTTCGCTTTCTTCGTTCATGAGTTTTCAACTTATTGGAACACGGAAATGTTATATGGATTTCTATTTCCAGCTCATCAGCGGACCTTTATGAAGTCGGCTTTGGGCTGAAACATACGAGGGTTAGCACGGAGATAGGACATTGAGAAGCAGATGCGCAGGCTGCAAAAAGCTCTTAAATTATGCACGGGCCATTAACTGCATGGCAGATATGTTTTTATGGGCAATGATCTCAGCCATCATAGATTCCCTGCTCGGTTTTGTCGGTGTATTCTCCCTGTGGCTCAGCCCGCAGAACCTTAATAAAATCGCAAATATACTTATGGCATTCGCGGCAGGCAGTCTGCTTGGAGCCGCATTTTTTCACCTCTTGCCTGAATCGCTTGAAAAAATCAGTGCAGAACAAGCATTTTTGCTAACGCTTGCAGGTTTCATACTTTTTATCTTTCTCGAATCTTACTTTCACTGGCATCGATGTAAATGTGGCGTCCAGCCTTTTTCCTTTGTCATATTGGTAGGTGACGGAGTGCACAATTTCTTGGGCGGCATGGTACTTGCGGCGAGTTTTTTTGTGAGCACATCGCTGGGCATCGCCACCATAATTGCAATAATTGCTCATGAATTTCCACAGGAACTCGGCATCTTCGGAGTGCTGGTCAAAGGGGGCTTCTCACGAAACAAAGCCCTGGCACTCAGCTTTCTTGCGCAATCCACTGTTATCATCGGTGCTTTTGTAGGGTGCTATCTTTCAGACATAATTGGTGGTTTTACTGCTCTTCTTATCCCATTTGCGGCAGGAAATTTTATATACATCGCTTCGTCTGATCTTGTGCCAGAGATTCACAAATCTAAAGGGAATGAACTGTTGACGCGTTTAGCTATATTTCTATTAGGGGTAACATTAATGTGGATAATAAGGGCTCATTGAATCAGCATGAAAAAGTTGCTCCGGAGTTCCTGCGCTTCCACGTGAGATGTGGCATGGAATACGGTGTGTAGGTTTTTAAAAAAAGGTAAGCAGAATGGTAAACATGAAACTTTCACTAAAAGGACTCCTGACCAAAGGTAACGAGAGCCTCGCGGTAGGTGCGGTTTTTTCCGTCGCAAGCATTTCGTGCCCCTGCCCGACTTGCATCGGAACTTCCGCATTTTGTCTGCTGAACAGCATGCGTGAGAAACTTGATATTAACTTATCTGATTTCCTTTGGAAGGCATGTAAACGTCCGAGAACTTCATTCCCATGTTCCCAAAAAACCGGCGGATTATGTAAATAACCTGTCTCTGTTCCTGCCGGTTGCTGGGAGTTCCGGGTGCAGTTAAGGTTTTATGTTTTACTGAAACTATTATCACATGATAGTACGCGCACCTCTCGCAGAAGTGAAAGAAGATGGCACTATAGAGTGCAAAGTATGTGCGCGGCGGTGCACAATAGCGAAAGGGGGAACCGGCTTTTGCGGAATACGCAGGAACGTAAATGGCAGATTAGACCTCATGGTTTATGGAAGACCGGCGGCATTCGGCATCGACCCGATTGAAAAGAAGCCGCAGTTCCATTTCCTGCCTGGCACGAGTGCATATTCGCTTGGGACGTATGGCTGCACCTTCCTCTGTAAGTTCTGCTGCAACTGGCAACTGGCGCAGGCGATACGCGAGCGCCTTCCCCTCGACACGTGGCGCGCCCTTCCGCCCAAAAAGGCGATTGACGAGGCGAAGCTCAATAACTGCGCATCAGTTGCCTATACCTATAATGAACCAGTGATATGGTACGAGTATCACCGTGACATAGGCAGGCTTGCAATGAAGGAACATCTTTTCAACATCCTCGTCACAGACGGATATGGTACGCCTGAATTCTGGAATAAAGCATCCGAATACATTCATGCCACAAGCATCGACCTCAAGGGATTTACAGAAAAATTATATGCCGAGTTATGCGGAACGCGCCTGGAGCCTGTTCTCGACTCTATAAAGACTGCCAAAAAACTATCAAAAAAGAATAATATGTGGGTCGAAATAACAAGCCTCGTAATCCCAGGAAAAAATGACAGCAAGGACGAGATACGCCAGGAGGCGGAGTGGCTTAAGGCCATAGACCCCGAGATGCCGCTTCACCTGATAGGATTCTTTCCAAGCTATAAGATGCTGGATACGCCATCGGCTACCGCATCCGAGCTTCTCCCGCTCCGTGAGGTTGCACTAGATGTGGGCCTCAAATACGTATATGTGGGCAACGTTCTGACTGGGGAGGGCCAAAACACCTATTGCCCTAATTGCAATGAACTGCTCGTTGAGCGCAGGGGATTCGTAGGAAACCTCATGGATGCGTTTGATAGGGAAAAGTCAAAATGCAATAATTGCGGCCATAAGATCGCGGGGGTGTGGACAGTAAAGCAGGCAAGGAAATTGAAATCTAGGGATTAGGCTGATTTTTCATTATTCGGTCTCCGACCAAACGACATACAAAACCCCCATCTTTCTAGTTCCTCTAGCATTGAGGAGACGGACATCTATTCCCGGTCTTTTTAACTCCGAGTTCTTCCATAATCCGCTTTGCATGGTTGCTTTTGATTTTATACCAGATATTCACTCCATCCCGCCTTGATTTGACCACGCCGAAATTCTCAAGAATTTTAAGATGTCTTGATACAGTAGGCTGTGCCTTTCCGGTGGATGGAACCAGGGCACATGCGCACTGCTCACCGCCAAGAAGAAGTTGTATTATTCTCAGTCTTGTTTCGTCACCCATTGCTTTCAGAAGCCGACTGGCTGGTTTTCGGTTCATAGATATATTCTAATATGCAAATATATAAATATATTTTCTTTTTAATACTGCATAATGAAAATCTGAAAGGGATGCTGGATGAAAGAAAACACAATAGGTAAGCTTTCCTGGCTTGATAGGTATCTTACACTCTGGATTTTCCTCGCAATGGCCATCGGGATTCTTCTCGGGGCATTCGTACCGGCATTCCCAGCCTTCATAGCCGGAATGCAAATCGGTACGACCTCCATCCCAATAGCCATAGGACTGATCCTGATGATGTATCCCCCTCTAGCGAAAGTCAGGTATGAGAAAATCGGGGGGGTTTTCAGCGATAAAAAGGTTGTCGCCCTTTCCCTTGTCCAAAATTGGATAATCGGGCCCATCCTCATGTTCGTTCTTGCCGTGGTTTTCCTTCGCGATTACCCGGAATACATGGTCGGCCTCATCATGATAGGGCTGGCCAGATGCATCGCCATGGTCCTTGTCTGGAACGAGCTGGCGAAAGGCCATACGGATTATGCCGCGGCTCTGGTGGCATTCAACAGTGTTTTCCAGGTGCTGTTCTACAGCGTGTATGCATGGATTTTCATCACCATCCTGCCCCCGTTCTTTGGCTTAGGGGGCAGCATCGTGAATGTCAGCATTTGGGAGGTTGCCGAAAGCGTTTTCATCTACCTTGGCATCCCCGCCATCGCAGGGGCTTTGACACACTTCATTCTGGTGAATTCCAAGGGAGAAGGTTGGTATCACAAGGAATTCATCCCAAGGATAAGCCCCCTGACGCTCATCGCCCTTCTTTTCACGATTGTCGTCATGTTCAGCCTCAAGGGGAGCCTGATCCTTCAGATACCTTTGGATGTCATTCGCATAGCAATCCCGCTAGTCTTGTATTTCTTACTGATGTTCGCGATAAGCTTCTTTATGGGGTGGAAACTCGGAGCAGACTATTCCAAGACCGCCACGCTTGCGCTCACGGCAGCCAGCAATAATTTCGAGTTGGCAATCGCCGTTGCTGTTGCCGTTTTCGGCATCGGTTCCGGTGCGGCATTCGCTGCGGTCATCGGCCCCCTGATTGAGGTTCCCGTGCTTTTGGGGTTGGTTAATGTGTCATTGTCCCTCAGAGGGAAGTTGTTCAGGGGAAAGGGAGTGGAAGCATGAAAAAACACGAAATCAAGAAGATTGTCAAGGAAAGTTATGGAAAGATAGCTGACTCTAGCTGTTGCTGCTCTTGCGGATGCAGTGGTATGGACAAGGAAAAAATCGCCAAGAGCCTTGGCTATTCTGATCAAGAAATCCAATCTCACCCCGAGGCCAATCTAGGCCTAGGATGTGGAAATCCAACCGCCTTGGGTGAGATAAAGGAAGGGATGGTTGTTCTGGATTTGGGCTCGGGAGCCGGTTTTGACTGCTTCCTTGCCGCAAAAAAAGCCGGTAAAACCGGAAAAGTAATCGGAGTGGATATGACCGAGAAGATGATAGATAAAGCACGTCAGAACGCGAAGAAATATGGTTTCGCTAATGTTGAATTCAGGCTAGGGGAGATAGAGAAGTTGCCCGTAGAAGACAAATCCGTCGATGTCATCATAAGCAACTGCGTCATCAATCTTTCTCCGGAAAAGCAAATGGTATTCGACGAGGCATACCGTGTTCTGAAAAAAGGCGGAGAAATGTTCGTTTCAGATATTGTGCTATTGAAAGAGCTTGCTGAAGCCCATAGGAAAGACAAAAAACTGATCGCCGGTTGTGTTGGTGGGGCCTTACTGAAAGAAGAATACCTTAAGCTGGTGAAGAATGCAGGATTTACAGCCAAAATCCTTTCTGAGGACAAGGACATAAGCAAGAGGCAATATGATGGGTTTCCGCTTGAAAGCCTGCGAATTAAGGCGCAAAAATAGGGAGAGGTTGACCAGATGAAATCCGTCCTATTCGTGTGCACAGAAAACTCAGCCAGAAGCCAGATGGCCGAAGCGTTTTTCAATCACTATAACAAAAATCCTGAATTCGTCAGCATCAGTGCTGGTACCCAGCCATCCGATTCAATCAAACCGCTGGCAAGCCAGGTAATGAAAGAGGTGGGCATCAATCTCTCCAATCAAAAACCGAAAATCCTGACTCTCGACATGGCAGAGCGCGCCGAGAGAATCTTTACTATGGGGTGTATTGATAGCTGCCCTCTCACTCCTCCTGAAAAAACCGAAGACTGGGGCCTTGAGGACCCTGCTGGCAAGCCAATTGAAAAATACCGTGAAACAAGGGACGAGATTGAAAAAAGGGTGAAAAGAGTCGTTTCGGAGCTATCTTGATGGCGCGCGAGGGCTCGCTTTTTATTCCTCTCCTCTCAGAACAGCCCTCGGTAAGGAGGTCAAAACAAGGGGTTTGTTCTGACCTGAACCTGTGTATAAGTGCAGGGGACGAGATTCGAACTTCCGGCAGAGGTCTGGAGCGGTTCTGTTCCGAGCCCAGGGCTCGGTAGTCTTCCCCTGCAATTATACTCGTTCTGAGTTCACTGTCTTGGGTTCCGGGTATTTCCTGGAAAATAGGGCAGAAAAATGTCCAATTGGACACAGAGGTTAAAATAGTCCAAACCGCCGGAGTTGTAAGAATGGCGAGAATGGACCTATACGACTATCCGAAAAGATTGGATTCGGCTTTGAAGAAGGTCGAGAACGATAAGGGGATTTCAGAGAAGAACAAGCGGGCAATACTCTCATTTTGCCGCATAAGGCTCGCTAAGGGTTCTTCTAAGGCGAGGGTTGCGAAAGTCGCCTACTGCCTTCGCTATTGGGCTGTCTGGCTTAGCTCGAATTTCGAGAACGCGAATAAAGAGCGGTTGATTGACCTTATCGGCGAGCTGGAGAAGCACAAATTCTCAGAATACACGAAATACGATTTCAAGATCGTCTTGAAGATGTTCTTCAAATGGCTCAAAGACAAGGACGAATTCTTCCCACCGGAGATTAGCTGGCTAAAACCCAGACTAAAGAACGAAAAGCACAAATTGCCCGAAGACCTTTTGACCGATGACGATGTCCTGAAGATGGTTGACGCTGCCCGTACGCTGCGCGATAAGGCCTTTGTCCTTGTCTTATACGAGTCCGGTTGCAGGATCGGAGAGTTGCTTACCCTTAAACTGAAAAACGTTGTTTTTGACCAATATGGCGCGATTTTGAGGGTAACAGGCAAAACAGGCGATAGAAGGGTCCGAATTATCAGTTCTGCCGCTATCCTGGCGTCATGGGTGAATTCCCATCCCTACGCTAACCAGCCGGATGCCATGCTCTGGCCAGCTCTGGCAAGGAACAAGATGAACGAGCAGCGGATTATGAGCCATGCTTCGATGTACAAGATGCTTAAGATTATGGCCGAGAAGGCCGGGATAAAGAAGCGAATCTATCCTCATCTTTTCCGCCACTCAAGAGCTACTGCTATGGCCTCCAAGATGACGGAGGCCCAAATGAAAGAGTACTTCGGCTGGGTCCAAGGATCCGACATGGCGGCGACGTATGTTCATCTCTCCGGGCGGGACGTAGATAATACGCTCCTGAAGATGCACGGCCTCATCAAAGAGGACGACACAACAACAAGCAAAATGGCAATAAGGCCATGTCCTCGATGCAAGGAAAACAACTCTCCTGTCTCAAAGTTTTGCACGCGCTGCGGTTCTCCGGTTGATGGCCGGATGGCTGAGATTGACCATGACCGGAAAACCAGTGACGATGTCATGAACAAGCTGATGCAGGACGATGAGTTCAAGGAGTTTATCCTGAAGAAGATTATGGAGAAGGGGCTGGACAAAGTGCTAGTTCAGCGAGGTTAGGGCAGAGGCTGTAACTGAGGCTGTAATTTTTTTGGTGAGATTACAGCCTGTTTTCAGGCTGTATTTTTTTCAAATTTGAAGGGGATACGCCTTAACTCCTTCAATAATACAACATTTGCCCGTAATTAATTATTGTCCCTCTCCATAAGGTCATATTCTCCAATTCGGAGGTCAAGAATTTAGGTCAAGATTTCTCCGTTTATTCTTGACCTAAAAACAGGTCAAGAATCCATCAAGAATTAAGGAATTGGGTGTTATCTCCTTGATTTACGCAGGAAAGGTAAAAATATTATTTTATGGGGGGTTGCCGTACAGGCACTATAATTCCCATCCCAGTTCTTTCGCTTCCATTGTATTGAACGCGTAAAAGAAGGAGCGATCATTTTCCGGATATGCGATTCTCTCTTTCAGAAATTTCCAGCCCTCTTTTCCGGAGAACAAATCCGGAGTCTCCAAAACAAGTTTTCTTGCTTCGGCATAGACGCCATACGGCAGGTCTATTTTCTGCCATTCCAGCTTGACCTTGTCCCTCTTCTCGATAGCAGAGCCTGCAGTGTACAACGTTCCCAGATGCGCCTCTGTCTTCATCTC
>Ga0315268_10008654_pt1 | contig 10610 bp, 9 predicted proteins | sample C1_top_MG_FD_204535 | JGI IMG/M metagenome (GOLD analysis project Ga0315268, IMG submission 204535) | Sediment microbial communities from Yellowstone Lake, YNP, Wyoming, USA - C1_top | ecosystem: Environmental > Aquatic > Freshwater > Lake > Sediment | place: USA: Wyoming | collected 2017-08-01 | reverse complement strand
ATGCTTATTAAGGAAGGAAAGACAGTTGTTGCCCAATTCGATGCTGGAAATACGGTTAGGGGTTTTTTTACGAAAGGCTATTTCTCGAATGCCTCATATTTTGACTACCTCTATTAATGGTGCTTGATTATTTTCGTAGACTAATCTTTTCCCCCTTTATTCTTATAGCACAGTGCAATATTATCGTCAAGAAAATTATTACACCTGGAAATTGTGTTAGATAACATGGTGCTATACGATGTTTTTGTGAAGAAAAAGAATATTGTAGGGGATAATGTAAGAAGGCTAAGGCTGAAGGTTGGGCTTACGCAGGAGGAGCTTGCCTTGAAAAGCGGTCTTTCACAAGGTTATATAAACCAGTTAGAAAGCGGTAAAAGAAAGTTTACGCAGAAATCCCTTGAGTTGATCGCTGATGCTCTAAATATCCCTATGGTAGAGTTATTCAGGGAAGGAGAGACCCAGAAAGTTCCTGCAGTTGCCGAGAAGATTGAAAGATATAGAAAAAGGCGTCCTGACAAGAAGGAGTTTTTAACCTTGCTAAAGGAACTGCCTGAACACATTGTGGATCACTACTTCATTCTATTGAGGTTGGAGAAAGAAATATGGAAAAAGAAGCTCTAAAGTCAAACGCCTCTCAAGACCTTCAGCTCATCAAAAAAGCCCTTCGGCTTCTAAATAGGGCATTTTCGAAAGTATAATATTTGCTTTAATAACATTAGTAGCGAGGCCTAAAAATCTTCCACTCTATCCTCAGATAGCTACTCAAACTGCCTCATAGCAATACCTTCCTCGCTAACAGCTCGTCAGGGTCGGGCTTCGGCTTCACTTCCACTACCGTCTTCCAGTATTTATTTGACAGTATCAATAAAATACAATATAATGTAACTGAAATTAAAATTTAATTACATTGGAGTGATAATGGAATTACAAAACTTTAACCCTTGGTGGAAGAACGGACGTGTCCCTTCTGAATTCCTCGGAAGGAAAAGGAAGATATTCAGTGAGATCAGTAAGTATATCGATAAGCGCCAAATTGTCTTGTTTACCGGCTTAAGGAGGGTTGGAAAAACAACTCTCATGTACCAGATCATAGATAAAATCCTTAGAAAGGATGTAAACCCCTATAGTATTTTATATTTCTCATTCGATGAGATGAGGTATGACCTTGGAGATATTGTCAAACAATATGAGACAGATGTACTTCGGGAGGATATCTCCAAAAAGAAAGTATTTATATTCCTCGACGAAATACAGAAGCTGGAGGGTTGGCCTTCAAAGGTAAAGCTCCTCTATGATTCAAATCCGAAGCTTAAGATATTTCTTACCGGCTCGGCACAAATAACAATGTGGAGAGGCACAAGGGAAAGCCTTGCAGGGAGGTTCTTTGACTTTGTGATCAGGCCACTGGACTTCGAAGAGTATCTCGATTTCAAGGGAATAAAGATAGACAGAAACAGAGAGAAGATCTTCGAGAAGGATTTGAAGCGACAAATGGCTGGGTTCCTTAAGACAGGAGGTTTTATTGAAGCCCTAAGTCTTGATGAGCATATGCTTAGAAAATATCTTAAGGAGAGTCTGCTTGAGAGGGTCATTTTTGTTGATATACCGCAAACATTCAGGCTTGATCTGCCGGAACTTCTTATGAAAATATTAAGCATTACTGCATCAAGGCCTGGCTTTTATCTCGATTACAGGAACCTCAGCAATGACCTTAAAATTGACCATAGGACAATCGCCAATTATGTCTCATACTTGGAGTATGCATTGTTTTTGCAGAAACTCTATAACTATTCGCGTAACCTTCTCACTAGCGAAAAGAAAGTGAAGAAGCTCTACCTCTGTAATACAGCATTTACACTGGCTTTGCATCCCCAGGTAGACTTATCGGCTGTCCTGGAGCAATTTTTTGTAAACAAACTTAATGCGAGGTTCTTTCTGAAGACTCCCCAAAAAGAGGAGATAGACATCATTTATGCACAGAATAGTCATGTCCTTCCGGTTGAAGTAAAGATAAAAGAGAAAATAGGCAGGGAGGATGTCAAAACCTTGTTTAAGTTCATAGAGAAAAATAATCTCAAAAGGGCATTGCTTATCACCCTTGACACCGAAACAAAATTCCAGAAAGATAAGCTCATGGTTGAGGCAATCCCTTATTGGAGATATTGGAGCATCAAGTATAAGACAAGCTAAGATCAGCCACACTATCCCCCGTTCCTTCCTTTCCCCACATTGCCTGAGTAAACTATGAATTACCAAATGCCTTAAGATTTCGAGAGGTCCTTTTTGCGTGCTATAATACGGAATAAAATATCCTTTCACCACTCAGGGGGTTAGAGATGCAAGAAAAGAAATTTTACCCCACCAAAAGGTATATCGAGTTTCAACAGAATGCAACCTCAAATTTAGAAAAATTCTGGGAGAAAGAGGCTGAGAAGATCCCTTGGTTTAAACGCTGGGAGAAGGTTCTTCATTGGCAGGAACCTTATGCAAAGTGGTTTGTAGGGGGTTTGCTGAATGCCTCTTATGGATGTTTGGATGTACATCTGCATTCATGGCGTAAAAATAAAGTAGCAATATACTGGGAAGATGAGGAAGGGAATACAAAATCTTTCAGTTACACCCAACTTCATAGGGAGGTTAATAGATTTGCCTCCATTTTGAAAAATATAGGAGTTAAAAAAGGCGATATCGTAGTTTTGTACCTGCCTATGATTCCAGAGCTTGTGATGTCAATGCTTGCCACTGTGCGGATTGGAGCTATCCATACTGTTGTCTTCTCTGGATTTAGTAGTAAAGCCTTAGCTGATAGGATTAACGATACCGGTGCTAAGGTACTGATAACAGCAGATTACGGTATAAGAAGAGGAAAGTTTGTACCTCTTAAGGAAATCGTTGATGATACCTTGAAGTTCACCCCGACAGTCGAAAAAGTGATTTTAATAAAGAGAACAGAAAGGGAAGTAAATATCGAGGAGGGACGAGATTTACTTCACCATGAACTGATAAAAGGTGCAGAAAAATATGTAGAACCTGAACCTGTTGAAGCCACACATCCATTATATATTCTCTACACTTCAGGAACGACAGGGAAACCTAAAGGGATCGTCCATTCCACAGGGGGATACTTAGTTTATAACTATGCCACGTATAAATGGGTTTTCGACATATCAGATGATTCTATTTATTGGTGTACTGCAGATGTTGGCTGGGTTACAGGCCACTCGGAAATAGTATATGCACCTTTACTCCATGGAGCAACAATCGTTGTGTATGAAGGTTCACCTGATTATCCTTACCTGGATAAGTGGTGGGAGATTATAGAAAAGTATGGAGTTACAATTTTTTATACTTCACCAACAGCATTGAGGATGTTCATACGCTATGGAGAAGAGTGGATAAAAAAACATGATTTAAGCAGTCTAAAGATTCTCGGGACTGTTGGCGAGGCTATCAATCCTGAGGTATGGGAATGGTATTACAAAAATATCGGGAATGAGAAATGCCCAATTGTTGACACATGGTGGCAGACAGAAACAGGTGGGATAATGATATCCCCAGCTCCAGGAATAGAGCTCGTCCCCCTTAAGCCTGGATCTGCAACCCTGCCTTTACCTGGGATTGATGCGGATGTAGTAGATGATTCCGGCAACTCTCTTCTTTACGGAACGAAAGGTTATTTAGTAATAAAAAAACCCTGGCCTGGAATGTTAATGGATATTTATAAGGACCCGGCTCGTTACAAGGAAACATACTGGTCGAGATTCAAGGGGATGTATTATACAGCCGATTATGCAGTGAAAGATGAGGAAGGATATTTCTGGCTTCTTGGGAGGGCAGATGAGATTTTAAAAGTGGCAGGGCATAGAATTGGCACAGCTGAAATAGAGAGTGCTGCTGTAGCAACCCCTTTTGCTGCTGAGGCTGCTGTTGTTGGTGCGCCTGATCCTGTAAAAGGAGAGGCTATTATTCTTTTTGTGATACTCAAAGAAGGATATAAGCCTGAAGAAAAGATTAAAGAAAAGATAATCGATAGTATCAGGATAGAGATAGGCCCAATTGCAACCCCGAAGGAAATCTATTTTGTTGCAAAGCTTCCAAAAACGAGGTCAGGGAAGATCATGAGGAGGATATTAAGAGCAATTATTCAGGACAAGCCCATAGGAGATATCACAACTTTAGAGGATGAAGCCTCTGTAGAAGAAATAAAAATTGCCTATGAAGAATTCAAAAGGATATTAAAGGGATAATACTTCATAACAAGCCCAATTCCCCCGAATAATATTTGAATAAGTCGAGGCCCTTCTTATGCTCCTCTTTAAAGTCATAAGATATCTTCTTCCAGTAAGAGATAAGCTCACTCTCAGTTATATTCAATGAATTGCGACTGAGGAGTAAAGGCCTCAAAGCTTGAGCTATTTCTTCCAAATTCTCCATTGCATGTCTTTTAGCCCTATCAAGATCCTGAATGAATCTTTCTAAAAGTTCAGCCTTTTCTGTTGAGCAGTCTTTCCTTACAATCCATAATGCAAAGACAAAAGGTAGGCCTGTGTTTCTGTACCATAACTCTCCGAGATCATAGATGTAAGTGAGCGACGAGTTACGAGTAACACGTGACGAGTTTTTGTTTTTACTTCCACCTTGTAATTTGTAATTTGTAACCGTTTTTGCCGCCTTCAAAGCATCGTCACCGATAGAAAGGTAAGCTTCTGCTTTTTTTACTATTGAATTCAATGATTCATCTGTTGGTTTTAAAGCACAATCAATCTTATGAAATTTTTTCAGAATAATAGCAAGGAGAGCAACAGATGTCTCAGACTGAGACGAAACGAAGACAGTTTTACTACCTAATCCTTGTATCGGTCTTTTGCTCAACAGAAATATGCTACCTATCGGGCCCTTTGAGCTTAGTGAGTGACCATTAATAAGAGTATAATTATTCTCGTGCCTGAGATATTCAATAGACGATGATGGGCTTATATCTATCGTCCCTGCTCTTAAAAGCCTGTTAACAGTGGAGGGAACGCCCTCGATAAATTCATATTTAGAACAATCGCATTTTCTCTCCAGCATATAAAATATGGGAAAGAGATTTGAAAAAGGAATCCTTCCTATCTTAAGTAAAGATTTTTTCATTTCTTCATCCATCAAACATATTTGTGCCTTCTCTTAATTCTTCTTGATTCCTCTTTAGGACAGGATATAGTGTATAAAAAATTCTTGAGCCGATTCAACAAGCCCAACTACTCTTTAATCTTTTCAAGCTAAAATTTTTAGCTCATTATGTAAGCATCTCCAAATCCGTGATGGAAGAATATGGTATCCTCGCTCATTCTCGGGCTATCGCCCTCCGAGGCTTTCGCCTCTTTATATTTAAAATAGGCTTAAGGACTATCGGCAAAAGAAACCGCTTAGATACCATATTCTTCCATTATACTCATATACTCACGGCTTAAAAATATTGTTAATTTTAATTACGACAAAAAAGAGGCTCCCGCTCATTATCGATTATTTGACAACAGCATGCCCTTCTGCAAAAATATCTACTATGATTGAGCATCTTGAAGAAAAAGTATTAAGGGGGGGCCACATATCTAAAGAAGAGGCTTTCTACATTTCTGAAATCTCCGGGATTGAAATTTTTGAACTTTTTGCATCGGCAAATAAAATAAGAAATCATTTTAGGGGAAATACTGTAGGCCTCTGCTCCATAATCAATGCTAAATCTGGTGCGTGTACGGAGGACTGTTCTTTCTGTGCTCAGTCATCCAAAAGCAAGGCCAATATAGAAGTCTATCCTTTTTTTGAGAAAAAAATAATTCTTCAAAAGGCAAAGGAGGCAAAAACCTCAGGAGCAGAAAGGTTCTCCATCGTAACCAGTGGCAGAAGGATTTCAGAAATAAACTTATTGGAGATTGCAGATATGATTTCTGAAATCAGGAAGACAGGACTTATTCCATGTGCAAGCCTTGGAATGCTCGGAGAAAAAGAACTTTCGATACTCAAATCAGCCAGGCTTGATCGTTACCATCATAATCTTGAAACCTCTGAAGGTTTTTTCCCAGAGATATGTAGCACCCATAGTTATGCTGACAAACTCAAGACTATAGAGGCAGCAGAATCTGTCGGGCTTTCTTTATGTTCTGGTGGTATCTTCGGTATGGGAGAGACGTGGGAGGATAGAATTGATATGGCCTTTCTACTAAAGAAACTTAATGTTGACTCCATTCCAATAAACTTCCTTATACCGATTAAGGGGACTGCTTTAGCCCATAGAGGCTTACTGCATCCTTTTGAGGCATTAAAAATTATAAGTCTTTATAGATACATTCTTCCACAAAAAGAGATAAGGATATGTGGTGGTAGAATGCAGACACTTGGTGAGTTTAACTCTATGGTCTTTCTCGCTGGTGCTGATAGCCTGCTCATCGGCAATTACCTAACTACCTTGGGAAGAAATTTAGAAGAGGATTTTAGACTTATCAAGGCATATGGACTTATTCCACAGCACAAAGACCAATTTTTAGGAAAGATCTAATGCAGAATTTATCGGACATCTATGATGTGGTCATAATAGGTGGAGGGCCAGCCGGACTCACTGCAGCGCTCTATGCATCGAGGTCAAAACTCAAGACATTAGTGCTCGATAAATCACAAACAGCCGGTGCACTCGCATACTCAAGCAAGATAGAAAACTATCCAGGGCTTAATGAACCCGTTTCAGGTAAAGAACTACTCGATACTATGAGAAGACAGGCAGTAGGATTTGGAGCTGAATATAAGGAGACGCAGGTCGTTGGTATAAATCTTACAGGGGATGTAAAAGAAGTGATGACCATGGACAGTACATATACCGGGAAAACCCTAATCATAGCTACAGGCTCTATGGGAAGAAAACCGAGCATAAAGGGTGAGGGCGAATTTCTTGGAAAGGGAGTCAGCTACTGTGCTATATGTGATGCAGCTTTCTTTAAAGGAAAAACAGTCTGTATTATTGGAAACTCAGAAGAGGCCATTAAAGAGGCTGGTGTTCTTGCGAGGTTTGCAGAGACAGTATATCTTATCTCACCTGCACAGAAATTTAAAGTGGATGATCATCCTGTCCTTGATATTCCAAATATTAAAGTGCTTTTAGGTTATACAGTTTCTGCTATTGAAGGTAAAGATGTTGTTGAAAGAATAAAGATGCTTGGTCCTGATCACAAGGAAGTCGAATTAGACCTATCCGGCGTTTTTGTCTATCTCCATGGTAACAAACCAATAACAGACTTTATAGCAGGTTCCATCGAGACAGGGGAAAACGGATGCATACATGTAAACTGCATGATGGAGACATCAATACCAGGTGTTTTTGCTGCTGGAGATGTCACCTGCACAGATATAAGGCAGGTTGTCGTAGCCGCATCACAGGGTTGTATTGCTGCCCTTGCAGCAGAGAAATATTTGTACAAAAGAACGAGATACAGGACTGACTGGGCTAAATAAGCTGTTGATAACGCACTAAATGCTTGTACATTGTCATTGCGAGCCTGAAGGGCGTGGCAATCCCCATGAGATTCCTCGCGGAGTTTATATCCTTTTACTTCCTTCTTATCATGCTGGCCAGTTCTAACGCATTTCTGGGAGCATAGCCAAAGGCATCGTTGTTGAAATAGATAAAAACATCCTTTTTCTGTCTAAAATAGGCATTGATCCTTTTTGCATCTTTCTTTAATGACTCCATGCTGTAGGATGTTGCATAACTCCCCTCTTCTCCATGTCTTCTTATATATACAAAATCAGCCGCCAGAGGGAGCTTATCAAGGAAATCTGGCCAGTCTGCCATACAGAGTGCTGCCTTTTCTTTTTTAAGGAGATCTATAACCTTTTTATTTATCCATGTCTTATTTCTGAACTCAAAGGCATTCCTCATAGAATAAGGTCTTAATACCTCGAGAAAGTCTTTGAGACGTTCCAGATCCATGGTAAATGTGGGTGGGAATTGCCACAAGATAATTCCTGATTTTTCTTTAAGGAGTATCGCCCTTGAAAAAAACGCCTCAACTGGTTCTTCACAATCTTTAATTTTTTTGACGTGTGTTATAAATCTGCTACCTTTAAGGGAAAAGACAAAACCTTCAGGTGTAGATAAATACCATTTTGCGAAAGTCTCCCTATCAGGTAGCTTATAGAAAGTAACATTGAGCTCAACTGTCGAGAAATGCCTACTGTAGTACTCAAGCCAGTAGTTCTTTGAGAGATCATCTGGATAAAAATTCTTCCTCCAGTGATCATATAGAAAGCCGCTACAGCCTATCCTTAAATCTGCCAATGAAATATTTTACCATAATAAGTACCTTTAGCAAGCTAAAGATATGACAAAAAGGTTGGGCTGAGGGAAATCTGAGTTAAAAACAAATTTATTGCCAGAAAACCAATGCCTTATGATATTATTTCCCCATAGATTAAGGTGAGTAGCTATAACAATTTGTATTTTATGAGTTAATTCTATGTCTGAGATCGAGAAAAAAAATTCTACCTTATCATGCAAGCTCACTAAGCGCCCTCTGGGCAAAATCCTAATTGATGGAGATTTCATTGCGAGTCAGGATCTTGAAAAGGCCTTAGAGGATCAAATGCATACAAATGAGCTCTTAGGAGAAATTCTTGTCCATATTGGCATGTTAGATCCGATGGATCTTAAAGTAGTCCTCTCCATTCAGAAAGATCTGGTGTTTCTCGAGGACGCTATTAAGCTTGCGGCTGGTACGCGTCGACTTCTCGGAGAACTTCTAATTCAAGCCAAACGAATCACACCGGAACAGCTTGAGTATGCTCTGCAAGAGCAGCGTCAAACTGGGGAAAAGCTCGGAGAAGTATTAAGGCGGCTTCAGATAATTTCAGAGGAAGAGCTTGACAGATTGCTGACATTTCAGCAGCATCAAGATGATCCTCTGCGAGCAGTACGCCTTAAGCTCGGACAACTTCTTGTTGCCACTAACCAGATTACTGAGGAACAACTTCAAAATGCATTAAGACGGCAGAAGCTTTCACCTCGAAAAAAAATAGGCGAACTGCTCATTGAGGGAGGCTATGTTACACCTGAGCAAATCTCTTTCGGGCTTAAGCTCCAACATAAACTCTTAACAGCAGCATTAGTAACAATTTTGTCTCTTAGCTCCCCAATCAGCCCTATAATGGGGCATTCCGATGCTTTTTCATCCCCTGAGCAAAAAACCGTGATTGAGACGGCTACAGCACATGCAACACTGAAAGTGCTTTATCAAACTCCAGAGTTAATCATTACTCCTGCTGATATACTACGAGGTTACATTGAAGTAAAATCAGCCTCTCACATTGAAATTAGAAGCAATGTTTTTTTCTTTCTAAGGTTCAATGTGTTAGGAGAGCCGTTCAAAGAAGTCTATATAAGAGGTTTGGGTAGAAATGTTTTGGTAGGTCCGGAAAGTAATTCTATCTTCCTGCCCGATTTAAGAGGTTTTGCTGCATTTGAGCTAAGTTATAAATTCTTTTTGTCAAAAGATGCCCAACCAGGAACATATTCTTGGCCTCTTGAAATTTCAGCTCATCCAGTAATGATAGCTTAAAAAAACTCGTGAAATGAAAAGGTTTCACTTCTCTTTTACGTAAAAGAGAAGTGAAACCTTTTTTTTCGTGCCCGATGGAGCCTACTTACTAATAGAGGATGTCAGCAATTACAGCTTCGGCCTTACCCATGTCTCTTAATGCCATTGCTGCATTTTTCCGGACAATCGGACTTTCATCCTTTTGAGCTTCTATTAAGGGTTCTATTGCACTGGCATCCCTTATCTCCCCAAGTGCCTTTGCAGCATTCCACCGAACAGTTAAGTCTTTATCCTTTAGTGCAAAAATTAAGGGCTTTACTGCACTAACATCCTTTATCCCCCCAAGTGCCATTGCAGCATTCCTGCGTACTATCGGTTTTTCGTCTTTCAGCACAGCAATCAAAGACTCTACCGCAGGTTTACCTATCTTCACCAGCGAAGTTGCAGCTGTGCAAGCACAGCTTTCATCTCTTAGGGTAGAAATTAAGGGTTCTACTGCGCGAGCATCCCTTGTCTCCCCTAATGCCATTATTGCATTCAATCTGATAAGCAAATCTTCATTTTTTAGTTGTTGAACTAATTCGTTCACATCGGCAGCTTGAAGATATCTAACAGGAAGCAAACAGAAAGAGATAGCTAAAACAATGATAATTAGCTTAATATTTTTGCTCAATGCCTTAACATCATAATACATAATATTTTTACCTCCCCCTTTACTAAGACAAGATATCGCTAAATAACCAAAACATAGACCGCTTATGTACCACCTCCTTTTTCATGATGTTTGCGCTAAGATACTTTTACCCTCACCTGATTACAAGTTTTAAAAATTCGGGATTTTCAAAAGTCCGTTGAGATTCGCCAAGCCTCTAAGTAACGTAGAAAGCTACCATAAAATGTCCTAATTGTCAATTTAAAAATTTTTATTGTCATTTACGAATTAAAAGTGAACACCTAAGAAAGTGTAATATGAGCCTCAAAAAAGGAGGCTCACATTTTGACACAGCTACACAGGAAGTTTACCGATGAACAGGTCAAGGAACTAAT
>Ga0315268_10008653_pt1 | contig 10612 bp, 9 predicted proteins | sample C1_top_MG_FD_204535 | JGI IMG/M metagenome (GOLD analysis project Ga0315268, IMG submission 204535) | Sediment microbial communities from Yellowstone Lake, YNP, Wyoming, USA - C1_top | ecosystem: Environmental > Aquatic > Freshwater > Lake > Sediment | place: USA: Wyoming | collected 2017-08-01 | reverse complement strand
TACCTGCGGAGCAGCCGCTCCACGAGGAGCTTCTTGGTGTCGACGCAGCCGGTGCGCGCCGTCCGCTCGCCCTCCCAGATCTCCTCGTAGTCGTCGCCGAAGAAGCGATGGAGCTGGCAGACGTTGCAGCGCTCGGGGTGGCCGGGATCGGTGCGCTTGACGCGCAGCGTGTCCGTGACCATCCCCATCACCTGGCGCCGGATCTCGTCCTCGGGGGCGAAGATCTCGATCGTGTTCCCGATCGACTTCGACATCTTCTTCGCGCCGTCGGTGCCGAGGACGATCGGAGCCTCGGTGTGGACGGCCTGTGGCTCGGGGAAGGTCTCGCCGTAGCGCGCGTTGAACGCGCGAGCGATCTCGCGCGAGAGCTCGAGGTGCGCCGCCTGGTCCTTGCCCACCGGCACGACGGACGCCTTGTAGAGGACGATGTCGGCCGCCTGGAGGACGGGGTAGGTCAGCAGGCCGTGGTTGACGTCGTCGGGCTGGTTCGCCCGCTTCTCCTTGTAGGTCGGCGTCCGCAGAAGCCAGCTCACGGGCGTCACCGTGGCGAAGAGCCACATCAGCTCAGTGACCTCGGGCCTGTGACTCTGCACGAACAGGGTGCAGCGCGCCGGATCCAGGCCCAGAGCCAGGAGTGCCGCCGCCATCTCGCGCGTCTGGCGGCGCAGGCGGTCGGGGTCGTGGACCGTCGTGAGGGCGTGAAAGTCGACGATGCAGTAGATCGACTCGTAGCGATCCTGCAGCGCGACGTAGTTGCGGATCGCGCCGAGGTCGTTCCCGATGTGCGGCGCGCCGGACGGCTGGATCCCGCTGAAGCAGCGGACCCTGGAAGGAAGCGTGCTGGTCATCGCCGGGCAGTGTACCGGGCGGCCACGGGCGGGCGCGCGTCGGCTACGATCTGCGCCATGTCCACTCGAGCCCCCCTCCGCATCGCGGTGCTCGGCGCCGGCACCGTCGGCGGCTCGGTCGTGCGCGCCATCCTCGACCGGCCCGAGAAGCTCGCTCCGTTCGACGGATCGCGCCTCGTCCTCGCCCGGGTAGCCGAGAAGAACTTCGCGCGGGCCGAGTCCCTGGGCATTCCGACCGACCTGCTGACCGACGCGCCGGCCCACCTGGTCGCCGACCCCGCGATCGAGATCATCGTGGAGCTGATGGGCGGCGACGAGCCGGCCCGCACCCTGATCGCCGCGGCGCTCGGGGCGGGCAAGGCGGTGGTCACCGCGAACAAGCACGTCATCGCCCACCACGGCCCCGAGCTGGAGGCGATCGCCCGGCGGAGCGGCGGCATCCTCCGTTTCGAGGCGGCGGTCGGTGGCGGGATCCCGATCCTGGCGCCGCTCGCTGCGGACCTCGCGGCCAACACCGTCTCGCGCGTGCGCGGCATCGTGAACGGCACGACCAACTTCATCCTCACCTCGATGGGCACGCTCGGACAGGCCTACGACGAGGTGCTGGCCGAGGCCCAGGCGAACGGCTACGCGGAGGCCGATCCGCGCGGGGATGTCGAAGGCGACGACGCGGTCAACAAGGTGGTCATCCTCGCCCGCCTCGCGTTCGGGACGTGGATCGATCCGGCCAGCGTCCTGCGCGCTCCGCCCTCCGTGCGGGGGCAGGGCAGGCCCGGGGTCACCGGCGTCACGTCGGAGGAGATGGAGGGGGCCGGCCGCCTCGGCCTCGCCCTGAAGCTCCTCGCCGTCGCCGAGCGCGGTCCCGCGGACGCAGTCGAGGCCACGGTTCTCCTTACCGCCGTGCCCGCGAACGGCGCCCTGGGCGTCACCGACGGCGTCCTCAACCGGATCGAGGTCCGAGGCGAGCCGGTCGGTACCGTCGCGTTCTCCGGTCCGGGCGCAGGCGGCGACGCCACGAGCAGCGCCGTGATCGGCGACCTCGTCGCGATCGCGCGGCACGGCGGCAGCACGTGGGCGAGCCTGGCGCCCGCCGCCGAAACGTCCGTCGTCGCCAACCTGGTCGACCCTCTCGCCGCGGCCCGGCCCTGGTTCGCGTTCCTGCCCGGGATCGCGCGCGAGGGCGTGGAGCTCGGCGAGACGGCCGCCATCGAGGAGATCGAGGGCGGCATCGTCGTCCGGACGGGACCCCTCCCGCTCGCACAGGTCCGGGCGGCGATCGCACCGCTCCTGCCCGATGGCGTGGACGTCACGCTCTACCCGGTCACCGACTGATGGCCGCCGCCGGTCCCGTCCCGGCCGGTCCCCGCGCCGCTGCGGCACCGTCCGGGCAGACAAGCGCCGCCGCCGCCGGGCGCCCCATCCTGCTCGACCGCTACGCGCGGTTCCTGCCCCTCACCGACGCCACCCCGCGCCTCACCCTGGGCGAGGGCTTCACCCCCCTCGTCCGCGCGGACCGCCTCGGCTCCGCGTGGGGCCTGCGTAACCTGCACCTCAAGTTCGAGGGCGCCAACCCGACGGGCTCGTTCAAGGACCGCGGCATGGTGATGGCCGTCTCGAAGGCGCTCGAGGAGGGCGCCCGCTCCATCGTCTGCGCCTCGACCGGCAACACTTCCGCGTCAGCTGCTGCTTACGGTGCGGCCGCCGGGCTCGAGGTCGTCGTGGTCCTGCCGGCCGGCAAGATCGCGGCCGGCAAGCTCCTGCAGGCCCAGGCCGCCGGGGCGCGCGCGCTCGCCGTCCGGGGCAACTTCGACGCCGCCCTGACCGCGGTCCGCGAGCTGGCCGACCAGGATGAGCGCCCGATCACCCTCGTCAACTCGGTCAACCCGTATCGCCTCGAAGGCCAGAAGACAGCCGCCTTCGAGGTGTGCGACGACCTCGGCGGTCCACCCGACGTCCTCGCGATCCCGGTCGGCAATGCGGGCAACATCAGCGCCTACTGGATGGGCTTCCGGGCCTACCGCGAGGCCGGCGTGATCGACCGCCTGCCGGCGATGTGGGGCTTCCAGGCGGCCGGGGCCGCGCCGATCGTGGCCGGCCATCCGATCGAGCACCCGGAGACGTTCGCGACTGCCATCCGGATCGGCAATCCCGCCTCGTGGGAGAAGGCGACCGCCGCCCGCGACGAGAGCGGCGGCCTGATCGAGGCGGTGACCGACGACGAGATCTTCGCGGCCTATCGCGACGTCGTCCGCCTGGCCGGCATCTTCTGCGAGCCTGCCTCGGCCGCGAGCCTGGCCGGCGTCCGGAAGCTGCGCGCCGAGGGACGGCTCGATCCGGACGCGACGGTGGTCTGCGTCCTGACCGGACATGGCCTCAAGGACCCCGACAGCGGGGCCCGCCTGGTGGAGCCGCCACTGGAGGCGGACGCGACGCTCTCGGCTGTCATGGGGGCGCTCGGGTGGTGATGAGCCGCAGCGCGACGCGTGCGCCTGTTCCGTGCGCGTGGGCTGACCGATGTCGATGAGCCGGTTCGCGGACTTGGACGGGCGCTGGATCGCCGTGGAGATCCCGGCCACGAGCGCCAACCTCGGCGCCGGCTACGACTGCCTGGCCGTCGCCCTCGAGATCGTCGATCGCATCGAGGTGGAATGCCTGGCCCGGCCCGGCGCCGGCGTCGAGATCGCGGTGGAGGGCGAGGGCGCCGGCGAGCTGCCCGAGGACCGCTCGAACGCGTTCGTCGTGGCCCTCGAGCGTGGCCTCGCCGAGGTTCGCGGCGACGGGGCGGGCGAGCTCGGATGGCGCATCGAGATGCGCAACCGGATCCCGCTCGCGCGAGGCCTCGGGTCGTCGGCGGCCGCCACGGTGGGCGGGCTGCTGGCGGGGGCGGCTTTGGCGGGAGCGTCGCTGGGCGTGGAGCGCGCGCTGGCCCTCGCCACGGAGCTCGAGGGTCACCCCGACAACGCGGCCGCGGCCCTCCTTGGCGGCTTCACGGTCGCGGCCCACGGCGACCCGCCCACCGCGATCCGGTTCGACGTCCCGCGCGACCTGCGGACGGTCCTGTTCATCCCCGACCTGCGCCTCGCCACCCGCGAGATGCGCGCCGCGCTTCCCGAGTACGTGCCCCTGGCCGACGCGGTGGCGAACCTGCAGCGGGTCGCGCTCGGCGTGGCCGCCCTTGCCGGTGGCAGCGCCGACGGCCTGCGCCACCTGACCGTGGACCGCCTCCACGAGCCGTACCGGGCGGTCGTCTACCCGCAGCTGCCGGCCCTCGTGGGCGCGGCCCGCGATGCGGGGGCGCTGGGCGCCTGCCTCTCCGGGGCCGGCTCCACGGTGATCGCCTTCGCCGATTCGCTCTCCGGGCTCACGCGGATCGAGGGCGCCTTCCGGGCCGCCGCGGCCGACCTCGACCTGCCGGGGCGCGTGGAGCTCATCTCGCCCCGCAACACGGGCGCCCGCGTGGAGCAGCCGCTCGGCTCGTAGAGCGACCGAGCGGGCAGGCGCCGGCCGGCGGACCCTGTCCGTCGCGAACGTCCCTGCGCCCGCCGCGCGTATACGCCGCCGCCCGGCCCGCCGCGTCAGGCCGGCGTGTTCGTCCGGATGAACGCCAGCACCCGCTCCCACGCGTCGGCCGACGTGTCCGCGAAGTCCTCGGCCTTGCGGTCGAAGAAGGAGTGCGGTGCCGCCGGGTAGGTGACGACGTCGTGGGGCAGGCCGGTGGCCGCCAGGGCGTCGCGGAACGTCTCGACCGCCTCGGGCGGGATCCCATGATCGGCGCCGCCGAAGATCCCGAGCACGGGCCCGGTCATGAGCCCCGTGGAGTCGGCCGGGGCCGGGATGTCACCGCGGGCGCCGACCGGCCACCCGTAGAAGCCGATCGACCCGGCCAAGTCCAGCCCCAGGGTGTTGGCGAGGAACGAGAGCCGCCCGCCGAAGCAGAAGCCGATCGTGAAGACCGCCCGCACCGGCCGCCGCGCCCCCGACACGCCGGCCTCGCCCGCTCCGTTCGCGCCGGCCGCCCCGGTCGCGCCGGCCGCCCCGGTCGCGCCGGCCGCCCCGGTCGCGCCGGCCGCCCCGAGCCCGCGGAGCATCTCCGCGGCCGCCTGGACGTCCCACGAGAGGTTCGAGAAGCGCGTCTCGCCGACGTGCGCCATGAAGTCGAAGTCGGTCGGCCGCTCACGGATCCCGATCCCGGCGGTCCGCCCGAAGTAGTCGATCGCGAGGGCGTCGACGCCGGCCTCGGCGAACCGCAGCGCCAGCTCCTCGTAGTACGGGTGCAGGCCGCGGACGTCCGGCAGCACGATGATCGCGGCCCCGGACGGCGTCTCGGCGCGGGCGATCAGCCCGGCGAAGCGGCCGCCGTCGCCGGCTCGGAGGATGACCTCCTCGCTGTCAATCGCGCTGCCCGCGATCGGGTCGATCGGCGGCCGGCTGTCGAGGTCGAAGCACATGGGCGGGCGGCTCCTGCGTGCCGGGCCGGGGTGTCGAATGGCGCGGCGTCCCGCCATGGTACCGGGGCAGCCTCGGCTGGTCACCCGGCAAGTCCCCCGCCGCGGGGCCGCCCCGTGAGCGGCCGACCCGCCGTGCGGCCGACCCGCCCCGCCACTCGGCCGACCCGGGCCGCCGGACCCGGCCGCGCTGGGTGCCCAGCTCCGCCCGCCCGCGCCGTCCCATGACCGACAAGCGACACGATCGTGCGCCGATCGCTGCTCGCACCCCAGCGCGGTGGCGGAGCTGGTGCGAACCGGCGTTCCGCCCGCACCACCGAGCGTCGCCCGGTCATCAGGAACGTGTCCGGCGGCATCCCGGCACGGGCGACCGACGTTCGCTGCGCGCCCCGCTCGCGTCGGCCGGGCCGGCGGCGGGCGGTTGCACGCCTTGGCGTTCATGGGACGGCGCCCGTCGCGCCCACGGCGTCGGCGCCCGCCGCGCCCACGGCGTCGGCGCCCGCCGCGCTCACCGCGCCACGGCGCCCGTCCCGCCACTCGGCCGACTCGCCGCGCCCCGGCCTCGAACGGCCCCGTCCCGCCACTCGGCCGACTCGCCGCGCCCCGGCCCCAAACGGGCCCGTTCGCCACGCACGGTACAATCCGCCCCGATGTCGCACCCCCTCGTCGTCATGAAGTTCGGCGGCAGCTCCCTCGCGAATGCCGACCGGATCCGCCGCGTCGCCCGCCGGATCGCCCGTGCGCGCGCCGAGGGTGCCGACCTGTGCGTCGTGGTCTCGGCCATGGGCGACACCACCGACGAGCTCCTCTCGCTCGCCGCCGCCATCACCGAGGAGCCCGAGCCGCGCGAGCTGGACATGCTGCTCGCGACCGGCGAGCACCAGAGCGCCACGCTCATGTCGATGGCCCTTCACGCCCTGGGGCTGCCGGCCATCAGCCTCACCGGCGCCCAGGCCGGCATCGTGACCGACGGCGCCTACGGCCGAGCGCGAATTGCCGGCATCGACCCGGTCCGGATCCGCGCCGAGATGGCGGACGGCAAGGTCGTGATCGTGGCGGGCTTTCAGGGCCTGAGCGCGAAGGCCCTCGAGCTTGCGGAGACCACGACGCTCGGTCGCGGCGGTTCCGACACCACTGCCGTTGCCCTCGCCGCCGCCCTGCGCGCCGACCGCTGCCAGATCTACACCGACGTGAAGGGCATCTACACGGCCGACCCGCGCGTGGTGCCGGACGCCCGCCAGCTCTCCGTCATCGGCTACGAGGAGATGCTGGAGCTCGCCCACCAGGGCGCCCAGGTGATGCAGGTCCGCGCCGTCGAGCTCGGCTGGGTGAACGACGTCGTCATCGAGGTCCTCAGCTCGTTCGAGGACGCCCCCGGCACCCTCATCAAGGAGGACCCGCTCGTGGAGCAGCGCAACAAGGTGCGGGGCATCGCCCAGGACCGGAACGTCGCCAAGGTCACCCTCGTCGAGGTCCCCGATCGCCCCGGCGTCGCCCACGCGGTCTTCGCCCCGCTGGCCGACGGCGGCATCAGCGTCGACATGATCGTCCAGAACGTGGGCCACGGCGGCACCACCGACATGAGCTTCACCGTCCCCCGCGTCGAGCTGGCCAAGGCGAAGCGCGTCCTGGAGCCGCTCGTCCGCGACCTCGGCTTCCGGGAGATGACCACGGACGCCTCGATTGCGAAGGTCTCCATCGTGGGGGCCGGCCTCCACAACGCCCCGGGCTACGCCGCCCGGATGTTCGGCACGCTGTCGGACGCGGGCGTCAACATCGAGATGATCTCGACCTCGGAAGTCCGGATCACGTGCACCATCGCCGAGCACGATCTCGAAGCGGCTGTCCGGGCGCTCCACGCGGCCTTCGAGCTGGCGACCGCCGACCCGGTCGACGGAGCGGCCGGCGCGGGGGCGGCCGACACAGGGGCGGCGAGCACGGAGCCAGGGGCGGCCGCGGGCCGGTGACCGCGTTCCTCGCGCGACAGGAACGGTTCGAGCGGCTCGGGTCGACGAACGACGCGGTCCGCTCGTGGCTGGACGCGGGCACGCCCGAGGTCTGCCTGGCCGTTGCCGATGAGCAGACGGCAGGCCGCGGCCGGGCCGGGCGCACGTGGACGGCGCAGCCGGGCGCCGCGCTGCTTCTCTCGCTCGGGTTCCGCCCCGCCTGGCTGGCGCCTGGCCACGCCTGGCGCCTCGCCGCGGTGGTGAGCCTGGCCATGGCCGACACGGCCGAGGACGTCGCGGGCCTGCGCACCGGCGCCGTCCGCCTGAAATGGCCGAACGACCTCGTGATCGAGGGGGCCGCCACGGCGGGCGACGACGACGACGACGCCCCGATCCGCAAGCTGGGTGGCGTCCTGGGCGAGGCGGACGGCCTCGGGACCGACGACCCGCGCGTCGTGGTCGGGATCGGCCTCAACGCCGGCTGGGCCCGCGCCGACTTCCCGGCCGAGATCGCGCCGGCGATGACCAGCCTGGCCGAAGCGAGCGGCGGCCGGCCCATCGAGCGGGCGCTGCTGCTTGACGGCTTCCTCTCGCGCCTGGAGGCGCGCGTCGAGGCGCTCCGCGCGGGGCGCTTCCCGATGGACGACTGGACCAGGCGCCAGATCACGACGGGCCGGATCGTCCGCCTGGAGGGCCACGGCTCCGAGCCCGAAGAGGTTCGCGCGCTCGGCCTCGACCCGGCGACCGGGGCCTTGCTGGTGGCGGATCCGACGGCACCCGGCGGCGAACGCGCGGTGCACGCGGGGGACGTGGTCCACGCCCGCCTGCCCGGCGCTACGGGCGCAACCGGGTCCGGGGTCGGCGCCGCACCAGCGGCCGCCTCGGCGCGCGTGTAACGGAAGGGGCCGAGCGGTGTTTGGACGAGGGAGGGGAGGGCAGGCGGCCGGTGCGGCCGGGCGGGTCGTCCCGCTCGATCCGGATCGGAGCCTGGTCACCGCAGCCCAGGTCGACCCGGCCCGCTTCGACGCTCTCTACCGGAAGTACCTCGCACAGGTCTACAGCTTTGCCTACCACGAGCTCGGCGATCACCACGAGGCGGAGGACGTGACGGAGCGGACGTTCCTCCTGGCCCTCGACGCCCTGCCGCGCTTCCGCGAGGAGGCGCCGGACGAGGCCGGCCCCGAGGCCTCCACGTTCCGCGTCTGGCTCTTCCGGATCGCTCGAAACGCCATCGCCAACCAGCGCCGCACCCTGCGCCGGCATCCGGCCACGACCCTCGACGCCGTCGGCGAGGCCGCCGCCCCCGACGACCTCGAGCGCGCGGTGCTGACCCGGGCCGACGCCTCCGCCGCCTGGGCCGCCGTCGCCCGCCTCCCCGGCGACCGGCGCCGCGCCGTCGTCCTGCGCTTCGTCGAGGAGATGAGCACCGCGGAGATCGCCGGCGTGCTCGGCCGCTCGGAGGGCGCGGTGCGCGTCCTCCTCCACCGGGCGCTGCGCACGGTTGCCCGCGACCTGGGCGAGCGCGAGGAGACCGCGATGACCACCCCGGCCGCGCGCGGGGAGACGCGATGACCACCCCGGTCCCGCTCGAGGGTGTCGAGATCGAGGCGCTCGTCACCGACCGCTACCTCGACGCGCTCCTGGCCGCCGCGGAGCGTCGCGAGCCCGACGCCCCGGAGGACACGGCGATGGATCCGGCCCTGCGCAGCGCCGCGCTCCGCCTCCGCGACGAGCTCGTGCGCGTCCATCCCTCGTTCCGCTTCGAGGAGCGCCTGGCGCGGCGCCTCGCGGAGGCCGCCGCCGGCATGCGCCTCGCGACGGCGGTCGGCGGCGAGGGCACGATCCTCCCGTTCCCCGGTGCCGCGCCCGACGCCAACCGACCCATGGACCGCCGGCCCCTCCTCGTGGGCGGCGCGGTCACGTCGGCGGCCCTGAGCCTGGCCGGCGCCGCCTTCGTCGCGTGGCGGCGCACCCGGGGCGCTCCGACGGACCCGATGGCCCGCGCCATCCGCCTCGCCCGCGCCGCCCGCGCCGTGCGTGACGGAACCGCGCTGGAGCTCCACTGATGCCGATCACCCTGCCCTTCCGCCCCCGCCGGGAGAGCTATCCCCCCGACATGTGGACGCAGTGCCCCGGCTGCAACGAGATGCTCTTCAACAAGCACCTCGACAAGGCGATGCGCGTCTGCACCTCGTGCGGCCACCACTTCCGCGTCTCGGCGCCGGCCCGCCTCGCCCAGCTCCTCGACTCGGGGTCGTTCCGCGAGCGCGACGCCGGGCTCGTCTCCCGCGATCCGCTCGGCTTCGTCGACAGCAAGCCGTACCCGGACCGGATCGTGGCAGCCCAGACCGCCACCGGCCGGCGTGACGCGGCTCTGTGGGGCTTCGGGCTGCTCGCCGGGCGGCGGATCGCCATCTGCGCACTCGACTTCGGCTTCATGGGCGGCTCCATGGGCTCGGTGGTCGGCGAGAAGGTGACCCGGGCCGCCGAGGCAGCCCTCGCCGAGGGGATCCCGCTCGTCATCGTCAGCGCCTCCGGCGGGGCGCGCATGCAGGAGGGGACGCTGGCCCTCATGCAGCTGGTCAAGACGATCGCGGCCCTCGAGGCGCTCCGGGCGGCCGGCCTGCCCTTCATCTCGGTCCTGGCGGATCCAACCACGGGGGGCGTCTTCGCCTCCTTCGCCGCGCTGGGCGACGTGAACGTGGCCGAGCCGAACGCCCTCATCGGGTTCGCGGGCGCGCGCGTCTCGGCCGGGACGATCGCCGAGGAGCTGCCGCCCGGCTTCCAGCGTGCCGAGTTCCTCTTCGCGCATGGCTTCGTGGACCGGATTGCCACCCGCGCGGACCTCCGCGACGAGCTGACCGCAATCCTTGACGTGCTCGCGCCGCCTCCTGTCGCCGCCGACGCGGTGCCCGGGAGTGTGCGTCGTGGTTGACCGTCTGCGCGGGCGCACGAAGGAGCCCGTCACCGCGGCGCCGGCGCAGGAGCCCGCGAGCCCGCGCGACGCCGTCTGGGCCCGGGTTCTGCTGGCCCGCAACGCGCGCCGGCCCCACGCCCTGGAGCTGATCGCCGGCATCGCGGACCGCTTCACCGAGCTCCACGGCGATCGCCTCTTCGGCGACGACGGGGCGATCGTGGGCGGCCTCGGCCGGATCGACGGCAGGCGCGTCGTGATCGTGGGCCACCAGAAGGGCGCCGACACCGACGAGAACATCCGGCGCAACTTCGGGATGGGCAAGCCCGAGGGCTTCCGCAAGGCGATCCGGCTTTTCGAGCTGGCCGACCGCTTCGGGATCCCCGTCGTCACGCTGGTCGACACGCCGGGCGCTTACCCCGGCGCGGAGGCCGAGGAGCGCGGCGTGGCCGAGGCGAT
>Ga0315268_10008652_pt1 | contig 10612 bp, 12 predicted proteins | sample C1_top_MG_FD_204535 | JGI IMG/M metagenome (GOLD analysis project Ga0315268, IMG submission 204535) | Sediment microbial communities from Yellowstone Lake, YNP, Wyoming, USA - C1_top | ecosystem: Environmental > Aquatic > Freshwater > Lake > Sediment | place: USA: Wyoming | collected 2017-08-01 | reverse complement strand
TCATGCCTCCCGCATTAATAAGTAAAATAAAAGATAATAAAAACAAGAGAAAATGGCGTCAAAAACAGCGATAAAGAAGCGAGCTGCGAACAAGGAAAATCCAGAAACAAAGAAACTCGTGACTTTATTGCAGAAGCAGAAGGACAACATATGGCATGATGTGGCCAAGCATATAGTAAGGCCAAAGCGAAGGGCTGTTGCTGTTAACATAGAAAAGATAAACAAGATAAGCAAAGACAGCGAAATCATAATAGTGCCTGGGAAAGTTATGAACAAAGGAAGCTTGAATCACAATATAGTGCTTATAGCATTGAAATATTCCCAAGGCGCCAAGGATAAGCTTGCTAAAAAGGCGAACATGATGTCCATCCAAGATTTTATAGAAAAAAGATCTGCCTTTAAGGGCATAAACATGAGGATAATAACATAAAATGGAACAAGAGATTATAATAGATGCAAAAGGCTCTGTTGTTGGCAGGCTTGCTACTTTCGCGGCAAAGCAGGCATTGCAGGGCAAGAATGTCATAGTTGTTAACAGTGAATATGCTGTCATTATAGGTGATCCAAGAAAAACATTCGAAGACTATGTCAGGAAAATGAAGATAGGTCATGGAGCCCAGAAAGGTCCTTTTTATCCGAAACAGGCTTACAGGATATTGCAAAGGGCGATTAGGGGCATGCTCGCGCACAAGTCAAGACATGGTGCAGTTGCCTTCAGACGCGTAAAATGCTATGAATCTGTCCCGCATGCTTATTCAAACAAGGAAAAAACAAAACTAGCTGAAGCAGAAGCAGTCAAGTTCATCACTCTAAAGGACTTGAGCAGAAAGCTTGGCAAATAAAAACAAAAAAATGGCGAAAAAATCAAAACAACCAAAGCAACCAGAGCAGAAAAAGACAGATGTAGTCAGTGGCACTAGGAAAAGAAGCATAGCACGCGCCACTGTAACCGAAGGTACTGGCAGCGTCAAGATAAATTCAAAGCCGATAGAAGTGTTCAATATATTTCAAAGACTGACTTTAAGCGAGCCTCTTGTCATAGCAGAGGAAGTTTTGAAAGAAAAGATGAAAGAGATGGACATAGATGTTACAGTTCGCGGAGGCGGAGTAGAAAGCCAGATAGATGCGGCAAGGCTTGCAATTGCCCGGGCACTTGTGGCTTATGCAAAAAGTCAAGAACTGAAAAATGCTTTCATCAAGTACGATAGAACATTGCTTGTTGCAGACACGAGAAGAAAAGAATCAAGAAAGCCAAATGATTCCAAAGCTCGCGCCAAAAGACAAAAATCATATCGTTAAATTTAAAAGTCAATAAAAACTAAAGCTAAAATAAAAATAAAATGATTGTTCCAATCCGTTGTTTCAGTTGTGGAAAGCCAATAGCGCACTTATGGGAAAAATTCAAAGACCGAGTTGCCAAGGGCGAGGATGCAAAGAAAGTCCTCGATGACCTAGGTCTCGAGAGATATTGCTGCCGTGCCATATTTCTAGGTCATGTTGACTTGCTCGAGCTTACAAGCAAGTTCAAAAAATTCTAAGAAAGTTTAAATCTTAAATAATGGCTACATTCTAAACATTTTACCGATTTCCTGCCCTTACTGATTCTTATGATGCAGTTTTTCCCATTAAAGTAAGAGTTACAGTTATGGCAAAACAATCTTCTGTAATTTTTCAGAGAGATATTATTTCTTTTTGCCAGTTTTCTTGCCATAGCCACATATCTTTTTGAAATTCTTGGGTTATCTTTTGCATTGACAAACAGTTCATCAATCTCCTTTAGAACAAGCTTACCTGGTTTTTTTCTCATTTTCCACACTAGAAAATCTTAGCGAAGACAGCTTATATGGTTCCCGACCAAAGCCAGTACAGCATATAACGTAAGCCCCTTAACTTCCGTGTTCGAGATGGGAACGGGTGTTGCCAGCTTACTATGGCCGTCTTCAATAATATCAGTTTTTATGCATTTTTAAACTTTTTCCATACCGAAAAACTTATATAGATATTTTACGTCGACAAAATAGAGGCGAGGATAGTCTAGGGTCTACAGCGTAGCACTTCGGTGCTTACTGATGGCTTTCTTCGGAAAGTCACCCAGATCCTTTTTGCCTCTATCATATTCACAATGCACCCTCACTATTCTAAAAATATTTATAAGCAACTCGCTTTTTGTATAACTGAGCGGGGGTGCCGGAGTGGTCAAACGGGCTAGCCTCAAGAGCTAGTGGCTTAGTGTCTGCGCAGGTCCGAATCCTGTCCCCCGCATAAATAAAAATGATAACAAAAGAAATGAAAAAGTTAATCGAAGACAATGCATTAGCCTTAGCCACAGTTGATGATAAAGGAAATCCACATAATATTGCCTTAGGTTATGTTAAGGTAGTTTCTAAAGACAAACTTTTAGTTACAGTTGATTTCGTTGTACAGACGATAAAATATATCAAAAAAAATCCAAATGTAGCTATAGCAGTTTGGAACAAGGGATGGAAAAAGAAGTGCATGGGCTACGAACTTAAGGGCAATGCAAGATATTTCTCAAAAGGAAAATGGGCAGAGTTTGTTAAGAAAATGCCTGAAAACAAAGGTCTAAAATGCAGAGGGGCTATATTAGTTAGAATAAATAAAATTAAGAGACTAGCATAAAATGAATAACAAAATACAAGAAAACAAAAAACAAACACCGGAAAAAAAGAAAGGGAAGCTGAAATTCTTAGTAGACACTTCAGTTATCGCGCAGAAAAAGCTTGTTCGATTGTTTAGGACAAAGCTCTACGGAGAAGTCCTTATTCCTAATGCAGTTATAGCTGAGCTAGAGAATTTGGCAAACAAGGGCAATGAAGCAGGTTTTCATGGCTTGGAAGAAGTTGCCAAGTTACACAAGCTGAAACCAAGGGTAAAAGTTACTTTCATCGGCCTAAGACCCACAGGACATCAGATAAAATTCGCTAAATCCGGCGAGATAGATGCTTTAATCCGCGAACTGGCATACAAATATCATGCAATCTTAATCACATCAGACAATGTCCAAGCCAAATCAGCTTTAGCTTACGGCATAAAGGTATTTTTCATAAAGTCTAGGCATAAAAAGAAAAAACCTTTTTTTAGAAGACTGATAAAAAAACAAAAAATAAAATGAAAAAGCAAGAAAAAGGAAAAAGATATACGAACCGCGCCAACATATGGCTAGGCATGATGACAAAAGACATTATGCAGGAAATGGCAAAAACAGGATTTAATGGCAAGAGATTAGGTGAGGCCCGCTATATCTATAAAAAAATGCTTGAAGACAAGAACTGTGTCAAAATCATGTCCGCAGCAGGCGCATTGGTCGCAGCTGGCATGCGGAATATATTTGTTAAGGCGATTACCAATGGCTTGGTCGATGTATTTGTGGCAACAGGCGGCTCTATTCTGACTCATGATTTGATTGAAGCCTTCGGCATCAGGCATGAACAAGGAACAGACAAGATAGATGATGTTAAACTGATGAAAAAAGGCATAGACAGAATTCACGATGTTTTATTGCCTAACAAAGGCTATGTCATAGTTGAACAAGAGCTTAGGAAAATTCTTCCTTTATTGCCCCAGGAAAGAATGGCTCCAAGCACATTCTTAAGGCATTTGGGTAAGCACATCAAAGACGAGAATTCAATAATCCGTGCATGTTATGAGAAAAACGTGCCTATTTTTTGCCCAAGCATTACCGATAGTATCTTGGGCTTTCAGTTATGGATGTATTCCCAGCATCATGACCTAAGGGTTGATTCGCAGCTTGACATAAAAGAGTTCCTTGACTTGACATGGAAAAAGAAACATTATGGTTTAATAGTCTTAGGAGGTGGCGTGCCAAAACATTTTGTTGCAGGCATGTTGCCCGTGACAGGCAATACATTGAATTATGCCATACAAATAACAAGTGATGTTCCGCAGTTCGGCGGCCTTTCTGGCGCAACACTGCAGGAAGCGAAATCATGGGGAAAAGTCGCTCCAGATGCCTTGATAACAGATATCATTTGTGATGCCACCATAGCTTTCCCACTCCTGATATCAAGTTTATTGTAAAATGCCAATAAATGCTTCTCCAGAATTTGTAAGAGCACAGGGTGAGTATAGGCAAGCAAGGACAAAAGAAGAAAAAATAAAGGCTTTGGTAAATCTTATCATGCTTGCACCAAAACATAAAGGAAGCGAGAACTTGCTTGCTAATTTGAAATCAAAACTTGCAAAGCTGCGAAAGGAAGTTGAAAAGGAAAGAGCGAGAAAAAAAGCAGGGCATGAGGCTCTTGTTAAGAAAACAGCTGATGTTCTTGTCGTTCTCATCGGAATAACAAATGCTGGCAGAAGCTCTTTGCTCTCTGCCTTGACAAATGCCATGCCCAAGATAAGTCCATGGCCATTCACAACTTTAGTGCCAGAGCAAGGAGTTTTTGATTATCATGGCTGTAAAATCCAGGTTGTGGAGTTGCCTGCACTGAAAAATATTCGCGAGGCAGATGCCGAGAACTTGTCAATAGCTCGGGTTTCTGATTTGATTGTCATTGTGGCGACGTCAAATGAAGAAATAAACAGCGTGCTGGAAGAGCTGCGGAACGAAAAAATAAAAAACGAGACATTAATAGTCCACAACAAAAAAGACATAATCCCAAAAGTTCCTATCAAAGCAGAAATATCTGTATCTGCGCTGAACAAAGAGAATATCCAAGAATTGAAAGACAGGATATTCGCGAAGCTCAAGATTATAAGAGTCTACACAAAAGAGCCCGGCAAAAAACAATCGAATTTGCCTGTTATTCTTAAACAAGGCTCTAGTATTCGCGATTTGGCTGAAAAAATCCGTCGTGACTTTGCCGAAAGATTCAGCCATGCCATAGTTTGGGGCAAAAGCGTCAAGTTCAAAGGACAAAGATGCGGCTTAGAACATAAACTCGAGGACTTGGATGTAGTGGAAATATATTTAAGAAAATAAATCTTAATGACTTGAAGCCCCTGTAGCTCAGTTTGGATAGAGCGGCTGCCTCCTAAGCAGTAGGTCGTGCGTTCAAATCGCACCGGGGGCGTTTTTATAAGTTTCACAGAAAAATATGCGCTGGCTGGGATTCGGACCCAGGCCATCTGCTTGGAAGGCAGAGATACTACCACTATACTACCAGCGCTCTATACATAAAAATTCCAGTTCTTTAAAAAGGTTTTTAAACGAAAATCGCTAAACATAAAGATGGACGAGGATACAGGTCAAGGGACAGCTGAAAAAGCTGAAAACAAGCCAGCTGAAGAAAAACCAGCTGAAATAAAGCACGAGCCAAAGCATGAGAAGAAAGAAGAGCCAAAAGAGCCAAGAAAGAAGTTTTTTAGTTCAGAATGGTATGACAAGCATTACAAGAAACTGTTGATTATTGCCATTCTTCTTTTCGTTGTTTCTATAGGCTATATTATAATCTTTTATGCCCAAAATGGCGATATAATGCACAAAGATGTCACACTAACAGGTGGCACAACAATAACAGTTTATAAAAGCGATCTTAACATGCCAGAGCTCGAATCATTCTTGAAAAATAAATTAGGCGAGGATGTCATTGTCAGAAAATTAGAAGATTTTACAACAAGAAGAACAGTAGCCCTGGTAGTTGAAACAAGGGCTGATGCCAATGTGACAAAAACCGCGCTCGAGGAATATTTAAAATACAAGTTAGATGATACAAACTCGAGCATAGAAATTTCTGGCGCCACGCTTGCCAAAAGCTTTTACAATCAGCTGCTTATAGCCATGGTTATCGCCTTTGCTTTCATGGCAATAGTTGTCTTCATTGTCTTTAGGACATTCATCCCATCAATAGCTGTAATTTTTGCAGGCGCTACAGACATTATAGGCGCATTAGCACTTGTCGATTTGCTTGGTTTCAGGGTTTCAACAGCAGGCATTGCCGCGTTCTTGATGCTTATAGGTTATAGCGTGGATACAGACACTATGCTTACAGTAAAAACAATAAAAAGAAAAGGCGAAGGCCCGGTTAATTCAAGGATAAAGTCAGCATTCAAGACTGGCTTGGTCATGACTCTTGCAGCCTTGGCTGCTGTGTGGATAGCTTATTTCATCTCAACAGCTCCTGTTTTGAAAGAAATTTTCCTTATTCTTGGCTGCGGCTTGTTTATGGACTTGCTGACAACATGGATTGGTAATGCTGCGATACTTAAATGGTACTGTGAAAAAAAGAAAATTTAAATAAAAAATGGCAAAAATAACTTGGCGAATATGGCTTTTGATATTCTTGCTGATTGTATCAGCAATAGTAATTATCAATCCAGCTTCTTTCACGGGCAATGTCCAGATAAAAAGCATTGTCCCGAATTCATCATCAGCAAATGCGGGCATAACATCAGGAGAAATATTACATGAAATAAACGGGCAGAAGATAAACAGCATGGCAGATTATAGCAATGCGATATCTTCCCTAACATTCGAAGAAAATCCGATAACAGTAAAAACAACAAATGGCACATTCGAGTACAAGAGCACATCAGTTGACTTTAACCTCGACAATAGAACAATAACAATCGTCTTAGGAAAAGCACAGCAAGCTGGCTTAAAACAAGGCATGATAGTTGAACAAGTCAATGAAATGTCCCTCGACAATTATAGCTTCCAAGAAATAAAAAATAAGCTAGAGTCAAAAGCAAAGATAACTGTAAAGACAGATAAGAATGAATACACATTTTTGACAACAGAAAGCACAGGAATAGTCGTTTCTTCAATTGATATAACAAGAATCAAGACAGGCTTGGACTTGCAAGGCGGCGCGCGTGCACTTGTCCAGCCTGAGAGGCCATTGACAGATCAAGAGATGTCGAACTTGATTGAAACAGTCCGTTACAGGCTTAATGTCTATGGCTTGACAGACATAAATGTCAGAGATGTTTCTGATTTGCAAGGAAATAAATATGTGATGGTCGAGCTTGCCGGTGCAACCCCAATAGAATTACAGGACTTGATAGCAAAACAAGGCAAATTCGAGGCAAAAATTGCTAATCAAACGGTTTTTGTCGGCGGCCATAATGATATTACCTTTGTCTGCAGGAATGATGCTTCTTGCGCGAGAATAGAGCAGTGCACCGAAACTCAAGATGGCTCTCAATCAGCATGCAGATTCCAGTTCGAAGTTCATTTGTCAGAAGCTGCTGCAGAAAAACATGCTGCAATGACTGCGAACTTGTCAGAAAATATGAGCCAAGGAAAAAGTTACTTGAATGAGACTTTAGACTTGTATCTTGATGACAAGCTTGTTGACAGTTTGCTTATATCATCTGACTTGAAAGGCAAGGTAACAACAAGCGTCGCTGTTAGCGGCTCTGGTACAGGAAAGACAAAAGCCGAAGCTTACGATGCTGCAACAACCAGCATGAAAAAACTGCAAACTATCTTGATAACAGGCTCATTGCCGTTCAAACTTGAAATCCTCAAGCTTGATTCTATCTCGCCGAGTTTAGGCCAAGAATTTACAAGAAATATTTTGATAGCAGGAATAGCAGTTTTCATCGGAGTTTGTGTTGTCATATACATTAGATACAAAAAGCTCAAACTTGTTATCCCAATACTTATTACCATGGTTTCTGAACTTTTATTGACATTGCTAGTCGCTGTACTGATTAGATGGAACCTCGACCTAGCAAGTATAGCAGGCATCCTTGCAGCCATAGGTACAGGTGTAGATGACCAGATTGTTATGATAGACGAATCCAGCGCAGCAAGCTCAAAGCAGTATAGCATAAAAGAAAGAATCAAGAGGGCATTTTTCATAATATTCACAGCTTATGCCACTGTTGTCGTTTCATTATTGCCATTATGGTGGGCTGGTGCAGGCTTGTTAAGAGGTTTCGCAGTCACAACATTGATAGGCATTAGTGTTGGGGTTTTCATAACCAGGCCAGCCTTCGCAGACATTCTGAAAATGATAACAAAAGATTAAATAAGCCAATAAAAATAAAAAACTTGCCATGAAACTAAATGGCTGTCAGAATTAATATTATAACTCAATAACTAAAATGCTTCCTCAATATCATATCCTTTTCGCTTTAATAGCCTCACTAATCCTTTATCTTTTCAATCTCCCCATGTCATTTATTCTTCTCTTTTTCCTTGCAGCCGTCCTTATTGATATAGATCATTATTTTTATTATGTTGCAAAAAAGAAAAACCTGAATTTATTCCAAGCTTATAAATATCACAAATATGAGCTAATCAAAGAACTGCAAAAGACAAAACAAAAGTATGTATTGGTTATATTCCATACAGCCGAGTTCTTTATCCTCCTCCTTATCCTTTCTTTAATATTCAGCCGGATATGGCCCATTTTTCTCGGCTGTTTGTTTCATGAGATGGCTGATTTAGTCTATGATTTGACTAGAAAAGAGAAGAAATATAAAAGAGCATTTTCTTTAATTTATTATCTAACCCAGTAAAATGCCAGAACAACAAACTACAACCCAAAAAGTTCTAAAGAACACATCTTACAACCTACTTTTAACTATAATCAGCAAAATCGGCGGCCTGATATTTACAATTATTGTTGCTAGATTTTTATTTCCGGAATTGTTCGGCATCTATAGCATAGCCTTGACAGTTATCTTAACAATAGCCACATTCACAGATCTAGGCATAAATTCAACGCTTATCCGATATCTTGCTGAATCCTTGAAAATAAAAACAAACAAGACAAAACAAGAAGCTCGCTCAAGATTTTCTTTCTTGTTTAACTTTAAGATAATACTGACGGCCATAGTGGCCTTATTGCTTTTCCTTTTGGCTGAAATTATTGCAGTATATGTTTTTAACAAGCCACTTTTGACATTGCCGTTAAGGATAGGGGCTGTATACTTGTTCATTATTTCATTACAGGGCTTTTTCAGCTCTGTATTTTATTCCTTGCAGAAAGTTAATTACAGCGCAATAGCAGAAGCGATATTCCAAGTGCTAAGAATCGCATTAGTTTTAGTGTTCTTCAAATTTTATAGTTCCGTCGATTCTATATTTGTTATATTAACAATCGCTATTTTCATTTCTTTTGTTTTTTTATACATAGTCATATCCAAAAATTACGATTTTCTAATGGGAGGTCCCAAGTTTAAACTAAATAAATCAGAAAAAAGCCGATTGCTTTCATTTTTCGGCTGGTTAACTATTTCATCTATCTCCTTGGTGTTTTTTGTCCATATAGACACGTTTATGCTCGGAATTTTCTTGCCCGCAGAGTTTGCAGGATATTATAACAGCATTGTAAGCATAATAGGGGCTGTCTCTGCATTTGTTGCTTTTGGTTCTGTCCTATTGCCAGTTTTCACGCAGCTTGAACAAGGCAAACTGGAAAGAGGCTTCAAAAAAGTTTTCCATTACACTGCCATGGTTGCAATTCCAGCAGCTATAGGCCTAGCTTATGTGACTGTTCCAGCTGTACAGGTTATTTTTGGCCCAGCTTACGTCCCAGCATCTTATAAACTTGTGATTACAATCACCTCGGCATTACTGAGCTTTTTGATAATAGAAATAGCTTTCACTTCAATCTTATCAGCTTTATTCCAAGCAAAAGAAAAACCAAAAATCCCTGCCTTGCTTGTGCTTATAGCAACAATAACCAACATAATTCTAAACTATATTTTCATTAAAATCGGCATAACAATAGGGCCAGAATACGGACTTATAGCCGTTGCTTTAGCAACAGTAATAGCAAGATATGGAAACTTGATAGCATTATCTATCATAACAAAAAAAGAAAATAAAATGATGGCAAGTGCAAGCTCAATAATAAAGCCATTAATAGCATCTATTATCATGTTAGCATTTTTATTTGTATTTGACTATTTCGTTAACTTAAATATCTTGACTGGTATAATTATGATAATACTCGCAGCCTTGGTATATCTGTTAGTTATGTTTGCAATTAAAGGTATAACTAAAGAAGATCTCAAGATATTATACTCTCTAAAATGAGAAAATTAAAACCAAGATATCAAACACTAATTGTAGGCTGCGGAATTAGACAAGTCCGCCAAGTGAAAGAAAAATGTGTTGCTATCGACATCTCGCAGGAATATCTTGACAAGGCAAAAGAGATCAAGCCAGACAACATCTATATAAGGGCAAGTGTGGAAAATCTGCCCTTCGAAAACGGCTCATTCAGAAAAGTCATATTCACTCATGTCCTTGAACATCTAGACAATCCAAAAAAAGCGATAAGCGAGATATACAAGGTTTTAGAACATAATGGCATATTGTTTTTGGTCGTCCCATCAAAAGAACTAGAAGATTTTTTGTCAAAACATAATTCTGTCTTTGAAAGAGATTTTGTCAAGGGATTTCACAAGACGCATTTTGATGAGGATAAATTGAAATTATATCTCAAGGATTTTCAAAGTGTAAGCATAGAAAAAATCAGGGGCAAGGATATTGTTTTTTGGTGGCTATGGGGAAAGTTCATCTCTGCATTTCATCTAGAAAAACAGTTCTATATTGAAGAATGCGGGCAGATTCATTCCAAAAAATACGACAAGCTTGCCAGACAGTTTTCACTAATGCTGTATCTAATAAATATCTTTTTATCACCCTTTATCTTTAGAAATATTGTCT
>Ga0315268_10008651_pt1 | contig 10614 bp, 9 predicted proteins | sample C1_top_MG_FD_204535 | JGI IMG/M metagenome (GOLD analysis project Ga0315268, IMG submission 204535) | Sediment microbial communities from Yellowstone Lake, YNP, Wyoming, USA - C1_top | ecosystem: Environmental > Aquatic > Freshwater > Lake > Sediment | place: USA: Wyoming | collected 2017-08-01 | reverse complement strand
CTGGCCGGCCAGCAACACGAACACCGTACCCCAGCTGTTCCTGGCGTCAATTATGAAATTGCGGATCTTTTCAGCATTGTCGAATCCGTTATAATTGCTGTATATGGAGGAAACGTTGACCACTGTGTCGCGGTATCCCTTCTTGGTGTGCCAATAGGCCAGACGGGCGAAAACGCTGTCGAAAGCGGCCGAGCCGGATATGATCAGGCTGCGGTAATCGCCGGCCGGCAGTGCCTTGGAGGCGGTACGGCTGATCTGTGGGGCGAACCGGTCGACATCGCCCGGGTTGGCTACCAGTATTTTCGCCTGCTGGCCGAAAATCCCCTGCTGATCCTTGGTGGGAATGGTCGCCTTTACCTGGCTTTCCTGGAAGAGAACGCGATAGGTGATGCGCTCGCTGAGATAGAGTTTTTTAGTGACCGGGTTATAGCGCAAAGGTCTAATGGCGACGTGACCGATACGGTACCCGCCCAGACTGCCGGTGGTCAGTCCCTTTGCCATCACCTCCGGATAGACGGCGTTACGGCCGTAGATCGCCGGGTCTGGTTTAGGTGCCTCCGGCTTAAATGTTTTGCCCGGCATCGGCAACGGCACCGCCTTTTGGGTGGGAATGATAGCATACGATCTGTCCAGCACCCGCTCGTCGGCCGAGAGGATATCAACCCCGGTGACGACGGCCCCGGCCGGGATCACCAGCGCCTGCACCAGGCATGGCAAGCGCGGCGCGCCTACGGCGTTGATCGCCGGCACTCCTGCCAAATTGACCCGGTCGTACCCGGCTACCCGGCTAAAGGACAGATCCTGCTGCTTGAACGTAACCGTTTGCACCAGTTCCCCTGCATGACTGCCGGCAGCCAATGACAGCAATGCGAGCCCCAGGACGAGCGCCTCCCGATGTTTCATGTCGGTCCCTTTCACAATTTTTGCTGAAGATCTCCTGCTTATTTGACTATGCTCAGCTTGCCGATCCGCGAGCAGCCTGGAGTCGTCAGCCGGTACAGGTATACCCCGGCCGACACCCGCTGGCCCGACTCGTCCCGGCCGTCCCACCGCACCGTGTGGTTGCCGGCTGGCATCACGCCGCTGGCCAAGATCTTTACCTTCTGTCCCGCAATGTTGTAAACCACCAGTTCAGCCTGTTCCGTCTTCGGCAGTTGGTAGGCGATAGTCACCGCGCTTCGCGCCGGGTTCGGGTATGCCAGCCCCAGATGATAAGCCTGCGGCATAACGGACGTCACCTCCGGGGGGCCCTCCACCCCCAAAGGTTCCGGGTACCGCGTGATCCGCACTGCCCGGAGGCTCGCCAGGGGCAAGGCGGTGCTTGCATAGCTGTGGTTGTACAACAGCTGGCTGCCAACGGTGCCGTTTTGCTGGAAGCCAACGCTGGGGTAGGCCGAGGAAAACGCCCCCATGCCATCGGTGAACAGATGGTACTGCAGCACCACATCATGATAGGGATCTATGGCCGTCGAGTCGTAATATATCACCTGGAACTTGTTGAACAACAACGTCCCGTAATAGACGATGCTGTCGTATTCCACTATGAACCGGTGGTTCGCCGCATCATTATAATAACCCACCCAGCGGGAAGTGGCATCAAGGTCGTTCCACAGCGGGAACACAGTCGGCGCTGCAAACGCCGCCGCCGGGATCGCCGTGTTGTCGTACCCCGGGTTGCTGTTCGGGCCAAAGCTAATCCACCCGTTGCTGCCCACCGACAGCGCCGTGTAGTCCGTCCCGTACCAATTGAACGTGAACGGCAGCGTTACGGAGGCGATACCTTCATCGTCCAGCGGCAGCTGCGTCCCGGTCGGCCTTATCTCCGCCCACTGGTACACCGGCGCCCGCCCCACCCCGTCAGAATCCTCCACCGCATAGTACCACGGCATCCCCGCCGTGTTGTCCGGCGTCGGCTGGTACCGCAAATTACCCACCATTTCGTTCCAGTTGTACAGCCGGTCGCTTGTCCCGGTTGCCTTCATCACCAACGTCAGTTCTATGATGGTCCCCGCCGGAACTGCCCCCACCTCCACCGTGAATGAGTCCGATCCCGTCCCCACTGCCCCGGGGTTGATCGTTCCGTATCCGGCCGTGGAATCGGTGATCGTTACCAGCGAGTTGCCGCACCGCACCACGGCCTGGGTGTTGTAGCTATAGCCCAGCCCGTTGTTCTTCAGGGTTACCATCAGCTTTGTGACTTCATTCGGGTAAAAGATCCCCGCTTTGCTCTCGAACGCCAGCATTGCCGTCCCCACCGTCAACGAGAAGCTGGAGTTCCAAACGCTGTCGTTCCCGTCCCGGCATTCCAGCGTCAGCGGGATCGCCGTTCCATTGGTGTCCGCCGGGTTCACCAGCAACCCGAAGCCCGAACCGTAGTAGGCTGAGTCGCCGGTGCCGATGGTTCCAAAGAAGTAGTTGCTGTCCGCCGTTACCGTCCCGTTCGGGCCCGAGGTCCGCAGGATCGCCGTCACATTGTCCGCCTGGGATGTCCCGTAGTTTTTCACCCACGTCGGCAGATGCACCGTCTCTCCGGGGTTGGCCACTCCGTCGTTGTTCCCCGCTGCATCGCTGATCGTGTGCTTCAGGTGGATGACATACGCCGCCGGCGCTATCACCGGAACTATGCCCTCGTAGGGAGCCAGGTTGAATCCGGTAACAGTAATGAACATAGAATCAATCTGGCTGGTGGTGATCGGCAGAATCACATCTCCCGAAACATTCGTGTAGCCGGTTGACTGAAACAAAGTGTCCGACTTCAGTGTGGCGCACACCAACGCCATGGCAACCGGCGTTCCGCTACCCTGCAACCCGACATGCACCGGCAGGTCTACGCCAGGCGCGACCGGGATCATTACCGAATGCGTCACGGCCAGCTGCTTGGGAACCGCTGTCCGGATCGGCACCGAGGCGTCACCGAAGATGTGCCAGGCTTGGAACATGTCAATCGCCGGATCCAAGCTGTCGGCGCAGATCTCCATCATCCGGCACGAGCCATTGTAAAAGAACCCTCCGGCCGTCACTTGGATTCCCTTGGCGATCAGGTTGGTCGCCTCGCGTTGCGACAAGCATGGCGGCACCCACGACTGGTTGATGGAAGAGCCGTAATGTACAACCGAGCCCGTTGGCAGGTCGGCTGTGCCGGCCCACTGCCAGGCTTCGCAGAAGCACTCATCGGTCCCGGCGAAATCGCCCACCACGCAAGCCACGGAATTAACCACCGGCAGCAGATTGTCGTTAGCCAAGGTCTGGACGTCGAATACCGTATAGTTAATACTGGCCCAGCTGGTCTGGGAACCATGCCCGATGTAATTAACCAGTCCCCGGCCGGCGTTGACGGAGTTCGTGATCGCCTCTGCGGTGCCGTCCAAAGTGCCCTGATACATCTTGTCAACCGCCGTATATCCATATGTGAGCAAGGTATCGCGGAGCCAGTTCATACGGGTGGAATCATAAATACTTGTACCACCATCTTCGTTGCTGGCAATGCCCACTGCGGTGCCATACCAGGTCCCGCCGATCTGGGGTGTGCGTTCATAGCTGATCGATTTTGCAACCTGGACATCGACGTGTGCGGCTGAACCGGCCGAGAAGCGCCCGATGAAGATGTCGGGATAGTTATCCGCTCCAGCCAGCAGGCTGTAGATCGGGTCCGATGTCTCCCCGTTGGCGGTTCCTTCCGTGCCCACGCCCGGCGCCACCTCGGTGGCCTCGCCCACCAACAGAACATAGCTCGGGTGGTTTGTGTCGTATTCGTTCTGAATGTAGTTCTTGATGCTGGCCGCATTATTACCGACCGTTGACACGTTGACCACCTTGACCTGATACCCCTTGCGCCGTTTCCACTCTACCAGCGGCTGCAGGTTGGTGCGGTAGGCATCGGCAGTTATGACCAGCATCTTGAGCCCGGTCTCGGTCAGCGTATCGTACTTAACCGCCTGAGGCAGGTAATTAAGAAACAAGCTCTGGTACAGTGGTTGAAACTCACGATCGATCGTATTCGAAATCCGCCGCAGCGCATTGGTTTCCGGAGCCCGGTTCGACAAGACTTCCACTACCACCCGTTGGATAATGATCAGTTCGCCTTTGGCAAAATCATATTGTACCGGGAATAGCTGAACCGTGGCCGCCCGAAAATCGCGTAGAATGAACGGCGGGGACAATCTGACCGGGACGGCGGGATAAACTGCGGACGATCCATAAACGGGCCCAAAGGAATAGGGAACGGTTTGAGGGTCAATGTCGCGATACAGGTTGCCTTTAGAAGGAACCGGCGGTGGACACTTCATCCGCGAGGTTTCGACCGACACCAGCTTGATATCAACGCCACCGGCATCGGGAATGATCACGCTTTGGGCGAGCACCGGAAACTCGGGATATCCCTTGGTAAGACTGGGTCCGGCAGCGGGCATTTCGATCGTGGCATACTCCTTGCCGTTGATCTCCGCCCGGCCCAACTCGAACCCGCCCGGCAGTATCTCAAAAGTTATCGATCCTGCGCGATCTGCCAACAGTTTGACCTGCGGCTGTTCAAGACGGGCTCCAATCCAGGTGGCCCCGTACACATCGCCGGCCCGGGCCAGCACCATTAACAGCAGGAAGGTGGTTAGGTGTTTCATGATACTGATATCATTTTATTGGTTGCCCGGAATCCCGCAGTCGTCATCCGTTGCCGGGAGACCACACCGCCGAAAGTCCGGATTAAACGCACCTTCGTCCTTCAAGCCAATCCCCGACGGCCTTAACATCGAGTTATACCTCCGTCCCAAAGAATGCCGGATCGTTAACCACTACTTAAAAAAGGGGTTATTCAGCCGGCTCGGCCTGTTCCACCTGTAAAACAAATCCCTCTTCCTGTCTTACCCACTTTCCAACCAGCCTGATGGTTTTCCCCAGATAATCCGACAGCAGGGCCGGCCGGTCCCTTGGCCCGCCGGGGCGGGGCGGCGGCACCGAAAGCGGCAGCCAGGGCTGGACCCGGATGCTGTTTCCCTGCCCATCGTTGAGGGTGATCTTGAGATCGGTAAAATAATTGATTCCCGAATTACTCAGCACCCCTTTTACTTGTACCAATTTGCCGCCGTATTTACCCTGGTCTCTGGTCAGTTCCGACAGACTTAACCTATAGGGCTTCACCGTTCCCAGTCCCTGCCGGCAACAACCAGCGGCGATCAACAGAGATACGACAATCAACCAAACCGAATATTTTTTCATTTTCTACCTTAGCTTCTGATTAAAAACCAAAACGAGGCCGAAATAAATTCAACCTCGTTTGGCAAATGGTTTTAAGTTTAGAAAGACTTGGCCATGGCAAAAATGCTCTTCAGCTTTTCATTGGTCTCCCGCAAACGGCCCGAAAGGGTTTTAATGAAAACCGAAAGCAGTTTGTAGGCCAGTTCCTTGTCTTCGGAGAGCATCTTTTTGAAATCCCGTTTGTAAATGGCCAACAACTTTACCGGCCCCTGGTGGGCAATGGCCGCAGCCGAACGGGGAAAATCATCGATCAGGGCCATCTCCCCGAAATATTCTCCGGGACGCAGGATCTTCAAGGCCTCCTCGCCCACCCCCGGCACCATGGTGGAGATCCTGACCTCGCCCTCGGTCACTATGTAAAAGGCGTCCCCGATCTCGCCCTCCTGAAATACGGCCGTTTCCTTCTCGTAGCTCTTATCGTAAGCCAGGCCCATTATCTTTTCCAGCTCCGGCTGAGAAAGATCGTTGAACAAATAAACCTTGCGCAACAATTCTGAACTTTTATTTACCGGGGACATAATACCTCTGTTGGAAATTTATTGGGGCCGGACTAATCAATATCCTGGAGAGAAAGAGCCCGCTTAACGTCCTCATGTTCCAGATATCCCAACTCCACCAAACACTCACCGATCTTCTTTCCCCCTTGCTGCATCTGATGGAGCCGGGCTTCATTGATGTGCTCCACCGTAACATATCCCAGCGAGACTAAAATCTCTCCTATCAGTTTTTTTTGTGCGGCCATTTGTGCTTGCTTTGCTTCAGAGGTTAAAGTTTTAGTTGCTGCTGATCGGAACCTTTTTTATCAATCGGATACGGTCTCCTGCCTTGATGTCCTCCAGTATCGAATTAGTTATATAAGCCGAGCAGGTGGCCGGTCGGGGATTCAGCACCTGGACGGTACCGATCACTGCTTCCAGCTTCTCAACGTTGCCTCCTCCGGCGGGGTTGGACATTTTGCCCTGCAGCCGGTAAATCTCAAAGACATCCCCTATGCCGATGCCGTCATCGGTCCCCTTGTCCAGGAAGACCACCCGGTAGGCGGTAGCCGCTTCAATCGGAGATTTTGTTGCTACGATGAAACCTTCCGGGGTCTTGGCCACAGTCAGCATGGGGTCGCCCATGATGACTTTGGGTACATTGAATTTTTCGTAACGCTTGAGCATCTCTTTGCGGGAAACGGCTTCTATGCTGCTGATTATTTTGGCCTTGCCCGACTGCGGCCCCACTTCGGTCAGCTGAACCAGTCCCACGATGGTCACGATCTTGCCCAGATTCTTGCCGCTTTGGGGATGGGAGACCTTTTCGCCTATGCGGTAGATGGTGAGGGTATCGCCAATATTAAGGCCGCTGTTGCTTCCGGCCGTTATGTAAACGATGTCATTGGGCATCAGATAGTCGCTGATGGGCTTGTCGGCGCCGTTGATGTAAGCCAGGGGCTTCTCCTCTTCGGTCGTAATGTAGCCCGAGGAGAAGACCAGTTCCTCGGAGACCACCGGAATAATGAGTTTCTTGACCACTACCTGGCCGCCAGAACTTTTAACCGGTCCCGCGGTTTGCGGCTCGGGTTCCGGCTCTGGCTCGGGTTCCGGTTCTGGTTCCGGTTCCGGGGAAGCCTGAACCTGGACCGGCGTGGTGTCAACCGCTGCCGGCGTCATAACCTTGGAGGTATCCGGGGCGGCGGCCATAGCTTCGGGGGTCAGGGGAATGATCAATTCCTGCCCGGGAAATATCCAATGCGGATCCTAGATTTTATCTTTGTTGGCATTATAGATTATGGGCCAGGATGCCGGATTGCCGAGATACTGCTCGGCTATGCCGTGCAGGGTCTCATCCAACAATACTGTGTGAGTGGTCTTGCCCTCCTGCGCCCAGGCGGCATAACCGAAAAAAGCCAGGGCCGCAGCGGCGATAAGGAAAAACCCAAACCTCTTCTGGGACATGATCTTTTCCTCCTAAAAGTTTTTATTTCTTTACTTGCGAAGCCGCAGCGTATTTAAGCCGTAGCTCGTTAAGTATCTCCATGCACAGCCGATCTTCGGCCGGAGTCAGGTTCCCCCTGGTCTTTTCCTGCAACAATGTGATAGTATCTATGTTGTGGCAAGCCAGGACCAGGTCGATCTTCTTCTGCTGATCCATCGGGTTAGGCACTTCGCCCAAGTTCACCAAGGCCGAAGTGGCCAGCATGTAAAACAGAGATTCCATGCTGGGCGAAGGCAATGAATTATTTAGAGGTTCCGTCATTTTGCTTAACTTGTGCTTTAATATTAGTTTTTATCATATTTTGACCTAAAAAGCAATAGTTATTTTTCTTTTTTTTAAATATTATTGCATCGCAGGGGACAAAAGTAGTAGAATATATGAAATACTTATCAAACTATAAAACCTCCACTTAATAATGGCAAGTTACATTATGCAAAAAAATGAAACAAATCATCACTTGATCTGGGTGGAACTTAACAAGAAAGCCCTGCTAAAAAATCTACAGACCTTCCGCAGCCTGCTGGGATCGGAGGTAAAGTTCTGTCCGGTGGTCAAATCCAACGCTTATGGGCATGGAGCCCAGGCCGCGGCTTTGATGATACAGGATTCCGGAATGGCCGACTGGCTGGCGGTAAACTCGGTGGATGAAGGGCTGGAACTGCGCCGCCAGGGAATAAAAATTCCACTGCTGGTGCTGGGCTATATCCCCCTGGATAGGTTGTCTGATGCGGTTCTTCACGATCTGCGCCTTACGGTATACAACCAGGAGACTGTGGCTAAACTGAGAACCCTGAGAACCAATAAAAAAATATTCCTCCACCTAAAAATAGAGACCGGCACCAACCGCCAGGGAGTCGATCTGAAGGGCGCTCTGCAACTGGCTAAAATGATCAAGGGTTCCAGGAACCTGCGGCTGGAGGGCTACTCCACCCACTTCGCAAATATTGAGGACACCACTGACCGGAGTTTCGCCGGCCGGCAGCTCCAGCGTTACCAGAAGATGCTGGCCGAGCTGGAGCAAAAAGGTTTTAAGGCTCCGGTGAACCACATCGCCTGCACCGCAGCCTCGCTGGTCTTTCCCCAGACCCGCCTCCAGCTGGCCCGGATCGGCATCGGGCTTTACGGGCTGTGGCCCTCGCGCGAGACCATGGTCTCGCTTAAGGAACAAAATTCCAAACTGGCTTTACAACCGGTCATGTCCTGGAAGACCCGGGTGGCCCAGGTGAAAACGGTGGCGGCCGGGGAATACATCGGCTACGGCTGCACCTTCAGGACCAGCCGCAAGACCAGGATCGCGGTGCTGCCGGTGGGATATTACGACGGCTATGACCGGAAACTTTCCAACACCGCCTACGTGCTGATCAAGGGAAAGCGGGCCCCCATCCGGGGCCGTGTCTGCATGAACCTGTGCATGGCCGACATCACCGACATTCCGGGGGTAAGACCGGAGGACGAAGTGGTGTTGCTGGGAAAACAAGGAAAGGAACAGGTCTCGGCCGAGCAGCTGGCCCAGTGGATCGGAACCATAAATTACGAAGTAGTGACCAGGATAAATCCTAATCTGCCAAGAGTGGTGGTGTGATCATTAAAAAAATCAATAGTGCTTGTGCCTTTGATAGATAGAACAATCAAGCGTCCGGGTGCTGACAACAGGAACAACTTTCCAAAGGATTTTCAAACCAACCATGCCGCTCAAAACGAAAAAACCGACAAACACCAAACGGCCCAACTGTAAACAGTCCCAAGGTAAACCGTTCTACCAGCTGGTGGACATCTTCGCCCGGCTGCGCGCCCCCGGCGGCTGCCCCTGGGACCGGGTCCAGACCCCCAAGACCCTCAAGCCCTACCTGCTGGAGGAGGCCTACGAGGTGCTGGAGGCCATTGACGAGAACGACCCGGTCAAAATGAAGGAGGAACTGGGCGACCTGCTGGGCCAGATCATCTTCCATTCCCAGATGGCGGCCGAGAAAAAACTCTTTGACATCGACCAGGTGGTTTCGGGCCACGCCGAGAAGATGCGGCGGCGCCACCCCCACGTCTTCGCCCAGGGCCACGCCAAGGACGCCAAAGAAGTGCTGATGAACTGGGAGGAGATCAAGTACCAGGAGAAGAAGAACGTCCGGCGCTCGGCCCTGGACGGCATCCCCCGCCGCCTGCCGGCCCTGCTGAAAGCGCACAGGATCCAGGACAAGGCCGCCCGGCTGGGTTTTGACTGGGATCACATCGACGGGGCCTTCGCCAAGCTGGAGGAGGAGCTGGGGGAATTCTCCAAGGCCTACAGCAAGGGGAACAAAAAGGAGATCCAGGACGAGCTGGGAGACATCCTGTTCACTTTGGTCAACCTGTCCCGGTTCCTGAAGATAGACCCCGAGGACGCCCTGCGTTTGACCTCCGAAAAGTTCACCCGGCGTTTCAAATACATCGAGCAGCAACTGGCAAAGACCGGCAAGACCTTCAAGCAGAGCAGCCTGGAGGATCTGGAAGCCCTGTGGCAGCAGGCCAAGAAGCAACGCAGGATTAAGGGAGACTGACCGCGTCATTACGAGAAGGCATTCCAGCAAGAGCCTGCACTGAGTTTGGCGCCTTAAATGGCTGACGAAGTGAAGTAATCCGGCTAAACCTGTGTTAGACTGCTTCGTAAGCAATGATCCTTGCCCCCTCGCAGTGACCGTAACCAGTTATAAGTAAAAGAGCCCCGCTGTAAACAGCGGGGCTCTTTATTATGCCGTGTTAAGCTTGCTTATTCTACGAAGGAAACTTCAACCTTGGTGTTGAGGGCCCGGGCGGCATTGGTCTTGCCGGCGGGAGTAACCAACTGACCAACGGTGGTAATGCCGGCAGCGTCGATGTTGGCTTTGACCAACTCGGCTCTGATGGCATCGGCCCGGTCAGTGGCCAGCTTCTGGTTCATCTTCTTGCCGCCGACCCTGTCGACATAGGCAGTGATGACAACCTTGGCCTTGGGATTGTCCTGGATCATCTTGACCAGGGCTTCCACGTTGACGGTTTTGATCATGGCCTTGTTGGCAGCGGTCCACACGACCTCCACCGGAACCACTGCGCCCTTCTTCAGCATGACGAAGTCGTTCATGGCGGTGCCCTTCTCGGTGATGGCGATGGTGGCCATTCTGTCGAAATAATCGGCCGCGGTGACGGTGGCGGTGTAGTTGCCGACCTGCAGGTTGGCATTGTAGGCTCCGGCTACGGCCTTGGCGGTCTCGGCCTTGGGTCCGGCAAAGGCTATGCTGGCCTCAACCGGGGCTCCCATGGCATCCTTGACCATACCCTTGGCGGCGCCCATCGGGATGGGCTTAAGCTCTAAGGCGAAGTCCTGGACGGCCGGGGTCTTCTTGTTCTTCTTGGTCAGGATGACCGAGGCGCTCT
>Ga0315268_10008650_pt1 | contig 10614 bp, 10 predicted proteins | sample C1_top_MG_FD_204535 | JGI IMG/M metagenome (GOLD analysis project Ga0315268, IMG submission 204535) | Sediment microbial communities from Yellowstone Lake, YNP, Wyoming, USA - C1_top | ecosystem: Environmental > Aquatic > Freshwater > Lake > Sediment | place: USA: Wyoming | collected 2017-08-01 | reverse complement strand
TACATTTTATTACACATTATTTTAGCAACTCATTGTTTTTATTGCTTTCATGAAAGTATAATAAATGGAATACATATTGCATTATTTTTTGTGTTTGACTAATATTACCTGTCTACCATGGACCATAAACGTACCAACATATGCATCCCGCTCCTTGCCGCCGTTGTCCTCTGGACAGGCTATGCCGCTGTCGAAGCATACGCTTTTCAGCACGGTGCTTTTTCGGATCTCCTGTTCTTCGGAGGTGCGTCGAAGGAGCTTCATTTCCGTCTGTTCATCATCGTCACGCTTCTCACCATCGGCGTTTTTCTTTTCCGGTTGATACGAAAACGCAACCTGGCCCTCGAAGCCTTCCAGGAAAGCAATGAGACCCTGCTCACCATCACCTCGGCGGCCAAGGACGCCATCGTCATGATGGACCATCAGGGGGTCATATCGTTCTGGAACCCGGCCGCGGAAATGATCTTCGGCCACGCGGCCCATGAAGCGATCGGCAAGGAACTGCATTCGCTGCTCGCCCCCGCGCGGCATCGTGAGCAGTACCGGCACGGCCTCGGCCGGTTCCGGGACTCCGGTGAGGGTCCGAGCATCGGGAGAACGCTCGAGCTGACCGCGGTGAAAAAGGACAGCACCGAGTTCCCTCTCGAGCTGTCCCTTTCGTCCCTGCAGTTGAAGGGGAAATGGCACGCCGTCGGCGTGCTGCGCGACATCAGCCATCGCAAACGGTACGACGAGGAGCTGCGAACGCACCGTGAAAAGCTGGAACAGATGGTCGAGGAACGCACTGAGGAGCTGAATGCCGTCAACGATCTCCTGCGCAAGGAGATCATCGACCGCGCGCGGACCGAGGAAGCGCTCGAGCGGTCTGAAAGCTTCCTGAACACGATCTTCGACAGTTTTCACGAACCCTTCAGCATAGTGGACCGCGATTACCGGTACGTCCGCTTCAATGATACGTATGCGCGTACGCGGAACAGGCTGTCGAAGGACCTTTTCGGAAAGAAGTGTTACGAGGTTCTCCACGGCCGGACCGCGGTCTGCGATGACTGCGTCGTTGAAAAGACCTTTCTTTCAAAAGCACCCTGCATGAAGGAGAAACAGGTGGCGCTGCCGGGCGGATCCGAGGAGTGGTTCGAGATCTCGACCTATCCCATCTTCGACAATCAGAAGAACGTGTCGCACGTCGTCGAATATACGCGGGATATCACGTTCCGGAAAAAAGAGGAAGAAGAGAAGGAAGAGCTGATAAAGACCTTGAACCATCTGTCGACCACCGACAGCCTTACCGGGCTGTTCAACCGGAGGGCGCTCAATGAGATGCTGCAGCACGAGATCGAACGCGCAAGCCGCTATAACAACAACCTTTCGCTGATCATCTGCGATGTGGACCTGTTCAAGAACATCAATGATACCTACGGTCATACAGCGGGAGATCGGGCGCTCACGGTCGTTTCAGACGTTCTCAGGCGGACACTGCGCAAAGCGGATATTCTGGGAAGGTACGGCGGGGATGAGTTCATGATCATTCTGCCCGAGACATCGCTCACGGGAGCGCAAAGCCTCGCTGAAAAGGTCCGCGCTGCCGTCGAACAACAGGAGCTTGATCTTTCCGGGAACAAGCGGATAGGGCTTACGCTCAGCATCGGCGTGGCCAGCTGCTGCATGGCCGAAGATAACCTGGACACCCTCGTATCGCTCGCGGACGCAGCGCTTTACAGATCCAAGGAAGCTGGCAGGAACAAGATCTCCGTGATGGATCGATGACCTTCGCCGTTCACATCTCCCCCGCACTGACCTGCCGGTAGAAATCACAGACCATGCAGCTGCCGAGAATATTCGCGTTCGCTCCCGCCGCCTCACCTCCGCACAGGGTCCCCGCAACGTTCCAGCAGGACCGTCCGGCCTCCTGCCGGAAGGCCGGACAGACCATCTGCCGCTCACGCGGGCAGTGGTGAAAATCCCAGCAGTTCACTTCCGGCGCCTTCTTTCCGTTCTTCCAGCCTGTTCGCAAGCTCATGACGGCGTCCCTCGAGATCGCAAAGTACAGTTTGTGTCGCGTTCTGTGAAGGCTGTACTATGGATGAGACAACGGTAGAATGCAAGCTTTCCGGCGGGGTATTTTCAGGGTATGTGGATAAATCGGCTTTCTGGGCGATCACGTTCGTGCTCTGTAAAAAGAAGAAGGCCAAAGGGTCCAGCCCCTTGGCCTTCTGATCGCTGCGTTCGGCGGGATCGCCGTCAGGACGATTTCTTTTCGTCGATCTGCGGCGCCTTCTCTTCCGTCAGCCCTTCGTTCATGCCCTTCTTGAAGTTGCTGATCGCCTTCCCCATGCTCTCGCCGAGCTGCGGAAGTTTGTTCGGCCCGAAGATGATGAGCGCGATCACCGTGATGATCACCATTTCCGGAAAGCCAAGACCACCCATATACGGTCCTCCTTATCGTGAACCTCGCTCTTGCTCGCCTTCAGTGCATGATCAGAAAGCACCAGGGCCCTTCTCAGTAAGATTGTCGTTCGACTTCGTGATAGATCAACGCGGAAATATCGCGCACGACCTTCTTCAAGTTCAACGGATCCCTGCCCCGGACCATGACCCCCATGATGTACGGATGGCGGGGATAATACACGATCCCCACCTCGTGGAACTGCATCAGGCCTGAAGGGAGTCCGGTGGCCGGATCTTCGATGACGCGTTCGCCATGTTTGGCGACAACATCGATGTCCTGAGGGACGCCGGAAATGATCCCGTCCCGATACGAGGCCTTTGAGAGAAAGCGAAGGGCCTTCTCGGACATGTCCCTGTTCAGATACGAGGCATTGAAAAGGACCCGGTAAAAAGACGCATAGGCGCTGAACGGCATGGGTTCGTCGCGCTTCGTCGGATCGTAATTAATATAAATGTCCTTGAAGATCCTCTGCAGATAGGCCGGGGGCAGGTTCGCGGCCAGAACCGTATAAGCCTGGCTGTCATTATCAGCGATCATCCGAAGGATAAGCGTGCTTACCTTGTACGTCCTGCCATTCTCAAGCCGGCCCTGCGGACTTCCCGGGTCAGCCGGGCTACCTTCATGGTTATCCGTATAGGAGAATCTCCTGTTCAGCAGCACGGGAGATGATTCCGCCCATTTGAGATAGGCGATCATCAGAGGAAGTTTCAGGTTGGCATCGACCGAGAACTTTTCCTGCTCCCTGATGCCGAACCGGTGTCCGTCACGGAGATCCCGGAAGTAGACTGAAATGATCGTCGCCTCCCCCGCTTTCAGGCTTTTCTCCACGGCTGCCTTCACCTTGTACCGGAAAGGTTTCAGTCCCCTGTCCGGCCGGGCCCGTTCTCCTGTCGCCAATCGGGGAGAAGATCGGATATACCGATATGCCCCTTCTCCCGTCGCAGGAAACTCATCACCGATGCCGTCCCGTCCACCGGCGAAAAGCCCGATCCCCCGGTCCACATACAGGCCGAAACAAAAAGCCAGGGCAAGCAATACCAGCAATTGGGACCGGCCGACAGCTATACTCCTTTCTCTTTTTCTGCCACGATCGTTTTCCGTTCCTTTCATGCTATTCTCGCTCCAATAGACCTTACCGACAGCGGTTCCATCTCCACACCTATCTTAATTCCAACACCGCAACGAAAGCGATCAGCGTCAGCAGAACAAGGCCTGCAAGAAAGATAATGTCGGCGACCCGTTCATACAATTCAGATCGGTCATCCTTCGAACGCATAGACATGTAGGAAAGCACGCTTGCTACGAGAAATATCAAGAGCGCCACGCCATCGAGCTTATCCATGAAATTCGCGAGGCCATCACCCTTCCACAGTTTCTTTAGCGAAAGGATGAGGAAACACAGCCCGAGAAGATTTGCCGATGTCGGCAGGATATGCTGGGACATGTTTTTCCGATCTTTGTCGTTCATGGCTGTCTTCACCTTAACCCACTCGTGAGCGCTTCGTCTCCCGGTTTCGGTCCGGTGACCCCCTCCAGAAAGCTTTCCGCGTATCGCACCGCCATGTCGTCGTCCTGCAGAACGGCATCGAGCTGCCGCGTATAAGAGATCAATCTGCCGATCACCTCCAGCTGTGACTCCATGTCCTCCCGGCCGGCTCCCGCGAGACGGGCTATGAGCATGTCCCCCTTGTGCTTGACCAGAAATCCCCGGTCCTTCAGGATCATTTCCATGAAGCGAAGCCGACGTGATCGTTTCGAAAGATCCGTAGCGCCGCCGGCGAATCGGAAATAGATGTGGTTGTTGCGAACCGTGTCGCTGCAGTAGGCGTCCAGGATAATGAAATGATAGCCAAACTTCAAGTTCAGGTTCGCGTACTCCCGCGATACCACTGCTACACTTGCGGTGGCGCTGGGCGCGCCGTCGTTCACCATATCCGGCGCCCGCAGCATGCTCGTCAAGAAATCCTGGACCCGAAGCGGGACGGCATCGGACCGCCAGAGACCCGGATGGGTCATCCCCTTGATCACCGCCCGGAGCGGCAGGGAGGTCACCTGCCCGGACGCCACGTGGTCCTGGCCGCTGATAGGTGTCACGCCGTCGCCAATATCGATCAGTACGATCCCCGCAGGTATGGGGAGGTCGAGGTGGACTGCGCGGTGCGAATGCGATCCATTGTATCCCTGATCTATGAGCCGGGCGACGGATTTCTCATGGACGAACCGCAGGATGTCATGAAGCGTACGGCATGCCTTCGGTGTGAACTCATCGCGCAGCGGATCGACCAGGTTGAGGGGCGTGATATATCTGAGCAAAAAACGCTTTTTCCGATACTCTGCCAATTCTTCCATTCGAGCTATGCGGCCGCCGGCAGTGCCGAGTAATTCCGGCACGATGCCCCGATAGACGCTCACTGACTGCTCGTCGATCACTACCGTGACCTGCTGTCCATGGATAAGCGCCCGGGTCATGTCCCCCGTGTTGACGGCTGTCGGCAGTCTGAACTCACGGCAGAGCGATGCCATATGGCTCGTCAGCGCACCGGTATCGGTGATGATCGCAGTCACATCGGCCATAGCCCTTACGAGCTGAGACGAGTCATGCCGCGCGACCAGGATGGCTCCCCGGGGAACACCATCAAGTTCGCTCATGTTCTTAAGGATGAAGACCTTGCCCGCAACCGCCCCTGATTGCACGGTCCGTCCACTCCTGCGTAAGAGCGGCTCTCCCACAACCGCAGGTGAGGGCAGCTCCTGCGATTCTGGAGCCTGATCGGATGACCTGAGCGGTCGGGATTGCAGGATGGACAGGTTCCCTTCGCCGTCGATCGACCATTCGATGTCCTGGGGCCGCCGAAAATGCTGCTCAATTGTTAGTGCCAGGCCGGCGATCCGGGTTACCTGTTCGCGTGACAGGCTGGCGTTTTCCCGGGCGGCCAGCGGCACGGGCAGGAGCTCGGTCCCGCCGCCGCTCACGCGAACCGTCAGTCTGGCCTTCGATCCGATCCTCCGCTCCACTTCTACCCGCGGATCATCCCGTTTCACCCGGAATTGATCGGGCTCCACCATGCCCTCGACAATGGATGAGCCCAGTCCCCATGCTGAATTAATAATAATATTATCTTCTGCTTCCCGGGGGTCGCGGGAGTAAGCAACACCGCTTACCGCTGCATCCACCATTACCATGCAGATGACGGCCATCTGCATGTCCGCCGCCCGGTAACCCAGCCGCTGCTGATAGGCCACGGGACCGGGATCGAAGAGGCTGGCCAGCACCTTCCGATAGGCCTTTCCGACCGCCGCGCTGTCCGCCGGAACGTTCAGGACCGTCTCGAACTGCCCGGCAAAGGAATAGTCGCCGTCCTCCTCCCCTCCGCTGCTCCGGACCGCAAGGGAGCAGTCGCCGCGGCAGCGTTTCTTGAGCTTGCTGATGCCCCGTTCGATCGCGCGGTAAAGATCGGGCGGCATTTCCCCATGCAGAATCAGCTCCTGCGCCTCCTGGTACTGCAAGCCCGTGACGGTTTCTCCATTCAGACCGGCCCGTTCCCGCACACGGTTGTGGCGCATATACGCTTCGCCCGCCCGTGTTGTAATGACAAAGGTATCGGGAACCGGCACCTTGATCCTGTTCTTGAGCTCCGCGAGGCTCGCTGCCTTGCCGCCTATAGCGCCGGCAGCATTGTCGCCGAGATCCTCTACAAAGACGACCAGGCCTTCCTTCGTCGGCGACGCACCGTCAATGGCGCGTCGGATGGTCTCGTCGATCGACCGGTAAACGGTATCGATCCCCCGATACCTGCCTTCTGTCAGTTTGTCGAAGCTCACGAGCGAACGTTCTAGCGCCGCAGAAAGGTCCGAGTAAGATCTCCGCACATACTGAATATCAAACAAGTAGTCGCCATTCAGGGTCTCGCCGATGTCGGTGATGACCTCGAGGGACCGGTTGTTGTTGTCCAGAACGGTGCGAAACCGCTGAAACAGCTCATCCGGCGGGATCGGCCGCCGGATCCGGACACCGATGCGCTCCAGACCCGTCCTGAACCATGAGGCAGCGTTCTTCATATCTCCGTTCTCCGTCATTTCTCCAGGGCGCGTTTGATCGAGGCCTTCAGCTCCTTGATCTTCACGGGCTTGGGAAAAAAATCGTGGACGTCTCGGCGGAGCGCTTCGATAGCTGCATCGAGGTTCGCGAACGCCGTGATCATGATGACCTGCGTTCCGGGATGACGGCTTCGCACGGTACGCAGCACCTCCATGCCGTCGATCCCCTTCATTTTGTAATCGGTCACCACCACATCGAACCGTTCCTCTTCCAGCCGTTTAAGCGCCGGTTCCGCGCTCAAATATGTCTCGACCGCATACCCTTCCTGCTCAAGGGACATCTTCGCCATATCCCCCACGATCTTTTCGTCGTCTATGACCATGATCCTGCTCTGTGCCATGATTGCCTCCTAGTGATGCGTCGAGATCGGCAATTCGACCGTGAAGGTCGTGCCGACCCCGGGTTTGCTCTCCACGCGGATGTCCCCGTGGTGGTTCTTGATGATGCCGTAGCTGACCGAAAGCCCCAGTCCGGTGCCGCCTTCACCCTTGGTGCTGAAAAAGGGATCGAAGATGTGCGGCAGGAACTCCGGTTGGATCCCCTTGCCGGTGTCCTTCACGGTGATCTCTACGGAATTGCCGTCTTTCCCCGCCCGCGTCGAGATGAACAAGCTGCCGCCCGAGGACATGGCCTGAACGGCATTGGTGACCAGGTTCACGAGCACCTGCTGGACCTGGTGCTCGTCGAGGAAGAGATGCGGCAGCCCCTCTTCGAGCCGCACAATGGTCTCGATGTTCTGCACATCGATCATGTTCTGGACCAGCGTCAGGGTCTTCCGGACCACGGTGTTGATATCGGCATTCGTGGGGTTCGCGTCCTTGGGCTTCGAGAAGTCAAGGAGGTTCTTGACGATCTTCCGGATGCGCTCCGTCTCGGCGTCCACCTTCTGCATAAGTTCGAGCCGCTCCCGGTCGGGAAGCTGTGTGTACACTTCGTCGTAGGTCTGGGCGATCATCGAGATATTGTTCAGGGGGTTCGTGATCTCATGTGCCACGCCCGCGGTCAGAATGCCGAGCGAGGCCAGCTTCTTGGACTGGATGATCTGCTCCTCCCGGTGCGACAGCTCTTCGGACATGGAATTGATGGCCGTGAGCACCGATCCCAGCTCGTCACTCGACCGGAAACCGTCGATGCGGTCGAAGTTCCCCGCGGAGATGGAACGGGCAAGCTTCTCGATCTCCCTGAGAGAACGGACGATCTTCTGGGAGATGAAGTGGCCCAGGAGGAGCGCCGCGACCAGGATCACCCAGAAGGACAGCATCAGGATCCTCTTCGACTCGAGGATGATGCCGCTGACGCGCTCCCGCTCCAGATGAGTGATGGACGCCGAATACTCCCGCAAAGCCTTTCCCGCGGATCTGAGCCGCGCCTCCAGCTGCGCATCCGAGGGACTCCCCGACCGCGCTTCCTGCACGATGTCCGAATACTTGTTCAGGAGCGTCTCGAGCTTCCGGAGGTCGGTCTCGCCGATCGCCCGGATGATGTCCTCACGGACGCCATAAATGGTGTCCATGGCGTTCCCGATCTTCTCCTGGATGGCCGGCAGCGCCTTCCTGTCCCGGTAGAGGAAATAGTTCTTGTCCAGGATCCTCATCTCCAGGAATGACGCGTTCAGGTCGTCGGCGATCTGCACGAACCGAAGCTTCGTCAGCACGAGGTTCAGGTTCTGAAAAGCAAAGAAACCGATCAGGATGATAAATGCGCCGTTGATGATGTTCGACAGAATAAGTTTTTTCTCTATCTTCATGACGCCTCCTGCTGCGGCACCGGACAGCGCGGCACCTCGGACAGTTCACGCCGCACCGGGAAGTACCACCTGCCGCCGTCGACCGTCATGAACAGCCCGGCCGCGATCAGGCCGCCATCGAGAGCAGTGAAGAGGCTTGGTCCGAAATACCGCACCAGGCCGATGCCGAGAACGACAAAGGAAACCCCGGTGCGAATAAAGGCAAGGCCGGTCCTGCCGCGTGCATAGAGGGTGCGGTATGCCCCTGCGATCGTCCGCTGCGCCGCCAGCACGTTCCGCTCCCGCGCGAGGTGGGTGCGCTCCCTGCTTGCCGGCTGCGGCATGAGGATGGTGCAATGGCTGCCGAGCAGATCGCCGGTCCGTGCCAGCATCGTTCCCTTGATCGCTCCCGTCGTCACAGTTCCCTCGATATCGTGGAAGCGCTCCAGGAAGGCCACCGTTGCCGCGGTCACTTCCACAAGCGTGGTGTGGCCCGGAGGCCCCAGCCGCGAACGCCGGACCCGGAGATAGCCCCGCAGGCCGAACATCCCCAGTCCGATACCTCCTGCGAATAAGGCGATCGCGAGGGGCAGCGTGGCCGTTCCCTTCACCCGGAGCAATCCGTCGCCGAGGGCGATGCATCCCAGACCCCAGCGCAGCAGGGCCAGGTTCGTGCGCGCCAGGGCAAGATCGGTCCGGTAGCAGGCAAGCCGCGTGCGCCAGAGCGCCATGGTGTTGCGCCAGAACGCAAGCCCCGTGCGCTCGGTCCCGATGAGCTGTCCGGCCCTGGCATGGAGAAAATCCTGGATGTACCACTGGATGTCCTCGGCAAGGGAAGCCCAGACCTCGTAGCGGTCTGCCGGGACCATCCGGCGCGCCTCTTCGAGGACCGCCGGGTTCGCAGGGTCGTTCGCAACGATCACCACGGTATCACCGTCGCGAATGATCGGGAACCAGCGGCTGTAGATAAGTTTTTCGTTGTCCAGGCCGGTGAGCAGTTCCGGAGCAATGGGCATCTTCTCATCATATTCAGCAAAGGGGCAGCGGTAATGCTCCGAAAGCGCCTGGAGCAGGGCAAGCTTCGGGACACCGAACTCCCTGGCCAGCACGGCCTCGAGTTCCACGCCCCGCGCCGCTGCGGTGGCTTCGGCGGCCTTGAGCCGCTCCTCGGAGAGAATGCCCTTCTCCGTGAGCGAACGGAACCGTTGTGTTGTCGTATCAAAGGTCATCATGGCTGAATACCGCTGTTGCCCACGAACGGACCGGCTTGCCGTAATCGGGGATCGTTATCTCCACGTCGCAGTAGCAGTAGGGAAATTCCCTTCGCATCCGTTCCGCGGGAAGGTGCCAGTACAGACCGTCGGCAACGAACAGCCCGCCCGTGAGGACCATCGCTCCATAGAGCGCCGCCCATGCCGGCGAGGTCATCCCGAAAGATGCGAGCAGTCCCGCACCGATCGCCCCTATGCTCATGCCCGTGCGGATGAAGGCCAGGCCGGTGCGCGATCTGGCCATGACCGTGCGGAGCCGGGCCATCACGTTCCTCCGTTCGGCGAGTACGGTCCGCTCTAACGCGAGTCCGGTCGTAGCCCAGATACCCGGTGACTGCGAGGCCGTCACGGTCAGACGGCAGGACGGCCCGGCAGCGGATTCCGGCCTGCCATGTTCCGGCGGGAACAGAAACTCCCATATGGTCGGCTGGCCCCGGCTTTGCTGGACCGATAGGAGACCCTCGTTCCCCGCGCGGCGGCCGGGAAGATACCAGATGAGCCCCTCGCCAAGCTGCACGATGCCGAGGAGAATGAGCGCGCCATCGAACCAGGTCCAGAACAGCGCGCGGAACTGATCGAGGCGCAGAAGCGCGATACCCAGGCCGACCAGTGCGATACCGGTGCGGCCGAAGGCCAGGCCGGTCCGCGCCCGCGCCATACGGGTACGGAGGCACGCCAGCAGGGTCCGCTCCTCGGCGTAATCCGTGCGGTCGCTTGCCAGGAACCGCCGCCGCATCACCGGAGAAAGGTCCTGCCATCCCTGCCGGAGACTCCCGGCGCCCTCGACCCGCTCCGAACGGTCGAAGTTTGGCGCGTCACTATCCCACGACGCCGAAAGAACGGAAGATCCTCGCTCTCCTTTCGTCATCAGGCAATCCGGTTGCCGTGACGCCATCGCCCGCGCCGGAAGATACCAGCGAAGCCCGTCCACGGTCATAAGCACGCCGGCAGCGAGGAGCACTGCCTCGAGCGGCGCAAGCCACCCGAGACCGAATACACGGTAGAGCACCAGGGCGATCGTGATGAACGAGACGCCGGTCCGCTGAAAGGCAAGGCCGGTCCTGCCCTGGGC
>Ga0315268_10008649_pt1 | contig 10614 bp, 12 predicted proteins | sample C1_top_MG_FD_204535 | JGI IMG/M metagenome (GOLD analysis project Ga0315268, IMG submission 204535) | Sediment microbial communities from Yellowstone Lake, YNP, Wyoming, USA - C1_top | ecosystem: Environmental > Aquatic > Freshwater > Lake > Sediment | place: USA: Wyoming | collected 2017-08-01 | reverse complement strand
GACCCCAGGATCGAAAGAGAGGCGCGATTGCGAACGCGCCCAATATGGCGTTCAATTATATTCCAATCGTCGAGCCGCTCTGGATAAAGTTCAAAATTCCAGTTTATCTTTTGAACGACGGCAACGCTGGCGCGCTGGGAGAAAAATATTTCGGACTGGGAAAGAAAATTGAAAATTTGGTTTATATCACAATGTCGTCGGGAATAGGGGGAGGAGCAATTGTCAATGGGAATTTGCTTTTGGGAAAAGACAAAAGCGCGGCCGAAATCGGACATATGGTCGTGGACACGGAATATAATATGCCGTGTTCGTGCCGAAAGGGCCGTGGGCATTGGGAAGCTTATGCTTCGGGAAATAATATCCCAAAGTTTCTTCAAGCATGGGTTGAGCGAGAAAAAATCAGGAAAATAAAATTTGGTTATTCTTCAGCCGAAGATATTTTCGAAGCGGCAAGAAAAAAAGACAAAATCGCCTTGGAATTCATGAAAGAATTAGGAAAGATCAATGGGCGGGGAATTTCGAATGTAGTCGCCGCTTATGATCCAGAGGTGATTGTCTTTGGCGGCGCGGTGGCGCTTAATAATTTCGATTTGATAATTAGATACGCAAAGCCAAATATTGACAAGTTTTTGAAAATTCCCAAAATTGTAAAATCGCCTTTAGGTGAAAATGCGCCGCTTTTGGGAGCGGGGAGCTATGTTCTTAGTTATCCACATAGAAACCCTTGACGGATTTTAAGATATTCTATAAATTATCAAAGTATGCAATCTGTCATTGCGAAAAATTCCGTTCTGACTTTGCTGATTCTAATGCTTGCGCTTTTTGTGGTGCGTTTTTCGCTGGGCAGAGTGTTTTATAAAATAGTCAATTAGGTTAATTTCGATAAGTAAAGATTAGAACTCTCCGCTCGGCGAAAAACGCCGAGACTTTTAATTAAGGAGGGAAAAAATGCAGTGGCGAGATGAGAGCGTGCCTTATGAATTGAATAAGGCTTTGGAAAATTTCATTCCTGCGAATAGACAATGCATTTGCGGGAGTGAGCTCATGATGAATGAAAATACCGGTGAAGGGCCTAGAAGATTTTATTGCCCAGGCTCCAAACGCTTTTTTTGGGAGGGAGAAAGCTGCAAAAACGGAAGTGTCTTCGCGGCTCCTTTCTAGATTGTATCCTTTTACCTTCTCCGTGCGGTATCCATTCCAGCCGGAGTACAAGCCCGAAAGCAGCGTAAAACGTTGCGAGTAGGGTAAGGGCGAATGGCGCACCGCCGCGCAGCCCGAGGGTCCTCATCGCAAGGACCCTTTTCATTTTGTTGCGATCGTGATAAGTTTTGGTTAGTTTTAATAATTATTAAGAAAAAAATTATGACAACGAGAGAGAAAATGAACGATTTGTTGGGAGCGCTTGACAAGCTAAGGGATAATTTTAATTTGAGCGACCTAGAGAGAATCATTTCTTTAGCTAAAGAAATTGAACGGGAAATTGAGAGAATGGAAAAGGAAATGGAAACTTTTAAAAAAGCTGCATAGTTGTTAAGTTTGGAATATATCGTAGAGATATATCGTAGAGATTAAACCGCTACGATTTGTCGGGCTGTAGCCCCGCCCCTCGCGAGGGGCGGGGTAAATACGCGAGCGCTTTTTTTCTGCACCAAAAAATCGGGGTATAGTATAGTGGCAGTACGCAAGGCTGGGGGTCTTGTAGCCTGGGTTCAATTCCCAGTGCCCCGACCAATCAAGACATTTTGAAAATTGAGGGGCATTTGATTGCTCGCTCGCCCCGCCTTCGGCGGGTCTCGCTTTGCAAAAAGCTCTGTATTTCGGAATTAAATCGTAAGGTCGGACAAATTCAAATTCAGTTTTTCGGGAAAGCAAACGGCGGTTCGTTCCAATTTTTTCCGTCAATGATTTTATTTCGTAAAAATCATTGGACAAAGCAAGTTTTTCGGCGTGGTGAGCGGTTTTTATGAAGTCGCGCAAAGGTTCAATCCAATTGTTTCCCTTTCGCCCAAAATCAGACTTTCTTTTGTTGAGGTCTGTTTTTGTTTTGATAAGCTCGTCTTTTTTGACGAGGTAAGTTTCTTTTTCAATTGAGCCGTCTAAAAAAGCATTGACCAGTTTATCAAGTTTCGTTTCCGCTTCTTTGATTTTCTCATCAAGATTTTGGGCGAAAGATTGCGACGACAAAACATTTTCCTTTTCCCAAACATCAACTTGAGCTTTCATCTTTTCCGTCCAGTCGTCGCAAAGAGCGACATTTTGAAGCCGTGATTTTAATTGTTCGGCGAGCAAGTCCTCTCGCAAATATCTTTGCGAACATTTGCCTAGTTTTTTAGTACAACGATAATAGCGGTAGGTTCCGCCGTGTCCGTGGGCAAATTGCGCGGTGATGCCTCCGCCGCACTCGCCACAAGTGAGCAATCCCACAAATGGGAAGTTATGCCTCTTTTTGCTTTTGCGAGGTCTTGCTCGCTGTTTTAATACTTTTTGGACGGCTTCAAAAGTCGCTCGGGAAACAATTGCCGGAAAACCGCCTTCATAACTTTCGCCGTTATGAACAATTATTCCTAAATAAACTTTATTTGTCAGCATTCTCTGCAAAGTCGCTTTACAGATCGGTTTTCCGGTCCCGCTCACCACGCCCCAAAAACTCAGGCGTTGGCCCAAACTTTCCAAAGTGTGCCGGCCTTGCGCGTATTCCTCAAACGCCTTGGTAACACACCTTGCTTTTGTCGGCTCTGGTTCGATGGTTCTTGTTTTGGAATTATTCACATAGCCGAAAGGCGCAAGGCCGGGCCATTCGCCCCGCCTGAGTTTTTGTCTAATCCCGCGCTTTACATTTTCCGACAAATTGTCGGAATAATATTTTGATTGGCCAAAGGCAACTTGAAGCATAAACAATCCTTGCGGAGTTGGCTCAAACCAAAACGTGGGAAAGCGCAAAGAAACGATCTTGCCGATGTCTATGCTATAAATTATTTGTCCGCCGTCAATAGAATTGCGAGCCAATCTGTCGGGGTGCCACGCAATAAGTCCGATTGGCTCTTTGCTGTCGTGGACTTTACGCATCATCTTATTAAAAATTTCTCGGCCGGGTTTCTTTGCGCTTTTAGATTCAATAAAGGTTTCCGCAATTTCAATATTTTCCCGCTTGGCAAATTCCGCCAACTCCGCGAGCTGGGCTTCAATTGACATCACTTGCCTTTCTTCATCTTCCGTTGATTTGCGAGCGTATAAAAAATATTTTGTTTTCATAATGTTTGTTCCTTAATTATTAGTCGCCTTTGGCCAAAAGCGCGGGATTTAAAAAACTTGCTTTGTATTCCGCCTCTGGCGGAATGGAAAAAATTGGAAATAAACTTTGTTTATTGCGGGCTTCGCCCGCCGAACCGCCGTTTGCTTTCCCGAAAAACTGAATTTGAATTTGTCCGACCTTACGATTTAATTCCGAAATACAGGGCTTTTTGCGAAGCGAGACCCGCCGAAGGCGGGGCGAGCGAGCAACCAAATGCCCCTCAATTTTCAAAATGTCTTGATTGGTCGCAATTACTGAACGAAGCTCGAACCTTTTTTGAACGAAACTCTGACTGATTGCCGCGCTTCGCGCGGTAGAAACTGAACGCTCGGGCGGGCAAAAAGGAAGGGGGTTGGGGGGAAAGGAATTTTTGCCCGCCCTCGCTTTCGCCGTTTCTTTTTTCGCCGCCGCAATTTTTCGTATTTCGCCTTGCGAAATGCGCCGCCAGAAAGGAAATTGTGTTTGCCCCGCCCACCCGTGCGCACACAACATATTTACTCCCTTTTTATCATAACCTATTTTGGGTTATACCACAATAGGATATACAATATAAGTAGTTATGTCAAAGTCAATTTATTCCAAAGAATATAAAAACATCATTGAACGGCTTAAAACAGCCCGTCTTGATGCTGGCTTGAAGCAGGAAGATGTAGCTGCAAAATTAAAAAAGCCTCAATCCTACATTTCAAAAATAGAAAGAAGCGAAAGAAGAGTTGATGTCGCTGAATTAAAAGAGCTATCAAAAATTTTAAAAAAGGATATTAGTTTTTTTCTAAAGTAATTTTATGAATATCAAAGACGTAAAAACAGCTTTTAAAATCGCGGACGTTGTTTTAGATAAAAAACATAAGCAGAACCATATTAGGATAAATTTTTTGTCTGAAATAATAAACGAGAAAGAAGAAAAATTAGAAAAAAGCATCCTTCAAAATAACGCTGGGCGAGTTTATATTATCGTAGTTGACGGAATTATAAAAAAGATTGGTGGTTCACAATCAAAGGGCGGGATAAAGGCGACACTTTCATTTTATCAATCTGCCATGCAAGGAGGACCAAGTTTAAGGTCTTATGGAATTCATCTTTTAATTACAGAAGCTCTTGAAAAAGGTAAAAAGGTTGAAATTTATATGATAACCTCTCAAAGCGTGAAAGCATCGGTTAAGGGGCTTTTTTCAGAAGAAAAAAAGAATACAAATGTATTTAAAGAAATGGAAAATAAATGTAAAGAAGATTATAAAAAGATAGAAGGCGATTTCCCGGAATGGAATTATCAAGAAAGAGCAGTTCCTTGGCCTAAAAAAATTCACGAATCTTATGTGAAATTTTTAACCAAGAGAGTCAAAAAAAGATAGCACTAATTTTTTGGCGGTCCAAAAATAATTAACTCGTGAGATTGTTTTATGTGATTGTCGCCGTTCTTTATTCTATTTGTTCCTATTCTTGTTTCACCTTGTCCCATTGTGTATTGCCAAGTCGGGAAATATTGCTTGAAGTTTTTGTAATATTCTCTTATTGTTTCGCAATTATTATAAGAAAGAATAAATCCACCTTTGTGATTTTTTAGCAAATCTCTTAACTCCTCATGAGGAAATCCGTTATGATGCACTGGAATATTTCTCATTGGATAAATACCTCTAAACATTTTTGAGTCCTTCCCGATATAGTATGGCGGGTCGCAATAAAGAAAATCATTGGGGTGATTTTTTATTACTTCTCTAAAATCTGCACACTTCACTTTTAAATTTTGAGGATCAAAATCTCTTATTCTTTCCAGCATTCTTTTATATCTCGTTTCGTCCAAATAGATATCCGAAGCCCATCCCATAAATCCTGGACCATAAGATAAATTGAAATTGTAAACATAATAAACAGCCAAAGTTAAGGGATTTAATTTTGTCTTTTTCTTCCAAACATCATTTAATATAAGTCTTATTTTTTCAAATGTTGTCTTATTGGGTTTTAACTCTTTAAGTTTTTCGTAAAGCAGTTTTGGATTTTCTATCTGAAATTTCCAATAGTTGCAAAGAATATCAAAAATATCATATCCAATAACCTCGAGCCCTAATTCTTTGCTCAAAGCAATTTCAATTGACCCGCCGCCAAAAAAAGGAGAGACAACTTTTGTGATATTGTCCGGAAGTAATTCAACAACATGTCCCACTGCTAGACTTTTACCGCCAGCATATCTTATCGGAGATAGCACAACTCTTTTATATTTATTTTGACTATTAGAGTTTTTACTTTTTATACGATCTAAAAATTTATTTTTTCTTTCCGCAAGGTTGTTTTTGTGGTTATTATTATCAATATTCCTTACTATTTTTACAACAACACCCCTGGTCTCAACTTCTTTTCTAAAAAATGGAAGCATTGTCTGATTTGCTGGCTGAAGTCTAAATTTATTTTTTTCTCGGTATATTTTTTTTAACGTGGCTTCATTATCGTCTATAATTGCTACCACCGTTTGTCCATTATCTGCAATTTCTTGTTTGCGAATTACAACAATATCACCGTCGAAAATACCATCCTCAATCATACTATCGCCCTTAACACGAAGAGCATAATGATTTACTTTCGGCATAATTTCCTTTTTTGAAATTGTGATAGTTGCATCTGGAATTTCTATCGCCTCAATAGGTTGCCCAGCGGCAATTGTTCCAACGATCGGTATTTTTATTATTTCCTCTCGTTTTGTTGCATCAATGGCACGAGGTTTATTTTCCTCTTTCTCTAAATATCCAGCGTCGCGGAGTTTAGAAATATGAAAATGAGCGGTCGAAACCGATGTTAATTTAAATTTTTTACATATTTCCTCAAGCGAGGGGGCGTATCCCTTGCTTTTTTGGTGTTTAATGATGAAATCCAAAACTTGTTTTTGTCTTTTTGTTAGCATATATTTTACAGATATTGACTTTCTATTTATTTTCGATTATACTTTTATTATAGGATAGTTGATTTTTTATGTCAACAAGTCCTATGAATGTTTTTTAAAAACTAGTGAGTAGGTTTAGTCTGGGGGCTTCTTTATTGTTATTTATCTAGAGCTTCGACACCCCTCCTCAAAACATTAATTTGTAATTTTTGTGTTTTGGGGTGGGGGTTGTGGTCGAAGCCTCCTAGATATAATTAACCTAAAGGAAAACCTTATGGCTAAAACAAAGGGCGGTAAAAAGATAGTAGAGGTTCGCCGACACTATCGCCGTTTGCCAAACGGCAAGCGAGTTCTTGTAAAAGAATATCGCAAATCAACTCCTAATTAATTTTAGGAAATTTCCTACTCGCTAGTTTTTAGAAAATAATTTATTAACAAAAATATGATTTTAACTAAAAAACGAGTTAGAAATATCAAGGTATTAAAAGGCTTAGTCAAAGAAGGCGGTAAATTTTTTGTCGGAATTAAAAATCAACCAAAATTTAGTGATGTTTTACCAAAAATCGGATTTACAAAAAATTTCCAGTCAGGCGAATCTATTTTACCATCGACATCTTTTGGTCCAATAAGTCTTTATAATGCAGAGGGGAAATTCAAAATACACAGGGATAAGCCGATGGAAACAGCATATCGAACGGCAGAGTGGCACTGGAAAGAGTGGCGAGGTCGTTATGATACGGTAGAACAATCTAAATTAGTAGATGTTCCATATAAACGATACCCGAGAACTTTCATCGAACCGCCGAGCATAGAAATTACCGCTTACTCAATGAAGAACAAAGAGCAGATTATAATCAGCCCGATTTTTGAGCTAAAAGAAGTCAACGAGGGGAAAATAATCCATACAATCAATCTGTTTTTGGAAATTTTTGGAGAGTGCCAATTTTTTACAGAAAATTTAGAGGAAATTATCAAATTACCAATAAAAAGATTGAACTGGAGAATTTTACCGCCCGGACAAATGCCTTGGATTAAATTGAAAGAGGAAATAAAACCATTGGTGGATAATGCACCAAAAGGAAATCAGGTCGTTATTAAATACAGACTTGAAAAAATCAACAAATACAAACCGGATTTTGCCGCAATCGGCGAGGGTGGTTTTAGAGGATATATTATCTTGGGGTTTAAGCAGAAAAATATTTATACGCTCGAGAGTCTTTATTATGGAAATGCGACATATATTTTTGGTGAAAAATGGGAAGATTTATCCAAAAAAACAAAAGCTGAAATATTGAATCAAAACCTACAAACTGATAGAATTATTCACAGAGAGGGCTGGGATAGCAGAATAGATAAGGTGTTGAAATAAGATTTAAAGCGGCGCGCCAATTTCATTGGCACAAAAAATTGCGGCGGCGAAAAAAGAAACGGCGAAAGCGAGGGCGGGCAAAAATTCCTTCCCCCCAACCCCCTTCCTTTTTGCCCGCCCGAGCGTTCAGTTTCTACCGCGCGAAGCGCGGCAATCAGTCAGAGTTTCGTTCAAAAAAGGTTCGAGCTTCGTTCAGTAATTGCGACTGCCAAATTTTGGTGCGGGGTGAAGGGTGCCCCGAAGTATATCGCTTGGCGATAACTACGGGGTAAACTTGTAGCGGGAGTTCGATTCTCCCCATCCTGAAATGCATATATTACGAATTTTTTATGGATAAAAAGATAATAATTTTTGCCGGAATCATTGCGACTGCCGCTTTAGTGATTGTATATAATGTTTATCATATCGTCGGAAAGAATGAGCCCATAACCCAGCCCGTCCTGAACAATATAGCGATGCCCATTGAGAAACAGACCACCCCGGTTCCGGAAAGTGGTGTTAGCCAGTCTGAAAGCGCATTCGTTCCGCCGCTTGAAAAAGCCGGAGAAAGAGTGATAAAAAAGCCTTTTGGCATTTTCATAACCCCGCAAAATTCGCCCGTTCAGCCGGAAAGATTCCGAGGCTATCATACCGGAACGGATTTTGAAATTTTTCCGGAGGAACAAAATATTGATGTTCCGGTAAAAGCGGTCTGCGACGGGAAAATATTGGAAAAGCGAACAGCCAGCGGTTATGGAGGAGTCTTGGTTCAGAGTTGCAGTCTTGATAACCAGCCTATTACCGTGCTTTATGGCCATTTGAAATTGGCAAGTATTTCGAAAAATGTCGGCGATAACTTGAGTGTGAGAAAGCAGATTGGGATTTTGGGAAGAGCTTTCAGCGTGGAAACGAACGGAGAGCGAAAGCATCTGCACCTCGGATTTCACAAAGGAAGCGGAATTGATATCCGCGGATACGTGCAAAATCAGTCGGATCTTTCAGGCTGGATTAATCCATGTAGTCTCGGATCGGTTTGCCAGTAGATTGATATGGTATGTCCCGTACTTAGTAAGTATTGATAGTGTGCTATAATAGATGCAAGTAATGAAAAACATATGGCTAAAAATGTGACTCGAACCGGCTCGGTGAGAAAACGCGACCAGGTTTGGAATCCGAAAATCAAACGCTGGACCAAAAGAAAAAAAGAAACCGGCCGCTTCATGGACCAAAAAGCGGACAAAAAACCTTTCAAGGGAGTGAGAAAAAAATAGAAGATAGTAAATTGCAAAAAGCAAATAGATTTTTTGCTAATTATTGCATACGGCAAATACTTCAATACTTGGTAGTATTGGAGGGTTTGCCGTTTTGTTTTTGAAAAATATTTTGGAATTGAAAACCGCCAGCCTGCGATGTTACTGCAAACTGGCGATTTGTTTTTTTGAAGGTACCTAGGACGTGTTAAGTGGAAAACAGGAACTTTCTGATGGTTACCCTTTGACTTTTCCACAGGAGCCGACTTCTGCCCCGCTTGCCATGGGACTGATACTTAGGGGACTCGTCCAATCCTCGTATGGGCAGGAATTTGGGCAGGATTTCGTAACAATCGTGCGGAATGTGAGGTTCAGGGGGCCCGGGGGAGACATACGCCCTTATATCTTCCCTGACTGCTATACTAGAGGCAGGGAAGGAAATAAAATAGGTTCCATGGCCGTCATTGTAGAAACTGGAAGGCAAGACGCAGAGCTCATCACTGATTTCGGTCTTCGCTGCATAGCCGCTTTCCTTTGCCAGTAGGAAATCTAAAGGAGACGGAGCGGGGCTCGGAAATTCTGGCTTAACTTTCTCCTCGTAATCAGTGAAGAATTCCCTTGGAATGGATGAAAGGTTGGTTGCCAGAGCCAAATCAGTAATTGCATTTGCCGTCATAATCCTTACCTCGCTTTCTCTAGTATTTGAAGCGGAATTTTCCGCTTTGCTCCCGAATTTGCTCGGAAATTTAAGGAACCTGTTATTATATAACTTTTCCTCTCGCTTGTCAATTGGCGCGCGAAATGGGCTTTGGATAAAGCCTTTTTGGCATTATAGAAAATTTCTTCTGGTAAAGCAAGGGATTTTGTGAGATAATTGCGGAAGGAGATCTTGGAATTTTATTATCAAAAATATGGAAAGTATAAAATTGAGAGAAAATATGGAAGTTTATTTAATTGGACGGGAAAAGGAAAAGAAGCTAGAGAAATTAAGGAGGGAACTGAAAGATCTTGGCGAGTAAATAAAAAATCTTGAGAAAAATAAAAGAGAATGGGACGGATTAGCAAATACTAGAGTAGATAACTACCAAATTGAAAGACTGAAAGAGCGAATGATTTTTTTGACAGAAGAAATTAATAGGATTAGTTGAGAACTGGGGTTGGAAGATGCCAGTATTTCTGTCCTGAAAGAAAAACGAGCGAATGAAAGGCGAGAATTGATGAATGGGTATAATTTTTTTCAATAAAGCGAATGAAAACAAATAACCAATCGGGGCAGATGAAAATAATTCTTCTGGCTCTGGCCGTCGTTTTTCTTGTTGGGATATTGATTGTCGCGATTGTGGCTCGCAAGAAAATTCATCCGGGCCCACAAATTTCACAAGAAACAGCAAGCTCGGAAAATCTTTCCCGGGATCTTGCCACGCTCAAAAAATTCAAATCAGAAGAAGAGTTCAGGAAATATCTCGCCCAGTCGGCCTCAAGCTTTTCGTATATGCTCGGCGGGCGGGGAGGAGGACCGGTCGAAGCTCTTTCAGAAGGAAATATTTCCCAAGCGCCCAAAAGCAGCTTGCCTCAAGGAACGGGCGCCGCGCTTGAGATTCCCAGCCGTTATTCAGAAACCAATATTCAGGTGGCTGGAATTGACGAGCCGGACATCGTGAAGACTGACGGGAAAGAAATATTTTTTTCAACCAGTAAAGGGCTAGTTTCTCCGCTTGAGCAAAAAAACAGCCGGGCTGGAATTCTGCCTTTGCCGCGCCAAAGCGGCGTTGTGAAAAACATCCGAGCTTTTCCGACTGATGATCTTGGGCTTGACGCCGAGATCGCGAAAGGCGGAGAATTGCTTCTCAAA
>Ga0315268_10008648_pt1 | contig 10615 bp, 7 predicted proteins | sample C1_top_MG_FD_204535 | JGI IMG/M metagenome (GOLD analysis project Ga0315268, IMG submission 204535) | Sediment microbial communities from Yellowstone Lake, YNP, Wyoming, USA - C1_top | ecosystem: Environmental > Aquatic > Freshwater > Lake > Sediment | place: USA: Wyoming | collected 2017-08-01 | reverse complement strand
ACGTGAATGCGCCGTCCACGACCTGCCGATATCCCAGCTGCTTCGGCGGGGAATCATATTATTGGTGTGCAAACCAACTGGCGGCAGGCCTCTTTGGCGAGGCTGTGGCTGGCAGGTTATTCTGGGACTGGGGGTTTTTGGATCCAGATACCCTGGTAACGATATCCCCGGATGTGAACTGCAACCAGGTGCTGGGCCGCCAGATGAGCAACGGAAACACGTTATTCTTACAGCAGGGCTTTGGTAATGTCTATAAGACCGTGCGCAGTTCCGACCTACACTCTTCAGTGGCCGCCCCGGCGTTGGTTTGGGATTCAATTTCAGCCGAAGCCGCCCTGATCGGCGTGGACTACCGGGCCGGCCGGTTTATGGCCATGGCCTCCACCAAATGGTTCTCGGCCTTCCAGTACGTGATGTCCGACGATGACGGAGCCACCGGCCTGACCGCGGCCGACACCATCGGCTTTAACCTAAGCGGGCTGGCCGATTCGGTGATAATGGACAGCCGGTTCGTGGCCGGGAACGACGGCAATCCGGTGATGATCCTGGCCGTAACGGCCAAGGCCGAAACGCTGGACGCATCGTGGACCGGCGCCTACATGTACAATACCATCATCTGCGCCCGGCCAGACGGCAGCCATTGCACCATTTGGGATCCGTCGGGATCCCAGGGCGGCGCGGCGTATGTTTACCTGGCCCGGGGCCAGGCCGACACTTTGGTGGCCTGTTGGATGATGTGCGACGATGTGACCGGTTATACCGGCGGCCTGACCAACTGGGACCTGATGTTAGCAGTGTCTGGCAACGGAGGCGTCACCTGGAATTATCCGTATCGGATGCCGGAAGTCGCCCCCGGCATGGCCGAGTGCTTCCCGCATCTGGCCATGCAGATCGGCAGCGACCGGGCGGTCCACTGCCTCTTCATTACCAACGGCAGCACCACAACAAATTATGACATCTATTATGATGCCTACAGCGGCGCTGGCACTGCCTCTACAACCTACAACTATCACATGGCGTTTGGTCCACTGCCCATCGGCGTAGAGGGCCAGCAGGCTCAAATCCCGCCCAAGCCGTTTGCCTTGTTTCCCAGCCGGCCGAACCCGGCCCGGGATGAGGCCGCCATCTCGTTCACTTTGCCCCGGGCGTCGGAATACAGCTTGAGTATTTACGATCTGACGGGGCGGCTGGTGAAGATCTTCTCCGGCCAAGGCCAGGCCGGGCCCAACACCGTCAACTGGCGGCTGTCCGGCGGCGGCCAGGCGGCCAACGGCATATATTTCTATCAACTTAAGGCCGGAGGCAGCACGGCCATCAGAAAGCTGATAGTGTTGCGGTAATCTATTTTTATGGTTTTTTATAAAGGCCGGAGCTAAACGCTCCGGCCTTTATATTGTAAATGTAAACAATGCAGGTTTCTTTATTTTTATAACCTTATTTATTTATCCTTTTTCTCGTTGACAGGCATAATTTAAGGTGTTATCATTCAAGGTTAAAGGAAACACAAAACAAGGCGAGGGTATTATGAGAAAATTCACCTTATTCCTGATGTTGACATTGTCCATAGCCGGAATGGCTTCCGGGGCCGAGATAACCATAGACGGCAGCCACCTGGAGGGGTCTTCCCGCAATGCCAAGGTTGCGGGACAGGCCGCCCGGCTGGCCGGGTTCTTTACCTACGGCGCCGCCGAATATTCGGTGCCGCTGCCGCCTTCCGCCGACCGGGTGAAAATGGAACTGTCATTTGACAACCAGAGCGGCAAGTGGCTGAAGATGTATGTCTACAACTATGGTACGATCTATGACGACCCAAGCTACCGCAACCAGAAACTGGCCCCCAACTGGCGGCTGTGGCAGGCCACCAACGGCACCGGCAGCTGGAGCACCAAAAATCCCGAATACCTCTACACCACTTCTTCGGACGGGAGGCTGGACTATCTGGGACCGGAAAACAGGCTGAGGCTCCTGTTCTACGCCGACGGCGGGGTGCCTTTCCTGGGCGACGGCCGGTTTCTGATCAAGCAGATCAGGATCACCTACTCCTCCAGCGAGGACATCGCCGCCCGGATCATCACCTCGGCCAACGCCTGGATAGAGGGAGACTACCTGCTGGTAAGGGGAACGGGCAAAGGCCGGGTCAGCATCGATATCCCGGGCTACGAAAGCATGGCCAGGTCCCAGGCTTTGAGGATCGCCAGGGTGACGGCCTACAAGAACCTGGGAATAGCGCTGGGCAGGATATCGCCCAAAGGCGGGACAGCCAACATCCCGGGGGCCAGGGTCCGGGCCACCAAAATGCTGGAGGATTCCTCGGTGGAGGTCATTCTGGAACTGCCGCTGGCCGACCTGCAGCCGAAGTGACTTTTCCCCACTAAAGGGCGCGAAAATAAGGAGCCCTTATTTTAAATGAAATCCACTTTCATCTGAATTCTGTTTTATTGCTGCATGGAACTGCTTAACAATCTCAATCCTCCCCAGCGCGAGGCCGTCACCTACCTGGACGGCCCGGTGCTCATTTTGGCCGGGGCCGGCTCGGGCAAGACCCGGGTGCTGACCCACCGCCTGGCCTATATCACCGGCACCGGAGCCTGCGCCCCCTGGAACATCCTGGCGGTTACCTTTACCAACAAGGCGGCGGCCGAGATGAAACAGCGGGTGGCCGCCTTGCTCAATCGTCCGGTCACGGGCCTGTGGATCGGGACCTTTCACTCCATCTGCGCCCGGATCCTGCGCCGGGACGGTTTTAGGCTGGGCTACGGCCGGGACTTCACCATTTACGACGAATCCGACAAGCTGTCGCTGATCAAAAAGATCATGGCCGGCCTGGCCATCCCCGAGCGCCGGGTCTCGCCCCGGGCCGTCATCTCCCGCATCTCCGGGGCCAAGGACCAGATGATCGGGCCGGAGGAGTACCAGAAGACGGCCTACGATTTCTTCGAGAAGGAGGTGGCCCGGATCTATCCCGCCTACCAGCAGGCCCTGCTGGCAAACCAGGCTATGGACTTCGACGACCTGCTGGTCAACGCGGTGCGGCTGTTCCGGGAGAACCCCGGCACCCTGGAGGAATACACCGAAAAATTCAAGCATATCCTGGTGGACGAATACCAGGATACCAACCATACCCAGTACCTGCTGATCAAACTGCTCTCGGTAAAGAACCGCCGGCTGTGCGTGGTGGGCGACGACGACCAGTCCATCTACGGCTTCAGGGGGGCCGACATCCGCAACATCCTGGAGTTCGAGAAGGATTTTCCCGAGGCCAGGGTGGTAAGGCTGGAGCAGAACTACCGATCCACCAAGACCATCCTGGAATGCGCCAACCAGGTGGTCAAGAACAACCTGGGCCGCAAGGGCAAGAACCTGTGGACCGAGAATCCTTCCGGAGACAAGGCGGCCTTGTGGCAGGCCTGGGACGAGCGGGACGAGGCCGATAAGATAGCCTTGAGCATCAAGTCGAACATGGGACAATCATCGCTCAAGGACATGGTGGTGCTGTACCGCACCAACGCCCAGAGCCGGGCCCTGGAAGACGCCTGCCGCCGCTATTCCCTGCCTTACCTGATAGTGGGCGGAGTGAAATTCTATGAACGCAAGGAGGTCAAGGACCTGATGGCCTACCTTAAAGTTGCGGTCAACCCCGCCGACAGCGTCAACTTAAAACGGATCGTCAACGAGCCGCCCCGGGGCATAGGAGACACCAGCCTGATGCGGATCGAGGCCTGGGCCGGCGAAAGCAAGATCCCCCTTTACCAGGCATTGGAGCGGGCCGACCAGGTGCCGGGGCTGGGGCCTTCGGTCAAGGCCGCCGCCAAAGCTTTCCATGGGTTCATGGAAGAGCTGAAAATCCTGGCCGCAACCGCGACCGCCGAAGAGGTCGTCAAGGAACTGGTGGAAAGGACGGCCTATCTCAAACACCTGCAGGGCCAGTACCCCGACTCCGAGGAGGCCGACAGCCGGGCCGAGAATGTGGGCGAGCTGGAGGCCGCGGCCAACGATTTCTGCGGCCGGTCGGAGGACAAGTCTCTGCCTGCCTTTCTGGCCGAAGTGTCGCTGGTGGCCGACATCGACCGCTGGGACCCGCAGTCCCAGGCCGTCACCCTGATGACCATGCACAACGCCAAGGGTTTGGAGTTCGATCACGTCTACATCGCCGGGCTGGAGGACGGGCTGCTGCCCCACGCGGCCTCGGTGGAATCCCGCCAGGAACTGGAGGAGGAGCGGCGGCTGTTCTACGTGGCCATCACCCGGGCCAAGCAGAGCCTGCATCTGTGCCTGGCTTCCTCCCGCCGCCGCTTCGGCGGGCTGATGCCGGCGGTGCCCTCGCGCTTTCTGGCCGAACTGCCCCGCGATCTTTTGGAGATCCAGGGCCGGGCCGGGAAGACCGAGTTCACCAGGGCCCCGGCCGAGGAGATGGATCAAGATATCCCGGCCAGCGAGACCATCAAGGGCCAGGCCGTCCGGCATTCGGTCTGGGGCCGGGGCAAGGTGGTGGAGGTGGAGGGCGAGGGCGAGGAGATGAAACTTTCCATAGTCTTTTCCGGGGGCTTGCGGAAGAAGGTGCTGGCCGGTTACGTAACCAGGGAATGATTGGTCAAACGAAAGATGGCAAAAGGACTTTACAACAGGGGCCGGCTGCTTTGGGCCAGCCTGCCCGGAAGGCGATACTACCCCTTCCAACTGAGAGCCGCCAGATCCGAGGTGCTTCACGGCGTGGGAAAGTGGGAGGAACTGGTATTGATGACGGAGCAGGATCTGGAAATGGCCCGGGAATGCGGCCTGCCCTACCACCGGGGGCGATGCCTGTTGAAACTGGGGATCCTTGATGCCCAGCGGGGCAGGTTTGAACAGGCCCGGGCCAGGGCCGAAGAGGCTCTGAGCCTGTTGAATAACGGTAATGACCGGGATATGGTGCTGTATTGCCGTTCCACCCTGGTCAAGATAGACATGAAACTGGGAAACTTCGAACAGGCAGAAGGTGCCGGACAGGAACTTCTCGCCCTGGCCCGCCGGGAGGGAAACGCCCGGAACGAAAGCGAGATGCTGAACAACCTGGGGCTGTTATCTCTGGAGACCGGGAGATGGGAGGAGGCCCTGGGCTACCTGGAACGCAAGATAGAACTGTCGTTGAAGCTGGGCGATGAAAGGGGACGGGCCAGCGCGCTGGGAAACATCGGCAACTTCTACACGGCCAGGGGCGACCACCAGAAGGCGGCCGCTTGCGACCGGGAGGCGATAGAGATCAGCCGGAGGATCGGGGACGTTTATTCCGAGTATTACGCGGTCTACAACCTGGCCAGGTCCTGCGAGCGGATGGGAAAGACGGACGAAGCGCTGGCACACTACCGGCGGGACCTGGAGATGGCCCGCCAGCTGGGGGACGGTCCCGGGGAACAGGATATCCTTGAAGATCTGGTCCGGGTAAGCGCCGCCCAAACAGGGGAAGGGGGTTAAATCCAGGGTGAAATTTCGAAAAAGAAAACATAGACGTGAAATGCTTTGGATGGAATCCGCGGACAAGGCCGGGTATTATCCGTTTAAGATAATGGCCAGCAAGGCCGACGTGCTGGTCACCCTGGGGCACTGGGACCAGGCCGAGCAGCTTTACCAAAAAAACGTGGATATTTCCGGTTTCTTTGGCAATGAGACCAGACGGGCCTTGGCGCAGATCGATCTGGGCTGGATGATGATCAACCGGGGCCAGATGGAGCTGTCCCGCCGGATATTGAATGAGGCCCACAGCGTATTGGAACGGGGGAAAAACCTGAAGGGGCTGGCCCGCTGCTGCAATTTCCTGGGAACCCTGCACTACCGGCAGGGCCAGTATCAAAAGGCCATAGAATATTTCCAGGCCGACCTGAAACTCTCCCAAAGCCTGGATGACCAGGAGGGGATCTGCGCCCTGTATGGTAACCTGGGGATCGTTTACTATGAGCAGGGTGAAACGGAGAAGGCCCTTGACCATTACCGAAAACAGATCGGGCTGGCGGAAAGGATCGGGGACACTGCCAATGTCTGCAACGGCATGGGCAACCTGGCCAGCATCCATATTGATCAGGGGGATTTTGACAAGGCCCTGAGTTGTTCCAGGGCGCAGCTTGACATGGCCGCCAGGATGGGGGAACAGAACAGCATTGCCATTGCCAGCAATAATATCGGCGACGTGTGCCTGCGGCAGGGTAAGATCCTTGAAGCCAAGGCTAATTTTGAGAAACAGCTGGCCATAGCCAAAAAACAGGGGGATAAATTCCTGGAGAGCGTGGCCTATGGCGACCTGGGGCAGGTCAGCCAGGCTTTGGGCCAGCACCGGGAAGCCCTGGAACTGTATTCCCTGGCCATTTCCCTGCAAGCGGAACAGGAGATCAAATATTACCTGTGCTACTATCTCCTTTTCCGGGCCGGCTTGTATTATGAATTGAAGCGGTTCGAACAAGCCCTGGCGGACACCGCTGCCGGCAAAGCCATCGCTGAAGAGATCGGACGGGAAGAGATGACCTTCAAGGCCCGGCTGCTGGAAGCATTGCTCAAGGCGGAATCAAGCCGTCCAGAGGCCGAGGCTGTCCTGACCGGCATGTTGGCAGAGGACCTGGAAGAAAAAAGGAGGTTTGAGATCCTCCACCATTTGTACCGGATCACGGCCAAGCCCGGGTTCAAAGGGCAGCTTCAAGGGCTGCTTAAAGCCGCCGATACTTCGGCCTGGCCCCACCATCTGCGCCGGCTGGCGGAGGGACTGGCCTGAACGGCAGCATCCCGGGACTTTTGAACTTGACAATAGCTTCATTTACAGGTATATTATTTACGGTGTTTGAGCCTACATACATAGGATTGTACCGGGACGGCCGGCTGGATGAAAGGTGCCGTAAGGCCGAAGAACTTCTGTCTTCATGCTGTCTGTGCCCCCGCCGGTGCGGGGTGAACAGAAGGGAGGGACAGAAGGGTTTCTGCCGCAGCGGCCGTCTGCCCGTTGTTTCCAGCTATAACGCCCACCTGGGCGAGGAACCCCCCATCTCGGGCACCAAAGGATCGGGGACCATATTCTTTGCCAACTGCAACATGGCCTGCGTCTACTGCCAGAACTGGCCGATCAGCCAGCTGGGCCAGGGCCAGGAAGCGTCTTTTGAACGTTTGGCAGGAATGATGCTGGAACTGCAGGAACGGGGCTGCCACAACGTCAATTTCGTCACGCCTTCGCACATGACAGCCCAGATCCTTTTGGCCCTGCGTCTGGCGGCCGGCCAGGGATTCCGCCTTCCCCTGGTCTACAATTCCAGCGGATATGATTCCCCGGAATCGCTGAGCCTGCTGGACGGGGTGGTGGACATCTACCTGCCGGACATCCGCTACTGCGACCCCGGATCCTCAAAAAAATATTCCCAGGCCCCGGATTATCCAGCGGTCTGCCAACAGGCCCTCAAAGAGATGTGGCGTCAGGCCGGAGAGCTTAAAACGGACCAGGAGGAAATAGCCCAAAAAGGGATGATCGTCAGGCATCTGGTCCTGCCCAACCGGCTTTCCCAGACCAGGGAGGCGCTGGCCTTTTTGGCCAATGAAATATCTCCGGCGGTGCACCTTTCCCTGATGTCCCAGTATTTTCCGATACACCAGGCGCTGGATATACCGGAGCTCTCCAGGCGAATTACCGCCGAAGAGTACCGACAGGCCGTGGAATGGCTTGAGGAACTGGGGCTGGAGAACGGCTGGCACCAGGAATTGGATGACAGCGGGGGCGGGCCGGCCGACCGCATAGTGGGGGGGCAATGACCAAAAAGTGCTGGGAAGAACTGCAGTGCCTCAGGGAGGAATGCCCGGTCAAAAAGAACCGGGAAGACTACTGCTGGCTGTCCGAATCCCGGATCTGCGTGGACGGGCAGACCAGGGACATCCGGGAGCGCCTTCATCAGTGCTGCCGCGACTGTCCCCATTTCCAGAAAACCCTGGAACGCAGCACCGGCCGGCGCCTGACCGACCAGGTGATGGCCGAGACGGTCCTGAAGCTGTTGGAGGAGCTGGGCGGTTTCCACGCCGAGCTGACCGCCAGTAACCGCCAGCTGAGCCAGAAGATGAGGGAGCTGGCCATCCTCAACGAAGCCACCAAGGCCCTGCAGACCACCCTGGACCTGGAGCAGGTGCTGCACATAGTGCTGACCGGGGTAACCGCCGCCCAGGCCCTGAGCCTGAACCGGGCCTTTCTGCTGCTGGTGGACGGGGACCGGAGATCGCTGACCGGCAAGATGGCGGTGGGGCCGGGCGGGGCCGAGGAGGCTTTCAACATCTGGAACGATCTCCAGAAATCGCCCCGCTCCTTCCTGGAGATGGCGCTGACCCCTTACCGCCAGGTTCAGGGGAACGTCCTGGTCACCCAGCTGGTGAAGAAACTTTCAGTGCCCCTAAGCGACCAGCAGAACATCCTGGTGCAGACCATGAACGCCAAGAAGCCGCTGCTGGTCCACGACGCCTCCATCACCCCTGGCGCCGCGGAACTGGCCGGGTTGCTGAAGGTAAATTCCTTCATCCTGGCCCCGCTGGTGGCCGAGCAGGAAACCCTGGGAATAATCCTGGCCGACAACGCCGTCACCAGGATGCCGATCAGGTCCGACGACGTCACCCTGCTGGAGATATTTGCCGGCCAGGTCTCGGCCTTCATAAGGAACGCCCGCCTGTACCAAAGCCTCAAGGACAAGGTCAAGGAGCTGCAGCACAGCCAGGAAAAGCTTTTAAAGGCCGAGCGGATGGCGGCGGTGGGAGAGATGGCGGCGGTGCTGGCCCACGAGATCCGGACCCCCATGGTCTCCATCGGGGGGTTCGTCAATTCCATGATCCGGGAGAGGCCCGACGATCCTAAATTCGGCCAGCAGCTGAGGATCATCAGCTCCGAGATCGACCGGCTGGAGGGCGTCCTGACCGACACTCTGGAACTTTCGCGCTTCAGGGAGCCGGAGCTGGTCAGCGAAAGCATCAACGATATCGCCGGACGCTGCCTGGGCGTGCTGAGATCGGAATTCGACCGCCAGAACATAACGGTGGAGGCGGATCTGGCGGAAGGCCTGGCCCCGGTCTGGATAGACCGCCACCAGTTCCCCCAGGTGCTGCTGAACATCCTGAAGAACGCCCTGCATGCCATGCCCCTGGGCGGCCACCTCTCGGTGCGGACCTGGCTGGATGCCAGGCAGGACCTGGTAATCTCGATCTCCGACACCGGCCCCGGAATCAAGCACCAGGACCTGGAGCATGTCTTTGAGCCCAAGTTCACCACCAAGCGTTACGGGCTGGGGATCGGCCTGGCGGTCAGCAAGAAGATAGTGGAGAGCCACCGGGGCAGCATCACGGTCAGCTCGGCCGAAGGCCGGGGCACGATGTTCGAGATCCGACTGCCTTCGGGCGGCCAGGCCCCGGCATAAAACCATCAAAACGGAAGGAGCGGGAAAATGAGCAAGTTGCTGGTAGTGGACGACGACCAGAATCTGCGGCTGCTGTACCAAAAGGAACTGGAGGCCATGGGGCATCAGATCACCGCCGCCGCCTCGGCCCAGGAGGCCCGGAATTGCTTTGCCGCCCAAAAGCCGGAGCTGGTGGTGCTGGACCTGAAGCTGACGGCAGAGGAGGGCGGCCTGGAGGCCCTGCGCTGGATGCGGGATTTTGATCCCAAGATCCCCATCATCATCAATACCGCTTATCCGGCCTACAAGGCGGATTTTTCCTCCTGGCTGGCCGATGCCTACATAGTCAAGTCGGGGAATTTGGAGGAACTGAAAACGACAATTGAAAAGCTGTTAAACAAAAACTAACATCAAAAAGGAGAGCAAAGTGAAAAGGGTTCTGACCATTGGTTTTATGTTTTTGATCATATTTTTGATCAGTTCATCCAGTTATTCGCAGAACAATACAATTTCAGTGCAGTCTGACCCAGCCGGGCAGCCCTTGGTTAAAAAAGAAAAATCAGCCTCTAAATGGGAATATTCGGTCAGTTTCACCGGCAGGAAAGTATCGGGATATACGGAATATCATATTCAATTTCCGGACTATGGCTTAGAGGGGCACAGTGTTTTAGCATTTCCCATAGATGGTATCAGTAGTGGTGTGAGCTTATCATGTAAAAAAATGATATCCAAGAGCAAAGGCGACGCATACGGATTTGATTTTTCAATGGAGAAAATTTTAACCAATCCTAAGGAAGCAATGGTTGATTCCGATTGGGTGACCTTGCCCGGAGATGACGACCCAGCTAACAGATTTGTTTGGAGTGCTACTGAATCTAATGCGGAGTTAATAAGCTTTGGATTTAATTGTCGAGCTAACTATAGTATTACCATTAATCAATTTGCTTCTTGTGTTTTTGGGGTGGGATACCGTTATCTAAGTTATTATTATGATGTTAGAGGATTATCTGGATGGCAGGAGGATGCATATTATCATCATATTGTGTTGCCAGAGTATTATGAAGGTCTAAATGTTCTTGATTACAAAGTAAAATATCATTTACCATATATGGGTTTAGATATAAATTTGAAAAATAAAGAAGGAATGAATCTTATTATTGGTGGTAATTATTGTTTTGCTTGGGCAAATGATTTTGACGATCACCTTTTAAGATATTTAAACGCTAAAAGTCAATGCAAGG
>Ga0315268_10008646_pt1 | contig 10615 bp, 8 predicted proteins | sample C1_top_MG_FD_204535 | JGI IMG/M metagenome (GOLD analysis project Ga0315268, IMG submission 204535) | Sediment microbial communities from Yellowstone Lake, YNP, Wyoming, USA - C1_top | ecosystem: Environmental > Aquatic > Freshwater > Lake > Sediment | place: USA: Wyoming | collected 2017-08-01 | reverse complement strand
ACTCCTGGCTCCTGACTCCTTTGCCCGAACAAAGCTCTCAGGTTCACCTGGTTAGTTTTGAGTGTGGTTTTGACTTTGACTTTGATTTTGACTTTGATTTTAATTTTGGTTTTATGGTATAGTTCCCCTGAAAACACAAAAAAAATCTGGATCGTCCATCTATTTATCCTATTTATCTATCAGATTATCTATCAGAATGCAAAGGAAGGGAGGAGAACTCTATGGAAAACCAGGAAGGCATCATTTTAACGCAAGGGGATCCTGACGAGAAACCTAAAGCGGAGTCTAAAACGGAAGAGTCTTATCGCCCCGGTCTTGAAGGGGTTATTTGCAACAAGTCTTCCGTCAGCCATATCGATGGAGCAAGGGGAGTCCTGGAATATCGCGGGATTAATGTCAAGGATCTGGTGGATCACAGTAATTTTGAAGAAGCCGCCTACCTTTTACTCTATTCACATCTTCCATCTGAGCGGGAATTCAACCAGTTTAAGACCCTGCTGACCAAATCCCGCTACATCTCCAACGCAATCCGTGAGGCGATTACCCATTTCCCTGTGGGGATGCATCCCATGATCGCTCTTCAGACAGCTACGGTTCTCCTTCAGGGAGAAGATTACTACGCTGATGATATTTCCTCTCCCCGCCATAATCTGCGGAGAGCTATTTCACTCATTGCCAGATTCCCCACGGTCCTGGCGGCTTTCGAACGCCATCGCAATGGAGAGGAGCCGATGCCGCCGCAATCCAAATACAATCATGCGGAAAATCTGCTTTACATGCTGACCGGCAATCCTCCCAGCCCGGAAGCTGCACGGGTAATTGACAAGTGCCTGATCCTGCACATGGAGCATACCATGAATGCCTCCACCTTTGCTACCAGGGTAATCAGCTCCACTCAGGCCAGTATTTATTCCTCGATTTCAGGGGGCATTGGGGCATTGAGCGGCTTTCTCCACGGCGGTGCCAATGAGCGAGTCATCCGAATGCTCTATTCTATTGGGCACCCCGATAACGTGGAATCCTTTGTGGATGAGAAAATAACCAGCAAAAGCAAAATCATGGGCATCGGGCACCGAGTTTACAAGACCAAGGACCCACGGGCAATTCTCCTGCAGAGCTTCATTCCCGAACTGCTCGATGCTATTCCCGGAGAGGAAGTCAAAACCTTATTTAAGATCGCTCTGAAACTGGAAGAGGTTGTGGACCAGAAGCTGTCTCATAAGAATCTGTGCCCGAATGTGGATTTTTATTCCGGGATTGTTTATGAATGCCTGGGCATTCCTATCGATCTTTTCACCTGTATTTTCGCCGTTTCCAGAGTTGTGGGATGGGCAGCGCACTGGCTGGAGCAGGTTCAGGATAACCGGATCTTCCGTCCTACTCAACAGTATATCGGTGACCACAACCGTAAGTATGTGCCCATGCAGGAGCGATAAGATCTCTCGTTAGCGCCCTTTCAGGCGGAGTTTGGAATGAGACGGCAGGAGTGGGCAGCTTTGTATAGGACGAAGGCGGTGGACACGCGACTTCCTGCCTGGCGAGAGGAGCAGGGAATCCCTGCGGCGTCGCTTAGTACACGGCGCGGGAATTCCGCGGTCGGTTGGTCTAAAAGCCCTCTCACCCTAACCATCTCCCCCTTCTTTTCAGGGGCGGACAGATTTGGTTAACAGTTTTATTGTGCGAAGTGCGTGGTGCGTAGTGCGCTTTGCTTCGCACCTCGCACCTCGTACCTTTTTACCCCCAAATATAAAAGTGTCCGCCCCTGAACCCCCTTCTTCAGGGGCAATGTCATTAAGTTAAGGGGAAAACCCTTTTGAAAAAGGGTTTTTCCCCTTGAACCCCTTTCCGAAAACTTTTAAAAGTTTTCGGAAGATGGCTTGGAAGAAACCCTTTTTCAAAAGGGTTTCTTCCAAAATCAGTGCCCGGATGCTTAACTTAATGACATTGCCCTTCAGGGTGCGAGGGGAGATGTCTCAACTCGTAGTGGACGGGTAATTCCCGCCCCGTGTACTTAGTCCACCCTGCAAGTGTCAGCCAGCTATGAGGTAGTTATAGGAACCGCCTGCCAAGCCGCCTAAATAAAAGGGAAATCCCTGCACGATCAGGTGAGGGAGGCAGCAGACAGGGGGGGTATGGGAGGAGAGTGGTGAGTAGTGAGTAGGAGAGTAGAGAGAAGGAGGCGGTGAGACAGGGAGACTGGAAAATAGAGACTGGGAGAGTGAAAGACGCTGCAACACTCCAACCGCTCCAACGCTCCACCGCAATCAGGAGCCAGTGAGCAGAAAGAACGTCCCCTTAACCTCACTCCTCCTCTTCCTCCTTTAATTCCTGCGCAATGGCTTCAATCTGCTCTTCCAACTCGGTCCATCGGTTGGTGAGTTCCTCGTTCTTCGCTTCAAGCTCTTTGTATTCATACAGCTTTTTGGAAAAATCAGGCTGCTGGTAGTAGATTGGATCAGCAAAGAGTTTGTTCATTTGGTCTATCTTTTCCATGACGAGGCTTAATTCTGCCTGCACTTTCTGCGACTCTTTTTGAAGTGGCCCCAACCGCCTGTGTCTCTGATTTCTTTTCTCCGCCTCAAGCCGCTTCTGCTCCTTGCTCTTGGCTTTTCCTTCCTTACCAGTGCCGATGCTTGTATCGCTGATTAGACCAATTCCAGTGTCTGTGCCTGTACTGGTGCTTTTGTTTGTGCCTGCGTTTTTGTTTGCACTGGCGCTTTTGCTTGTGCTGGCGCTTGTGCTTATACCAGTGCTTATACCAGCGCTTTTACCTGTGCTGGTGCGTGTGCTTGTGCTGCCGGGTACAGCCCCGGAAGAAGAAAATGACGATGTCTTTTCTTTCCTCTGTTCGAGCTGATAGAGGTATTCATCATAATTGCCCAAAAAAGTTTCCAGGTGGCCATCCTGAACCTGGATGATTTTATTAGCCAGGTGATTGATGAACAGCCGGTCGTGGGAAATCATGCATATAGTGCCCGAATACTGGGCCAAAGCCTCCTGCAGGCAATCCAGGGAAGGAATATCCAGATGGTTGGTAGGCTCATCCAGCAGGAGGAAGTTGGGTCTTTGGGCGATCATTTTGGCCAGGACCAGTCGGCTCTTCTCGCCTCCACTCAAGACTGCCACCTTTTTAAACACATCTTCTCCCCGAAAGAGAAATGCTCCCAGGAAAGATCGGGCAGAAACAGGGGAATCAGATCCGATACAGGAGTCGATTTCTTCAAGGACCGTATTGTGAGGGTTCAGGATCTCCAATTGATGCTGGGCAAAATAAGCCCTGTTGACATTGTAGCCCAGTATCACCTCTCCACCTTCCACATTCAGTATTCCTGCCATGATCTTAAGCAGGGTGGATTTTCCCGATCCATTGGGGCCAACCAGAGCAACCCTGTCCCCACGGGTCAGGACCAGATTCAATCCATCATAGACCACCGTTTCCCCGTATCGCTTGTGCACATTAGTTAGCCGCAAGACTTCCTTACCCGACTGCGGAGCTGGCGGAATGGTGATCGAGAACTGGCTTGCCTTTTGCTCCAACTCGATTTTTTCCATCTTATCCAATGACTTTAACCTGCTCTGTACCTGACGGGCCTTGGTGGCCTTGTAGCGAAACTTCTCGATGAACCGCTCGGTGGCCTCGATTTTCTTCTGCTGATTTTTATAGGAAGCCTCCAGAATTTCCTGTCTGGACTGCTTTTGCCCCAAAAAATCGTCATACGTCCCTGTATAATACTGAAGGGTCTTCTGATCAACCTCCACGATGCGGTTTACGATATTATTGAGAAATTTCCGGTCATGGGAAATCAACATCATGGCACTCTGATACCCCTGGAGGAATTCCTCCAGCCAGATGATTGACTCCAGGTCCAGGTGGTTGGTTGGCTCATCAAGCAGCAGAAGGTCCGGTTCCTGAAGAAGTAATTTGGCCAAAGAGACGCGCATACGCCATCCTCCGCTGAATTCCCTGATGGGGCGATCGAGGTCCTTCTCCCGAAATCCCAGGCCAAAGAGTATGCGCTTGGCCTGATGCTCAAGGTTATAGCCGCCGCGGGCCTCGAATTCAGCATGGTATTCCCCTAACTTATGGGCATACTCCTGAATTTTCTCAGGATCTGTCTCTTTGGCTATCTCTTCCTCCAAAAGGCCGATTCGCTCCTTGATCCGGTTTAAATGAGGACAAATGTCGACGGCCTCCTGCAGCAAGGGCCGGGAGATATCTTCCACCACTTCCTGCTTCAGGCAGCCGATGATCATATTCTTGTTTCTTTCGACCTGGCCCGAATCGGGCGACTGTTCCCCTAAAATCAGAGAAAAGAGGGTCGTCTTCCCTGATCCATTCGGCCCGATCAGACCGATCCGGTCATTCAGACTGACCTGAAGATTAACATCCTGAAATAATGTCTGAGGGCCAAACTGTTTCGATACTTTCTTTAAAGCAAGCATATTCAAATATCCTGATTTCGATTGTCCTGATTTCGATTGTCCTGATTTCGCTTATCTTGGTTTCGATTATCTTGATTTCACTTATCTTGATTTCACTCTTAATTTTTCTTCTCTTACTCGATCTTCGAGTGTTGATCCCTGAAGTACTCGATCTCTGAATCGCCCGATCTCCAAAACCTTAAATGAAATCGGATACCATCTATTGTATTGAAACAGCAAGATTCCGTCAACCCGAATTCTCTCTAATCAGATGTTTCCCTCCAGGAATTCTATCTGGCCGTTTCCGATACTTGACAATAGTCTGATAAGCTGCTAGTTTAATGACTTACAATCAGATGTTCCCCATCTTTGTTATGGGAAAAGATTTGACAGGATAACAGGATGAACATGATAGGCATTGATATAAGGGCTTAGTCAATCCTGTTATCCTGTCAAAAAAATATTCTCAAGATGAGGAACATCTAACTTACAATTCAACTATGGGCGAATACATAATAAATGAAAATTCTGGTTCATATCTGTTGCGCTCCTTGTTTTGTGTATCCCTACAAGGTGCTGCACCAGGAAGAAAATGAAATAGTCGGATTTTTCTTTAATCCCAACATCCATCCCTACCAGGAGTATCAGCGGAGGCTGGAGACCGTCCGGCAGTGGACCACAGCGGAAGGCATCCGCATGATTTACCGTGACGAGTACCTTCTCGAAGACTTTTTGCGGGAGGTTGCTTACCGGGAAAGCGCCCGGTGCCTGACCTGTTATCATATCCGATTGCAGGCAGCGGCTCAGGTCGCGGCCAGAGGAAAGTTTGATTACTTTACCTCTTCCCTCCTGTACAGCAAATTTCAGAAGCATGAGGCTATTTCCCGCATTGGGGCCGAGGCAGGAAACCAATATGGAGTGCCCTTTTATTATCGGGACTTTCGTGAGGGCTGGAAAGAGGGTATTGCCATATCCAAAGAGTTGGGGTTGTACAGGCAACAGTACTGCGGCTGCATTTATAGTGAGAAAGACCGCTACTGCCGCCCGCAGGGAAAGAAGGCTGCTTGAAAAGAAAAAAAGGGGTTTAGGCTGTTAGGTGGTTAGGCTGTTAGGTGGTTAGGCTGTTAGGTGGTTAGGCTGTTAGGTGTTTAGGTAGTTAGGGGTTTAGGCTGTTAGGTGGTTAGGTAGTTAGTCTTTTCCTAAAAACCTAAACACCTGATAACCTGTCTTTCAATGTCTTTTCCTAAAAACCTAAACACCTGATAACTTGTCTTTCAGTGTCTTTTCCTAAAAACCTAAATACCTACAGCCTAATAGCCTAAGATAAGAAGTTCAATATCAGCCGTTCACAGTATAAATAAAAAGAGGGAGGTTTCGTGCTGCTTTCAGATTTTTCCTATGATCTTCCGCCTGAAAGGATTGCTCAGCACCCCTTGCCGAACAGGGATGAATCACGGTTAATGGTGCTTCACCGCAGCACTCGGGTGATTGAGCACAGGACTTTTCCTTCGGTTTGTGAATACCTGCGCCCCGGCGATCTCCTGGTTCTTAACGATACCAGGGTCATTCCCTGTCGCATGTTTGGCCAAAAGCGGACGGGTGGCAAACTGGAGATTTTTTTCCTTCGGGCAATCGAGGAAAACCTCTGGGAAGTGCTCATTCGGGGAAAGGTGAAATTAAACGAGACCTTTCTGATAGCCGAAGGAGCCATGCAGATGATCGGCCAGGTCACCGAGAAAAAGGACAGGGGCCGATGTGCGGTTATGTTTTCGGGCAAGAGCACAGTCGAGCAGGTTCTGGAAGAGTATGGGCAGGTGCCGCTGCCCCCTTACATCAGCCATTTCCAGTCGCCGACCACTGAGGACCGGGATCGCTACCAGACGATTTTTGCCAAAAAGAGTGGGGCCGTAGCAGCGCCCACCGCAGGCTTGCATTTCACTGATTCGGTTTTGGACAGGATACGAAGCCAGGGTGTGCAGATCGGGTTTGTGACCCTGCATGTAGGACTGGGGACCTTTCAGCCGGTCAACGTTGAAGTTATCGAAGATCACAAGATGGAAGCTGAATATTACGAAATCCCGCAGGAGACCCTGCGCAAGATCGGTGAAGCAAAAAGCCAAGGGAACCGCATCATTGCCTGCGGCACTACCTCCACACGGGTCCTGGAATCTTTGGGGCAAAACCCTGACCTGGCCAGGGAGGGGTGGACCGATATATTCATCTACCCCGGATTTCCCTTCCGTATAGTTGATGGATTGATTACCAATTTTCACCTGCCAAAATCCACGCTGCTGATGCTGGTGGCCGCTTTTGGAGGCCGCGATTTCATCCTGGAGGCTTACCGGCAGGCCGTAGCCTGCACGTATCGGTTTTACAGCTACGGCGATGCCATGCTTATTGTATAAGGTGATGAGAGGAGACTGATAAGGGGAAAACCCTTTTGGAAAAGGGTTGTTCCCCTTGAACCCCCGCCACAGGGGATCCCTGTTTCCCAAAACTTTTAAAAGTTTTGGGAAGATGGCTTGGAAGAAACCCTTTTTCAAAAGGGTTTCTTCCAAATCAGTGCCCCGATGCTTAACTTACCGCATGTTAAAATAAAGATACCACCGGATAATCGCCTGTCCGTAAAAGAGGCTGACGAGAGCGCCTATGCATAAGAATGGGCCAAAAGGGATAGGGTCTTTTCTGCCTTTGCGCTTCAGCAGCATGAGCACGATGCCCACCACAGATCCCAGTAAAACACCTACGAAAATGGTAAGCAGGCATTTTTGCCATCCGAGAAAAGCACCAAACATGGCTATGAGCTTGATATCTCCTCCACCCATTCCTCCCTTGCTCACTACTGCCACCAGGTAAAAAATCCCTCCTCCGAGCAGCGCGCCGATCAGGGCGTTTAAAAAGTGCACCGGAGAGGCGGGCACAAGACTGGCCGCAAGGCCCAGGCCGATCCCGGGCAGGGAGATGGTATTGGGGATAATCTGAATTTTGAGGTCAATAAGGGAAACCACTATGCTGACCGAGATCAGGATGAAAGCAATCAGCGTATTCCACGACAGGCCGAAGCGTACAGAGGTCAGGGCAAACAGGATTCCGGTTGCCAGCTCCACCATCGGGTACTGCCAGGAGATTTTGGTTTGGCAAGACCGGCATTTCCCACGCAAGAGCAAGAAGCTCAAAACAGGAATGTTATCATAAGCTTTCAGTTTGCTATTGCAGTTTGGGCAGTGGGAGGCAGGAAAAACGATAGACTCGCTCCGGGGGAGGCGAAAGATGCACACATTCAGAAAGCTTCCAATGCATGATCCCAGGAGGAAAAATATTACAGGAAGAAAGCAGGGAAAGATTAGAATTTGAGAAAGCAAATTTGCGGCCACAGCCATATCCGGACTGCATGGAGAAGCAGGTTGGCATAGATTGCAACGCCTACATCATCCAGCATGACTCCCAATCCCCCTGGTAAATTTTCTGCCCTGCGCCAGGGGAAGGGTTTAAGAATATCGAAAATTCGAAAGACCAGGAAAGCGGCTGTCATCCATCCCCAACTCCAGGGGAGTAAGAATGCGCTGATCAGGAATCCTACGATTTCATCAATGACGATAAAGCCGCTATCCTTTTCCTGAAAAATGCTTTCCGCCCTGCCAGCCGCCCAAAGCCCTAAGAAAAACAGGGCAACTACCGTTACCAGGTAGAGGGGCCAGGGAAGCGGATGAAGGAACCAGAACAGCACTATTCCCCCCAGACTGCCAACGGTCCCTGAAACCACGGGAGAATACCCAAGTCCAAGGCCGGTGGCTATCCAGAGATCAACCTTTGCCAACATGCGAGACATGCGAAACCTCCTTGCTAAGCGACCGACCATAAGTTAAGCATCCGGGCACTGATTTTCCCCTTTGCCCTTCGTGAGGCTAAAGATTAAATCCCCCATGTTTCTGAATATGGGGCATCAGGCCCCCATCGTTCAGTATGTCAACCATAATATGAGGGAGTGCATGGAAAGGAAGGGATATCTCTTTGGTGAGGTTTTCCACGGTTCCTTTTAAAACATCGACTCGCAGAAGGTCCTCTGCCTCAATCTGGCTGGTATCGCATTCAAAGACAGGAAGCCCTACGTTAATGGCGTTGCGAAAGAAGATACGGGCCACGGATTGAGCCAATACCGCCCCTATACCGGCAATTTTAATAATAGCCGGAGCGTGCTCGCGGCTGGAGCCTAACCCGAAATTACGTCCGGCTACAATAAAATCGCCTTCTTGGATTTTTTCGTAAAAGTTCGGCTCAGCATCCTCCAGAACATGCTTGGCCAGTTCCGGAAGGTTATTTCGAAGATGGAAAAGCCTTCCAGGAGCAATCAGATCCGTACTGATATTATCTCCGAATTTCTTGGCGTGTCCTTCCAGGATCATTGGATTACCCTCTTAAGGAAGTTATCAGTTTTCAGTTATCAGTATTCCCATTCGTAGCTGATAACTTATCACCGACCACTTGCTTATTAGAAGTTATCAGTTTTCAGTATTCTCATTCGTAGCTGATAACTGTCTTTGCTGATAACTGACGACTGTCTTTACTGTTAATTGATAACTAAAACCTGTCATTGCTGATAACTGAAAACTGATAACTGATAACTGTCTTTACTGATAACTGTCTTTACCGACTGACCTCTCTGGGATCAGCGATTTCACCCTTCAAAGCCGAATAAGCGGCAGTGGCGGGTGAGGAAAGATAGATGAATCCGTCAGGGTTGCCCATTCTCCCCAGGAAATTCCGGTTCTGAGTGCTGAGACAGACCTCGCCATCGCCGAGAATCCCCTGATGAATGCCCACGCATGGGCCGCAGCCGGTACTGGTTACGGCAGCGCCGGCATTGATAAGCTTTTCAATGATGCCGCTGCGCAGAGCTTCCAGATAAATAGTCTTGGAGGCCGGAGTTACGATGAGCCGCACTCCCGGAGCAACCCGCTTGCCATTCAGGATATCGGCTGCAATCTCAAGGTCCTCCAAGCGCCCGTTGGTGCAGGTCCCGATAAAGACCTGATTGATTTTTGTCCCTGCAACCTGACTGGCGGGCCTGACATTATCCACGGTGTGAGGAAGCGCAACCATAGGTTCGAGATCCTCAGCCTGAACAGTCAAAACCTGTTCATATTCGGCACCAGGGTCGGCAGCAATTTCGCGAAAAGTTTCTCCTCTGCCCTTTTTCACGAGATACGCGAGGGTGGTCTCGTCGGTGGCAATCAAACCGGCTTTGGCTCCGGCTTCGACAGCCATGTTGCAGAGGGTGAGGCGATCGGACATGCTCATGGCGGAAATAGTCGGCCCGCAAAATTCCAGAGCTTTGTAGGTGGCGCCGTCCGCTGTTAATTGCCCGATCACGTAAAGGATTAAATCCTTGGCATACACTCCGGGCTGGAATGTTCCCTTGACTTCGATCTTGATGGTGGAAGGCACCCGAAGCCAGACTTTGCCAAGGGCCATGCCAATAGCAACGTCTGTGGAGCCCATGCCGGTGGCGAAAGCTCCCAGGGCACCTCCAGTGCAGGTATGGGAGTCCGCCCCGATCAGTAAATCTCCCGGACTGACAAAATCCTCCGCCATCCGCTGGTGACAGACTCCTTCCTGTATATCGGAAACCATTGCCCCTGTTTTTTGAGCAAAGGACCGGATTTGCATGTGGGCATTGGATAATTCTTTTCTGGGACTTGGGGCTGCATGATCAATGAAAAAGATGACTCTTTGCGGATCGAAGACCTTCTCAAGTCCTGCATCCTGCAATCTGCGAATGGCCAGCGGCCCGGTGCCATCCTGGGCGATAGCCCAGGAAACGTTGCAGATGACGATCTGGCCGCTCCTGGCCTCACAGCCGCTTTTCTCGCTTAAAATTTTTTCGGCTATGGTCATGGGCATATAGTTGTCGTATCCTTTCAAGGTTTAAAAATTCAGGATCCAATCAGAGAGCTTAGAAATTCGAGATCCAATCAGGGTTTAAAAATGTAAGATCCAAAATCAGCTTTTAGCGGTAGATTCATGGTAAGTATGGTGAGTTCTGTTTGATAAAAAAAATGCTGTATAACATTACGTTATACAGCCATAGTATTGGTAGCGGGGGCTGGATTTGAACCAGCGGCCTTTGGGTTATGAGCCCAACGAGCTACCTGACTGCTCCACCCCGCGACATGTCGTTATCTCTAAACAACAA
>Ga0315268_10008645_pt1 | contig 10615 bp, 7 predicted proteins | sample C1_top_MG_FD_204535 | JGI IMG/M metagenome (GOLD analysis project Ga0315268, IMG submission 204535) | Sediment microbial communities from Yellowstone Lake, YNP, Wyoming, USA - C1_top | ecosystem: Environmental > Aquatic > Freshwater > Lake > Sediment | place: USA: Wyoming | collected 2017-08-01 | reverse complement strand
CGTGTGTTTAACGACAGCAAACGCTTCGAGTTGGTGAAGAGCGCGCTGGTCACGCTGGCGCGGCGTCATCAATCGGAGTGGGCTGATCTTTCCGACGACGAGACATTGCGAGAGTTGGGACTGGTCGCCAATCCGGGGCATCTGTACCTGTACGGCCCGTGGCGATTGGTGGACGAGGCCGGGCAAGTTCTGACGCTTGGCGAGTTTTATCCATCGGTGGGAGTGCCGGCGGCGCAGGCGGCTCGCGTGCAGCGCGTGGAAGTAGATGCAGAACGCGTCGTGTGCGTAGAAAATCAAACGACGTTCTACGAGCTGGTTCGCCACGAAGGCGATGGACTGGCGGCGATCTGTTTGTGGGGCAATCCGTCTCCGGTGTGCCGTCATTTGCTGCATTGCCTGACACAGACGTTGCCGGAGCGCGTGCCGTTGCGGGTCTGGGCCGACCTGGATTACGGCGGACTGAACATCCTGGCTCAACTGCGCAAGATCACCCCGCGCTTTGCGCCGTATCGCATGGACACGGCCACGCTCGACGCGCACGTGCTGTGGGCCAGGCCACTCACGCAGGCCGACGAAAAGCATCTGGCACGCCTGGCTCGCTACCCGCTGCTATCGGATATGTGGCCGGTCATCGGGCACATGCTGGCGCGAGGGATCAAGTTGGAGCAAGAGGCGATTGCATTCACGTGAGAATCGAGTCGGGCGGCGGCTAACCGGCCTCCCGTCACATCCAGCCTCGACGGCGAATCCACATATACATGCCAACCGGCGTGAGGAGCACAATGGCCAACGCCAGCATAAATACCGGCCTGTCGGTCCAGACCTTGAGCGGCGTGACGGGCTGGAAAAAGTTCATGCCAAAGAACCCGGTAATGAACGAGATGGGCATGAACAACGTGGTGATCACGGTCAGGGTCCTCATAATCTCGTTCATGCGATTGTTGATGACCGACAGGTACGTGTCCAGTGCGCCGCCCACTAGGTCGCGCAAGCTCTCGACGATGTCATACAGCCGGACGAGATGGTCGTACACGTCGCGGAAGTAGATGCGGTCGCGCGAGTCAATCACGGGATAATCGTCGCGCGCCAGCTTGTTGAGGACCTCGCGCTGCGGCGAGATGATGCGGCGCAGGTGAAGCACCGCGCGCTTGAGTTGAAAGATGCGCTCAAGCGTCTCTGAGGTCGGTTTTTCAAAAACCTCATCTTCAAGGCGGTCAAGCGCCTCGTCTATCTCGTCAACCACCGGCATATAGTCGGCCACCAATGCATCTGCCAGCTCGTACAGCAAGTGGTCAGCCCCATCCCTCAAGCGGCGTGCGTCGCGTTGGCAGAGCGCCCACACGCGATCTACAGCGGCAATCGGTTTGTCGTGGTGAGTGACGATATAGTTCTTGCCCACGAACACGTCTAGCTCCAGTGTGTCCAGGTGTTCGCCGTCTTGCGCGTCCACGTCAAAGACGACGGCATGCGAGACAATGTAGAGGAACTGTCCCCAATCGTCCACCTTGGGCACGTGCGACTCTTGCAGCGCATCGTCTACTGCCAGCGGATGAAAGCCAAACGTTTGAAGCAGAATCGGCGCGTCTTCTTCTGGCGGCGTCTGGCAAAAGTCAACCCACAAGAGACCATTGGCGTCTTGCAATGCCGTGGCGAACTCGTCAGGTTTCAGCTCAGTGCGGAGCTTGTCGTCTTGCGTGCGGTAGAGTGAATGTATCATAGTCAACTAGTCCAAAAGTCGAATAGTCAGGCAGTCACATAGTCGAGCAGTCCAGTGACCAGCCAGTTAGACCACTCAACTACGAGACGACCCGACTATAGGAGTTGGCAACTATTGCGCCAGGTGGCAGGCCACCCAATGCCCGCCCATCAACTCGCGCCACTGTGGCTCTTGCTCAGAGCAAATGCTTTGCGCAATTGGGCAGCGGGTATGGAAGCGGCAGCCAGACGGAGGGTTGACCGGACTGGGCACATCGCCCGTGAGGATGATGCGCTGGCGCTGGCGCTCAGCTTTTGGATCGGGGATGGGAACCGCGGAAAGCAACGCCTGCGCATAAGGATGCAGCGGGTGGTTGTAAAGCTCGTCCTTGGACGCCAGTTCCACAATCTTGCCGAGGTACATGACCGCCACGCGGTCGCAGATGTGACGCACCATCGAAAGGTCGTGCGCGATGAACAGGTACGTCAGCGTCAGTTTATCTTGCAAGTCCTCCAGCAGATTCACCACCTGCGCCTGGATCGAAACGTCCAAAGCTGAGATGGGTTCATCACAGATGATGAATTCAGGGTCGGAAGCCAGCGCGCGGGCCACGCCGATGCGCTGCCGCTGCCCGCCGGAAAACTCGTGCGGGTAGCGGTTGACGAACATCGGATTCAGCCCCACCAGCTTGAGCAGTTCTTGCACACGCTCTGTCTGGGCGCGGCTGCCCTTAACCAGCCCATGCACCCGTAGCGGCTCGCCGACGATAGCGTTCACTGTCCAGCGCGGATTGAGGCTGGCATACGGGTCTTGGAATATCATCTGCGCTTTGCGACGGATCGCCAGGAGCACGCGGCCTTTGGCCTGAAAGATGTCCTGGTCGCCGAATCGAACGCTTCCAGCCGTGGGAGGATAGAGCATCAACATCGTCCGGCCTGTCGTAGACTTGCCGCAGCCGGACTCGCCTACCAATCCCATCGTCTCACCCCGGCGGATGTCGAACGACACATCGTCCACGGCCTGCACGGCGCCGATCTGGCGCTGGATGAGGATGCCCCGGCGGATGGGGAAATGCTTTTTGAGGTTTTGGACGTGCACTAGGATTTCGTCACTCATCGCGGGCCTCCAGTTCGCACGTCTACCCAGCAAGCAATCTCGTGATTGGGCGAGGCAGATGTCAGGGGCGGATTCTCCTGCAGGCACTTGTCCACGACGAACCGGCAGCGCGGCGCGAACGGGCAACCTGGGGGCAGGCCGATCAGGTTGGGCGGCATGCCAGGGATCGAGGTCAAGCGTTCTTCGCGGGACATGTCCACGCGCGGCAGTGCGCCCAGGAGCGAAATTGTATAGGGATGACGCGGATTATCGTACACGTCGTCCACGCTGGCGTGCTCGACGATGAACCCGGCATACATGACGATGACTCGCTGGGCCAAGCCGGCGATAATACCCAGGTCGTGCGTAATCCAGATGATCGCCATGCCGATCTCGTCGCGCAGGCGCTTGACCAACTCCACCATTTGAGCCTGGATCGTCACGTCCAGCGCTGTAGTCGGCTCATCGGCGATCAGGATTTGTGGCATGCACGAGATAGCCATCGCGATCATGGCCCGCTGTCTCATGCCGCCAGAGAACTGGTGCGGGTAATTGTGCAGGGCGCGGTCGGCCTGCGGGATGCCTACCAATTGCAGCAGCTCAATCGCTCTCTGCTGGGCCTGCTCGGCATTCATTGCCATGTGAAGCTGGAGCGCCTCGCTGATCTGAAAGCCGACGGTCAGCACCGGGTTCAGGCTGGTCATCGGGTCTTGAAAGACCATAGCGATTTCTTTCCCCCGGATGTGGCGCAGCTCTTCCTGAGACTTTTTCAGCAGGTCGGAGCCGTGGTAGAGGGCCTGGCCACCGGCGATGATGCCGGGCGGCTGCGGGATCAGTCCCATGATCGAAAGCACACTCACAGACTTGCCACAGCCCGATTCGCCCACCACGCCCAGCGTTTCACCTTCGTTGAGGTTGTAAGAGATGCCATTGACGGCATACACCAGGCCGTCGTAGGTCTTGAAGCGCGTTTGGAGATTATTGACTTCTAGGATGGTGTGCATTTCACTCCACCATTGTACGCGGGTCAAGCGCGTCGCGCAGCCCGTCGCCTACAAAGTTGATCGCCAGAACGGTTATCAGGATCATCATGCCGGGGAAGAACCATAACCACGGCGCCGTCTCCAGGTAACGGTTGGCGTCTTCCAGCATATTACCCCAGGTGGCCGTTGGCTGGCGGACGCCCAGGCCGAGGAAGCTGATGTACGCTTCGGTCAGGATGGCGTTGGCTACACCCAGCGTGGCATTGACGATGATGGGAGCGACGCTGTTGGGTAGGATGTGGTAGAACATGATCGCCACGTTCGAGGTGCCAGTGCAGCGCGCCGCCGTGACAAATTCCTGCTCTTTGAGCGAGAGGAACTGCGAGCGAACGATACGGGCCAGGTACATCCAGCTATCTAGCCCGATGATGACGATGATGACAATGACGCTGCCGCTGAACTCGCGACCAAATAGCTCAAAGTTGTGGATTTTATCGCCCAGGTACTTGGCGGCGACGATGAGCAAGAACAACTGGGGGATGTTCAGCATCGCCTCGGTAAAGCGCATCAGGATGCCGTCTATCCAGCCGCCATAGTAACCCGACAGTGCGCCAATCGCCACTCCGACGATCAGTGCCACAGAAACAGCGGCCAGGCCGATCAGCAGTGAGATCTGCCCACCATAGACCGTGCGCGCCAAAATGTCTCGCCCGACGGCGTCGGTGCCAAACGGATGCGCCGACGAAGGCCCTTGCAGCTTGATGCTGGTATTGACAAAGTTGGCAAACTTTTCTGGAAAGACAAACGCTCCCCCGACGACGTAGACGATGAGCAAGATGATCAGGCCCAGGCCAAACATGGCCATCCTGTGACGGCGGAAACGCCGCCAGGCCAATTGCGTCGGAGTGAGCGGTTCGCGGGTCGCCAGGGTGTCTTCAGTTATTCCGGGGAGTGCTTCACTAGTCGTTGCCATACCCTTCCTCTCCACATCAATCGTAGCGGATGCGCGGGTCCAAGTATGTATACGTCAAATCGGTGATGATCTGGAAGATCACCACGGCCACCGAGATGATCATGATGATACCCATCAGCACCGGAAAGTCGGAGCGCGTGGTGTGATCGTAAAATAGCCGCCCCATTCCCGGCCAGGCAAAGATAGTCTCGGTCACGACCGCGCCGGCCAGCAGGAACGGCAGGTCCAGCCCTACCACCGTCACCAGTGGCAGCGCGGCGTTCTTGAGCGCATGGACGAACACGACACTTCGTTCCGCCAACCCCTTGGCGCGCGCCGTACGGATATAATCTTGTTGAATGACTTCGAGCATGCTGCCACGGACGTAACGACTGTAGGCGGCGATACTGATCACTGAGATAGCCGTGACGGGTAACACCATATGCCAGAGCGTCTGCTGCCAGCCTGGCCCTGCCTGCGGGTCGAACATGCCGCCGGTCGGAAAGTACGGCAGGCCCCACCGCTTAAAGTAGACCGCAAAAACATAGATCAGCCCGAGTGCCAGCAGGGGGATGGGCATCGAGTACCCGATAAAAGAAAGCGCCGTGACCGTGTGATCAAAGATCGAATACTGCTTGAGCGCCGAGACCAGGCCGATGACCAGCGAAATAATCAAGATGACGACCTCGCTGGTCAACATCAGCAGCAACGTGTTGGGCAGCCGCTGTGCGATCATCTCAGTCACCGGCTGCTTGGTGGTGAACGACGTTCCCAGGTCGCCCCGCAGCACACCTTTGCGCGTGCCATAGATGGGTTTCCCGTCACTACCCACATCGGGCTTCCCGTCGCCATCCAAGTCCAGCCTCATCCAGTCGTTGCCAATGAGCCAAACAGTGTACTGGACATACAGCGGCTGATCCAATCCGAGTTGCCGCGTCAACCGCTTACGGTCTTCCGACTTGATAACCGTTCGCCCGCCAAAAGTGGCGAGCGGATCGCCCATCTCGACCGACAGGACGAACAGAATCGCGCTGATGATAAAGAGAAGCGGGATGGCCTGAAGCAAGCGGCGGACGATGTAACGACCCATAAGAGGAACCTCCTCTGCCCCCACCCTAGCCCTCCCCCGCCGAAGCGGGGGAGGGAGAGAAACGGGGAGCAGGAAAGCTGACTACTTGATGTCCCACTCGAAGGCGTTCCAGAACATGGTCGCGCCTGAAATCTTGACGTTCTGCACGTTCTTGGAGACAGCCCACCAGTCCGGGTCATTCCACATGCTGCTCCAGTAGACCTTGTCGTTGATGATCTGCGAGATCTGGAAAAAGATGGGAGTGCGCGTCTGGGGGTCTACTGTGGTGGCTTCTTTAGCGAACAGCGCGTCGAGCTCCTTGTCGCAGAAGAACTGGTTATTGGTCCCGGACGGGTTCGCGTCCGACGGGACCTCTTTGCATAGCCAGCTGGCAAAGTCTGGATCGGGGAAGGACGGGCTGGTAGAGTGTTCCTCGATGTCATACTGGCCCATGGCAATCGGCCCTTTGTCGGCGTAGCCGTTGAAGAACACGTCGCTGGAGTGATTGATCAGCTCGACGTCGACGCCCACTTCTTTGAGCATCTGCTGGACGATGACCTGCGTGTTCTTGCGGACATCCTTGGTGGTCGTGGCATAGCGCAGCTTGAGCTTGACGACCTTACCGCCAATCGTCTTTTCGCGGATGCCATCTGCACCAACCTTCCAGCCGGCGTCATCCATCAACTTTTTGGCTCCGTCTGGATCGTAGGGGAGAGCCTTGGCGTTGGGGTCGGCGTAGGGCGTGCCTTCCCAGAACGTGGCGGACACCTTGGTACGGCCGCCCAGCAAGTCCTTGATGATCTTTTCCCGGTCAACCGCCATGACGATGGCCTTGCGCACATTCACGTCCTGCAGCGCCGGGTGGCCCTTGGTCTTGGCCTCAGTGCTCAGGTTCATGAACCAGGACTCTTGGTAGCCGGACGGCACAACCACCAGGTTCATCGTGCCCAGTTTTTCGATGTCGGGCATGTCCTGGTAAGAGATAAACGGAGCGATTTCTACTTCGCCAGCCTTCATCGCCGCGATCTGGGCCGCGTCGTCGGGCACGATCCTGATAAAGACCTGGTCTACCTTGGGCTTGCCCAGCCAAAAGTTCGGGTTGGCCTGGAAGATCAGGTGGCTGCCCGATTGCCATTCCTTGAGCAGGAACGGACCGGCGCCCACCGTCGGATTGCGGTTCCAGTCGGCCTTATCAATCGTGCCGTCCTTCTGGAACACCGGCTCGAGGATGTGCTTGGGAATGGCCTGGCTGGCGTTCACCATGCTAAAGATCTTGGCCTGCCAGGGAGCATAGGTTTCCTTGAACGTGACGACGAGCGTCGTCTTGTCTTTGGCCTCGACCTTGTCCACATAGGCATCCCAGGGGTCGCGGCTGATGACGGCGTTCTTGTCGGACATGACCATCTGCCAGGTAAAGACATAGTCGTCGGCAGTTATTGGCTCGCCGTCGGACCACTTGGCGTCATCGCGCAGCTTGTAGGTGATGACCTTGTCGTCCGCCGAGATGCCGCCATTCGCCTTGCTCGGGATCTCTGTGGCGATCCAGGGGATCGGCTCGTTCTTGTCGTTGTAGACGAGCAGCCCGGTATTCAAGAACAGGCCGTGTAGAACGTACACAAACCACATGCTCGTGTAGAGCGGATTCAGGTTATCCGGCTCTTGCTGAAACGTGACGCGCACCACTTTGGGCTTGGGTGTAGGCGTCGGCGCAGGCGTGTTCGTCGGCGCAGGCGGCTTGGTGGGCGCCGGGGGCTGAGTTGGCTGGGGCGGCTGGGCCGGCGCCTGAGTGGGCGGCACCGGCGTGGCAGCCGGCCCGCAGGCCGAAAGAATCATCGAAACAATCATTAGGCCGCTAAAAGCGGCAAACAGTCGGTTACGCATTTCCCCTCCTAGTAGGATTAGAGTTTAAGCGGGTGGATTGAAACGCGGCAGTTTTCTCTTTACGCACCTCCCTTCTGTTGTCGCACACGGTCCAAGCTTACAGGCTCCGTTAGGCGGTTGTCTGCTGCTCTGTGGACAGAATGAGATGGGCCGGCACTCCTGGGGGGGCAAGTGATAGACGGAACCGTTTATTCGATGTTGATCTGGGCTGATGGCTCTCGAATCACTGCAGACGCGTCCCAGGTGCGTCTTTCATGTTAGCAGATCGGTGTTACACCCGTATGACAGACATGTGTTAAATCTGAAACACAATTTGGGAATGTCTCTTTAGCGGATCCAGAGCCACTTGGCATCATGCGGCATGATTTATCACGTGCTTTTGGGTGGCACACGATCTTGGGATGGTCGAAGCAGAGCCTCTCGGCTCTTGGAACAAAACCTGGAGTGCGAATGTTCGATTTTTGACCAACCCTTTTATTAGTATAGCACGTCTAGGCCCAATGTCAATCATTCGAGCGCCTAGCCCCCTGCGAAGGTGTGCCTTCGCAGGGGGCGGATGGAGCCGGCCTTTACTTTACATCCCACTCGTAGCAATTCCAGAACGGCGTGGCGCCAGAGAACTTGACGTTCTGGAGCGTCTTGGACACTGTCCACAAGTCCGGATCATCCCAGATACTGATCCAATAGACCTTGTCGGCCATGAGCTTACTGATCTGGTAGAATAACTGTACGCGCGCATTGGGGTCCACCACAGTAGCCTGCTGAGTAAAGAGTTTGTCCAACTCCGGGTCACAGATGAACTGTTGGTTGACCCCGGACGGATTCTTGTCGGAAGGGATCTCTTTACACAGCCAGTAAGCATAGTCCGGATCCGGGAAAGCGCCGTCGGACCATTCGGCAATGTCGTATTGGCCGGTGGCGATCGGCCCGCCCTCGGCGTAGCCATTAAAGATCACGTCGCCAGAGTGGTTGATCAAATCCACCGCAACGCCCACATCCTTGAGCATCTGCTGGACGATGACTTGCGTGCTCTTGCGGACTTCTTTTTCGGTCGTGACGTAGCGCAGCTTGAGCTTGACGACCTTGCCGCCGATCGTCTTTTCACGGATGCCATCTTTGCCGACTGTCCAACCGGCCTCGTCCAAGAGCTTCTTGGCGCCCTCGGGATCATAGGGCAAAGGTTTGACCTCGGGGTTGGAGAAAGGCGTGCCATCCCAGAAGGTGGAGGCCGGTTTCGTCAGGCCGTAGAGCAGTTCGTTGCAGATCTTGTCGCGGTCCACCGCCATCACGACGGCCTTGCGCACGTTCACGTCCTGGAGGGCCGGGTGGCCTTTGGTCTTGTCGGCGCGGGCGCTCAGGTTAAAGAACCAGCCTTCCTTGTACCCGGACTGCACCTTGACCACGTCGAGCGTGCCGAGCTTTTGCAGCTCGGGCACATCCGGGTAGGCGATAAAGGTACCGATGTCCGCGTCGCCCGCTTTGAGCGCCGCCATCTGCGCCGCATCGTCTGGCACAATCTTGAAAAAGATCTGGTCTACCTTGGGCTTGCCCAGCCAAAAGTTCGGGTTGGCAACCATGCTGAGGTAGCTGCCCGTCTGCCATTCCTTGAACAAAAACGGCCCCGCGCCGACGGTCGGCTTGCGGTTCCACTCAGCCGTATCCAGCGTTCCATCCTTATTGAACACCGGCTCCAAGATGTGCTTGGGGATGGCTTGGGTCTGGTTATAGTTGCTAAAGATCTTGGTCTGCCAAGGGGCGTAAGGCCCGGTGAACGTGACGACCAGCGTGGTCTTGTCTTTGGCCTCGACTTTTTCTACGTTCGTGTCAAAGGGAGCACGACTCTGGACGGCGTTCTTGTCGCTCATGATCATCTGCCAGGTAAAGACATAGTCATCGGCCGTCAACGGTTGACCGTCGCTCCATTTGACGTCTTCGCGCAGCTTGTAAGTGATCGTCTTGTCATCCGCCGAGATGCCGCCATTTGCCTTGCTGGGGATTTCTTTAGCAATCCAGGGGATAGGCTCGTTCTTTTCATTGTACATGAGCAGCCCGGTCGCCAGGCTGGTGTCCAGCACAATCGCGGAGAACCACATTTGCGTGTACATCGGGTTCAGGCTATCTGGCTCCTGCGAGATGGTCACGCGCACGACCTTGGGTTTAGGTGTGGGGGTCGGCGCAGGCGTATTGGTCGGGGGCGGCGGCTTGGTCGGCTCAGGCAGCTCGGTCGGTTGAGCCGGTGCCTGGGTTGGAGCTGCAGTGGGCGGCACCGGCGTGGCCGCCGGGCCGCAGGCGGAAAGCAGCAGCGAAACGATCATCACGACGCTGAGAGTTGCGAACAGTTGGTAACGCATTTCCCCTCCTTATATGGTAGAGTGTGGTCAGGCGGACTCGAGCGTAGACGACTTGGGGGGTCACCTCCCTTCTGTCTCAGGCTGCCTCGCCTGCTGGCATCCTGGCAAAGTGGATAATGGGTAGACATTTGCGCTTATAGTATAGCACTTGTAAAAGTGATGTCAATTTGAGCCGTTCCCACTTGCAGGGTATAATCCACTCTGATGACAGACCTATTTGACTATGCATCAAAAGAACGCATCGCCGCCGAAGCGCCGTTGGCCGCGCGGATGCGCCCCCGCACACTCGACGAGTTTGTGGGGCAGGAGGATATTGTCGGCCCGGGCCGCTTGCTGCGCCGCGCCATCGAAGCCGACCGGCTGTTCAGCTCGATTATCCTCTGGGGACCGCCTGGCACCGGCAAGACGACGCTGGCGATGATCATTGCCAACCGGACGCAATCCGCGTTCGAGACGATCAGCGCGGTGATGGCCGGCGTGGCCGATATCCGCCGCGTCATCGCCGACGCCCAGGAGCGCCGCAAGCTCTACGGTCAGCGGACGATTCTGCTGGTGGACGAGATCCATCGCTTCAACAAGGCCCAGCAG
>Ga0315268_10008644_pt1 | contig 10615 bp, 11 predicted proteins | sample C1_top_MG_FD_204535 | JGI IMG/M metagenome (GOLD analysis project Ga0315268, IMG submission 204535) | Sediment microbial communities from Yellowstone Lake, YNP, Wyoming, USA - C1_top | ecosystem: Environmental > Aquatic > Freshwater > Lake > Sediment | place: USA: Wyoming | collected 2017-08-01 | reverse complement strand
ATGAGAGACCGAATAGCGGCGCAAAAACTGGTTCTTCAACGGGCACTTTCACGTTGGATACGGCCAAGAACACTATCTGTTTCTCGAGTATGAGAACTAAGGGCTTAGAAGGAGTAATCGGAGCCCACATCCATCTCGGCGCTTCCAGTATTGAAGGATCAATTTTCGTCTCTTTCGATATCGCGAAATTCAATCATTCAGGTCAAGTTTGTTCGGATGCTAAACATTCCGTACTAGTGGATATAGCGGCGCATCCGGCGGATTATTACTTCAATGTGCACACCAAGGATTACCCTAGAGGCGCCGTTCGTGGTCAACTGAAGAAAAGTTAGTAATCAAAAATCCGTTGCCATGTCGGATGAAACTTCTCCACTTTTACATCTTGCTAGGTAGACTTTTTTAGTGACTTTCTATCAAGGTACTAATGGCCGGGTGGCTGTATTAATACCCGGCCGTAGTTACTCACCGAATCACCCTCTTCTCTACTACGCACGGAGTGTGCTGCTAACTCAAGGCTGGTCTGTAGAAGAAGTGTGGTGGGAGCCGAAAGATCTAGCTTCCGAGGAAACTGTCATAAAGAAGGCAAAGGCGACTTTGGACAAGGTAGCTGACCGCAATCCACTCGTTGTCGGCAAGTCACTTGGCTCCCTTGTATTGCCGTATGTAGTACAACGCGGCTGGCCAGCGATTTGGCTAACACCGCTTCTAAATGATCCCGATTTGATAGCTGCATTGAAGAACGTGAAGGGTAAGACTCTCTTGGTGGGCGGGACAGCCGACGATTACTGGGACAGCAATGTTGCAAAGACAAGCGGCCGGCAAGTTTTGGAGTTGTCTGGAGCAGATCACGGTCTGGAAATACCCGGAGACCCTCTAGCGTCTGTAGGAATCCTCAAAGAAATTGTGGCAACCATGACGCTTTTTGTAGAAAGCCTTTGAAATTACAGACTGGCATTTACCCGCGTCGCTTTTGACCTACGCATCACGAAAGAAAGACAACTCATTGCCACTGCCCAGTTCCATTTCACTAGTAACTCAGCAGTGCTCTCTGCGCCAGACCAACCATGAGTGCGGCGACCTCGTTGCGTCGCTCACTAGATCGAAGGCGTGGTGTTGAGTTGAGTAATCCAAAGACCGCGTGCGCCATCGTGCGCGCAGTTTCTGGCGTTTCATTTGGCCGCACAAGTTGGATTTGATCTACCCAGAGTTCGACATATCGTCGTTGAAGGCGTCGAACTTGGCGAGCATCTTCTTCTTCAAGGTTCCCGAAGTCGCGCTCGTGGACTCGAATGAGATCTGGATAAGTGATCGCGAATTCGACGTGACGATCGATGAGCGCGCAGAGCGCCTGCTTCGGATCGAGATGTTGCTCGATGACCTCCGTCGCCCCTTCGAGTAGAGACTTGCTAACGGTGATGAGCATCTCCGCAAGCAGGGCGCCTTTCGTGCGAAAGTGACGGTACATAGAGGGACCGGTCAGGCCGACAGATTCGCCTAGCTCCTCAACGCCGACGCCGTGAAAACCTTTGGCGGCAAAGAGCGCAGCTCCATTTTCGAGAAGCCGCCTACGGGTCCCCATTTTTCCTCCTAATCAAAAACACGCCCCAAGGTCTTCCAATCGCGGTAACCAAGAGGCTATCCTAACAATGTTAATGACCACTAACAGTAGCGGAGGATCATGAGTTTGCCGCGAATATTGACCACAGTGGATGTTCGCGACCTTTCCTTTCGCGAAAGAGATGCGGCATTCCGAATTATCCTCGATGAGTTCACTACTCAGATGGCCCGCGCTGCCCTTGGAGGTCCAGAGAGCACACGCGTTCGTCATCAAGAACGCGGAAAGTTGCTGCCGCGAGATCGCGTGACTCATCTGCTGGATCCAGGTTCTCCATTTCTTGAGCTATCACCTCTTGCTGCCAATGGAATGTATGAGGATGAAGCACCGGGTGCTGGACTGATCACGGGCATTGGAATGGTTAGTGGCCATCCATCAATGATCATCGCGAATGATGCAACGGTAAAGGGTGGGACTTATTACCCCATGACCGTTAAAAAACATCTACGCGCACAAGATATCGCCTTCGCCAATCATCTGCCGTGTATTTACTTGGTCGATTCGGGTGGAGCTTTCTTGCCGCTTCAGCATGAAGTTTTTCCGGACCGAGATCATTTCGGGCGGATATTTTTTAATCAAGCCAAACTCAGCGCGACTGGTGTTCCACAGATCTCAGCAGTGCTCGGCGCCTGCACAGCAGGAGGCGCATACGTTCCCGCGATGAGTGACGAGAACGTAATTGTTGCTGGGCAAGGTCATATCTTCTTAGGCGGTCCACCGTTAGTGAAGGCAGCAACAGGCGAAGAAGTAGCAGCCGAGGACTTGGGTGGCGGAGCAATGCACTCGCGTATTTCGGGCGTTACTGATCATTTGGCCGATAGCGAAGGTCAGGCATTAACGGTTGTTCGCTCGATCGTATCCACACTCCCCCACTCCGTGAGTTGGTTGACACCACAAGAAGAAGTGGAGCCACCGCTGTACGGCGCTGAAGAACTTCTTGGCATCGTCCCGACCGACACGAGAACCACATACGATGTCCGCGAAGTTATCGCCAGAATCGTTGATGGAAGTCGGTTCCTCGAGTTCAAAGCAGAATTTGGTGAAACCCTCGTCACCGGGTTTGCTCACATTGATGGTTACCCCGTTGGGATCATTGCAAACAACGGCGTTCTCTTTAGCGAATCTGCCCAGAAGGGTGCTCACTTCATTGAAATCTGCGACCAACGGAAGATCCCTCTGGTATTCCTTCAGAACATTTCCGGCTTCATGGTCGGTCGCGAATACGAGGAAGGCGGCATTGCAAAGCACGGCGCCAAGATGGTGACCGCGGTGGCATGTACTCGAGTACCGAAATTCACCGTGATCATTGGCGGCTCTTTCGGCGCAGGAAACTATTCGATGTGCGGACGTTCTTACGACCCGCGTTTCCTGTGGATGTGGCCAAATGCCCGCATTTCCGTGATGGGTGGAGAGCAAGCGGCATCGGTTCTGGCGACGGTAAAGACCGACCAACTTGCTGCAAGAGGCGAGAAATGGACCGCAGAAGAAATCGAAGCATTCAAGGAGCCAATCCGTGCAAAATATGAAACGGAAGGCAGCGCGTACTTCTCGACCGCGCGACTCTGGGACGATGGAATTATCGACCCGCGAGATACCCGAAGAGTCCTATCGCTAGCACTGTCTGTCTCTGGCCTTTCACCATTGTCGGAAAGTTCCTTCGGAATCTTTCGGATGTAATGGTGTTTCCAAAAGTTCTCATCGCAAATCGCGGAGAAGTCGCGCTCCGAATAAACGCGACGCTTGAGAAACTTGGCATTGATGCCGTGGGTGTTTACACCCACCATGATCGCGACTCTCTACACGTCCAGCGAATTTCAGAGAGTTATCTCCTAGATGATCTGAAGCAGAGTGGATATCTCGATAGCCAACAGATTATTGCGGCCGCATTAGCCAGCGGCTCCAAAGCAATCCATCCGGGCTACGGATTCCTCGCCGAAAATGCCGAGTTCGCACAGGCTTGTCATGACGCTGGCTTGATCTTCATCGGTCCTCCTGCACATGCAATGACTGCAATGGGCGAAAAAATTTCCGCAAGAAATTACGCGATCAAGGCCGGAGTCCCCGTGGTGCCCGGGGTTGGCGATCCCGGGATGTCGAACGACGAGTTGTTGGACGCCTGTTGGGACTTACCGTTTCCGGTGCTCGTGAAACCAGCAGCAGGTGGAGGCGGCAAAGGTCTCCACGTCGCCCACGACTTAAATGAACTGCGCGAAGTGCTTCCAAGGGCGCGACGTGAGGCGTTATCGGCATTCGCCGACGATTCCCTGCTCGTGGAGAAATATCTCTTACGCGCTCGGCACATTGAATTTCAAGTTGTGGCTGACAATCATGGAAATAGCATGCATCTTGGTGAGCGGGAATGTTCGCTTCAACGACGCCATCAAAAAGTTGTGGAAGAAGCGCCGGCACCAGGGTTATCGCAGGTCAATCGCGAAATCATGGGCGCTGCAGCGCTGGCTCTGACTTCGGCCATCGGCTATCAGAATTTAGGCACGATTGAATTCCTCGTCGATGCGGATTCGCCTGAGATTTTTTACTTCATGGAGATGAACACCCGCCTCCAGGTCGAACACCGCGTCACCGAGATGATCACGGGATTGGACCTAGTTGAATTTCAACTGCGTCTGGCGGCAGGAGAACCACTTAAAGATGTAATACCAAGTAGCAGATTCACTGGGCACGCGATCGAGGCGCGCATTTATGCCGAGGACGCCTTTAACGGTTTTCTTCCAACGGGTGGAGTTATCGGCAGATTTGCCGAAGCAAATACCTCTCACACTGTTACGGATTCGGCGATCCACAATGGCGCACTCGTCTCATCTTCATTTGACCCAATGCTGGCCAAAATTGCTTGCTGGGGCGAAGACCGACCATCTGCACTGGCGCGCTTGCGAGAGGTGCTTTCGGAAACGGTATTGCTCGGTGTAACCACAAATATCGACTTCTTGATTCAACTATTGGATCTGACCGATATTCAAGAATCTAGTTACGATACGAAGTTTGTCGAAGCTTGCGAGATTGAACGTGCAAATCCGTCACCAGCACTCCTGGCTGCATACGCCGCAATAGCATCTCCCCTTTCGAAAGTTGGATCTTGGCGCACCGATGGGTGGCGTCTCAACGGTATGCCGCACGCGACGATTGCGGCATACATCGACGGTATTCGCTACGACGTGCCAACGACGACTGATTCGGCGCTAGTGGTCGACTCCTACCGCGACGACGTTGACTATTGGCTCCATCATCGATCCTTCGGCACTTGGTTGATTAAGTCGGTGAATAATCGACGCGTTTCGACAGATCGACTCAGCGAAGAAATCGTGAGTCCGATGCCGGGGGTAGTAATAGCAGTGAACGTGACGATCGGTGATCAAGTAGCGGTCGGCGATCCCCTCGTCGTAATCGAAGCAATGAAGATGGAGCACGTTGTTCGCGCCAGACGCGCTGGCCATGTTGTGCAGTGCAACGTCGTATTTGGCGCGAATGTGCATGTTGGGCAGCTCTTACTCGAGGTGGTTGAAGATGTTTGATCGCAGCGGATTACCCAAGGCAGTAACCGTCTATGAGGTTGGGCCACGGGACGGTTTGCAGAATGAAAGTCTGATCTTACCGACTCGCCAGAAAGTGGACTTGATAAAGCGCCTTGCAGGGGCCGGAATTTCTGCGATCGAAGTCGCTAGTTTCGTCCGTCCCGATCTCGTTCCCGCGATGGCAGATGCCGAGGAAGTGTTAGCTGAGTTGGCTCCGCTTCTCGCCACACATCGGATGAGCGCACTGGTCCCCAATCAAAGAGGTCTCGATCGCGCCATCAAATCCGGCGTGCGAGAGATCGCAGTATTCGCAAGTGCGACCGAATCATTTGCAAAGGCGAATCTGAACAACACAGTTGCGGGTTCGCTCTCTATCTTTGGCCCTGTCATCAAGCAAGCACGAGACGCAGGTCTTCAGGTGCGTGGGTACATCTCCATGTGCTTCGGTGATCCATGGGAGGGGAAAGTCGCGGCAAACAAAGTAGCCGACGTAGCTGAAAGGTTATTCGACGACGGAATCACAGAACTCTCTTTAGGCGACACCATCGGAGTAGCAACACCTGGTGATGTCATAGATCTCCTCAACGCACTCGATGCTCGCCGTATTAATCGTTCGCTCCTAGCAGTTCACTTTCATGACACGTACGGCCAAGCACTCTCCAACACGCTCACTGCCCTACTTGAAGGCATCACGACTGTTGACTCCTCTATCGGTGGTCTGGGCGGATGCCCGTTTGCAAAAAGTGCCACAGGAAACCTAGCCACCGAGGATCTCGTCTGGCAGTTGCACGGACTCGGAATCTCCACAGGTATCAATTTTGAAGCACTACTCGACACGAGCCGCTGGCTTCGCGATTCGACCGGATTGACGATCCGTTCTAAAACCGCGATCGCATTAGTGGATAACAAAGGAAATGGCAGGAAAAAATGAACTCAGCCTTAATGCAACTGTCCGAGGAGCACCAGACTCTGGCCGAAACAGTAAGAGACTTCGCCAATCAAGTTATCGCGCCTGTCGCTGCCAAACATGACAGAGAGCAGACCTTTCCATACGAGGTCATAAAAAAGATGGGCGCGATGGGTATTTTCGGGCTCCCCTTCCCCGAGGAAGTCGGCGGGATGGGCGGAGATTTCCTTTCGCTCTGTCTTGCAATCGAAGAGTTGGCCCGTGTCGACCAGAGCGTTGCCGTCACTCTCGAAGCGGGGGTGGGATTAGGTTCAATGCTGATCTTCCAGACCGGTACCGATGAGCAGAAGAAGAAATATCTCCCAGCACTCATGAGTGGCAAAGCACTCGCCGGATTCGGACTCACCGAATCGGATGGGGGCAGTGATGCAAGTCGTCTTCGAACAACCGCGAAACTGGAAGGCGACGAGTGGGTCATAAACGGCGCCAAGACTTTCATCACCAATTCGGGTACGAATATTACCTCTTTGGTTATCGTCGCCTGCATCACCGGAACTAAGCCCGACGGAACAAAGGAGCTCAGCACGATCATCGTGCCAAATGGAACTCCCGGCTTCGTTGTTGAACCCTCCTATTTCAAGCTCGGCTGGCATGCTTCCGACACGCATCCACTCTCATTCACCAACGTTCGGGTGCCAGCGGGCAACCTCTTAGGTGAGCGAGGGCGGGGTTACGCCAATTTCCTCCATGCATTAGATGACGGACGAATCGCCATTGCAGCCCTAGCCGTAGGAGCGGCACAAGGATGTATAGATGAATCGGTGCGCTATGCGAAAGAACGAAAAGCGTTTGGGAAATTAATCGGCGAGCATCAATCGATTGCGTTCAAGATCGCAGAGATGCAAGCGCGTACACACGTTGCACGCCTTGCCTACTACCATGCAGCTTTCTTGAAGGCAGCGGGTAAGGACTTTAAAACCGAAGCTTCCATTGCCAAACTCGTAGCCAGTGACGCAGCGATGGATAACGCACGGGCTGCCACACAGATTTTTGGTGGTTACGGATTCATGGACGAATACTCTGTCGCCCGGCATTACCGCGACTCTAAGATTCTAGAAATTGGTGAAGGGACAAGCGAAGTGCAGAAGATTCTGATCGCCCGCAGCCTTGGATTGAATGCGGAATGACTACCAACGATGAGTTGCGGTACGAGGTTGCGGGCGGCATCGCCACTATCACGATCAATAGACCAGATTCTCGGAATGCTCTGAACGCTACTGTCCGCAGCGGTATCCGCACAGCACTTGACTCGTTCAATAAGAATGATCAAGCAAAAGTTCTGATCATCACGGCGACAGGTAACGTCGCATTTAGTGCAGGCGCCGATTTGAAGGAAATGTCCGAACAGCACCTCATGATTCCACCTGATGATTTCATTCCTGATTTAGCTTCTCGCAAACCAGTCATCGCCGCTGTCAATGGTCTCGCTCTTGGTGGAGGCTTCTTTCTCGCCCAAAGCGCCGATCTCGTCATCGCCGCCAGTCATGCGACCTTTGGTATAACCGAGGCGCGCCATGGTCGCGGAGCACCCTGGGCTGCGCCGTTACCACTGCTAATTCCACCGCGGGTCGCTCTCGAACTTCTGCTCACTGCGCAGCCCATCACTGCATTCAGAGCCCAGAATGTGGGTCTGGTCAACTTCGTCGTTCCCTCCGGTGAACTAACTTCAACGAGCCGGGCTCTCGCTCAACAGATCGCGGCTAATGCCCCGCTATCAGTTGCCGCAGGGAAAGCAATGGTGCGCAACATTCTTGATGAAGTTCTCGGCGATGCCCGCCAAAGAGCAAATGCAATATGGGCGCCGGTCTATCTCAGTGAAGACGCCCAAGAAGGACCCCGTGCTTTTAAAGAAAAACGTTTGCCTCGCTGGCAAGGTCGTTAATAAGAAGAGGATTTGGAGGTTCGAACGCCTTCAGGCGCGCGCATCTCTTGCCCAAGCCGTTCCACTCCACGTTCAAACCGGTCTTTTCACCAAGCAACTCATATGCTCCTGATAGATATTGACTGAATTAATCAGGCCAAAAGCGTATTGGGGTATTCTTCCGGTATGGGTATCAAGTTAGATCTGCTGAAAGCTAACCGCGAAACAATTCTCGAAATTGCCAAGCGGAACAAGGGCCTGTCCATTTCTGTTTTTGGCAGTGTTGCCCGCGGCGAAGATACCGACACCAGCGACTTCGACTTCCTTGTGGATTTTGCCCAAGGAGCATCTTTCTTCGATCAGTTCCAAATGCAGGAGGAGCTTTCAGAATTCCTCAAGGCACCTGTTGATGTCATTTCACTTCGCGCTCTGAAGCCTAGAGATTCCGATATTCGCGAAGAAGCTTTGGCTTTGTGACCCGCTCGGAACTTAAGCGGCTTCAGGACATTCTCGAATGCGCCGATGACCTCGCAGAACTTGTTAATATGGGCAAAGTTGAGTTTTATGGAAACAAATTTTTTGGCCATGGCGGGAGCACGGTTATTAGAAAATATTGGAGAAGCTTCAACACACCTTACTGACGAGATTTTAGAAAGTCTCCCAGAAATTGAATGGAAGAAGATTGTCGGAATGAGAGTGCTCATTGCGCATGCTTATCACCGAGTGGATATCGATTTCATTTGGACTATTGCAACGACTTCGGTTCCCGATTTAGCTCAGAGAATTCGCGCAAAGTTCCCAAACTTGGGCCCACAGATCTAATTACGGATCAGATGGCCAAAAGTTCGAATCCCTTCTGGCGCACGTTTCGAACTTTGGTCTGGCGCTATATGGCCCATCTAACCGACTAACTATGATCAAACCGTGAAGAAACCCCTCAAGATTCCGCTCTCCCCTCGACTTGGGGAAGTCGTTGAAATTCGGTTGGAACTTTTGACTTCTCAGTTGGAGTCAAATACCGAGTACGAGGCGATGAGTTTTACTGGTGGGCCAACTTCTGATGTTGAGTGCACGAGTTCTCAATTTCAGGATTGTTCAATTTCGCTTTCAGAAACTGACAACCTCGTTTTGCAGAAGGCCCGGGCGAGTGACACACTTTTTGAAATGGGCAATGTAAAAGTCTTGGATGCTCATAATTCACGTTGGAAAGATTGCAGAATTTCTCAAGGGAAGATCATATCTGGGAATTTTTCAGGTGCTCACTTGAGCGGCGTTCTCTTCAAAGATTTGAGAGTTGGCTTTCTCAATTTGATTCAATCAGAGATTTCGGACGTACTATTCAAAAATTGTAAGTTTGATACATTGGATTTCGTCGGCTCAAAAATTAGCCGTGTCGCGTTTGTAGACTGTCATGTAGAAGAAATCGATCTAAGAGATGCTAAGTCGGAGAATTTCGACCTTTCCGGCCTAGATTTCCAATCGTTGAATGGTTTGGACGGGCTTCAAAATTGCTATGTCTCCAATTCTCAATTGGTTCAATTGTCTTCGATAGTCGCACGTGAATTGGGAATCAAGATTCTTGACTCCCAAGTCTGAGCGCGCTCCCAAAAGGTCTTCTTAGAGGGTAAAAGTGGTTTCCCAGTGCCCAGTTTCATCCCTCCGGGCGCACAAATTGGGTTGGCTACTCCAATCTTGAACAAATGACCAGTCAAAAACAGTATTCACATCGGCCTGATTAACTTTTCTCACTAGAATCGAACAGCGCTGATTGTAGGTGCAAACTCTATTTGGGAGGCACGGTGTCACAAATCAAATTCAAAGCCCTGACCCTCGGATTGCTTATAGGCCTAAGTCTGGTTGGTGTGACAACTCCATCGGCATCAGCAGCCAATGGATTCAATCAATATGGTTACAACTACGGAGCGCACATATTTTCTGGCTTGGCTGATGGGGTTGACAAGAATTTGGACGGAACAGTTTGGGGAGATGCAACATACGCAAACGACCACTTGGTTATGAAATGGAACGCGGCGTGGGACGCTTGTAATGCAAATGGCTATGACAGTCCGACCTACTGTGCTGGCGCCTGGGTCACCAACGAATGGAACGGAATGATCGCTGGTGGAAGCCAGTGGACTGAACATGTCAAAATCATTTGGGTTGGTTCGCAGGGTAGCAATAGCATGTATTGGGTTGATGGCGGCTATTCCATTTGGGGAAACTATGAAGCCATTCTTGACCAAGGTATGGCACCCGGCCATATTCGTTATGTAGCTGCTCTTGCTACACCAAATGGTCTGGGAGCATCAAAATAGTTGGCCAGAGTTCTTCACGCCCAAGCCAAGAGCATCGCCGGTTCCTGCAGCATCAAAGCAACGTCTGCTAAAAACTTCGAACCCTGGGCGCCGTCAACTAGACGGTGATCGAATGACAACGCCAACGTGGTTACGTCTCGCACCATAATCTGACCACCGACCACCCATGGACGCTGGACGACTGCACCTAACGCGATAATCGCCGACTCACCCGGCGGCAAGATCGGCGTTCCGGTATCAATGCCGAATACGCCGACATTGGTGATGGACATGGTGCCACCAACCATTTGAGCCGGTTGCGTTTTTCCTGTCCGCGCTGCTTCAACT
>Ga0315268_10008643_pt1 | contig 10616 bp, 14 predicted proteins | sample C1_top_MG_FD_204535 | JGI IMG/M metagenome (GOLD analysis project Ga0315268, IMG submission 204535) | Sediment microbial communities from Yellowstone Lake, YNP, Wyoming, USA - C1_top | ecosystem: Environmental > Aquatic > Freshwater > Lake > Sediment | place: USA: Wyoming | collected 2017-08-01 | reverse complement strand
GTTCCAGATACGGGCCGCGGCGAACGTCGGCGAGGTCCGGATCGAGGGGGGCGACGTGTTCGGCGAGGCGGTGAACATCGCATCACGCATCGAAGGCAAGGCAGCGGCGGGAGAGATCTATTTCTCGGAATCGGTCTTCCTCTCCATGACGAAGAGCGAGGTTCCGCACGAGGAGGTAGGCCTCGCAGAGCTCAAGGGCATTTCGGGCAAGGTCCGGCTCTACCGCGTGCTGAAAGCAGCGGACAAGGAAGAGGGGAAGGCAGATCTCCCGTTCGGCGGCATCAGCCTCGACCGGGTGCGCGACAAGCTCGGCTCCGGACTCGACCTGGCGCCGGTGATGGGCCATGCGCAGAACGTGCTTGCTAAACTGCCGAACGTCGTTGCGAAGGGAGCAAAGACCGCGTCGAAGGGGTTCGCGTGGTGGAAGAGCGAGGTCAAACACTCGCGGCTGGTGCAATACGGCACGGTCGTCATCATCATCCTGCTCATTATCGCCGTAACCTGGACGATCAAGCACAAGCAGCGCAGGCTGAATCCCATCCAGAAGCTCGAGAAGACGCTCGGGTTGTGATCGCCAAAGGAGGCCCGATGAAGGCAATTGTGCCGATTGAAATGATCGAGAGAAAGATCTATCTGATCCGGGGTCAAAAGGTCATGCTCGACAGCGACCTTGCGGAATTGTATTGTGTCGAAACAAAGGTCCTCAAACGTTCAGTGAAACGGAACATTGACCGGTTCCCGGTCGATTTTATGTTCACCTTGACGGCAAAAGAGTTCCAAAACTTGAGGTGCCAATTTGGCGCCTCAAGCTGGGGCGGCAGCAGGTACCTTCCCTATGCGTTCACGGAAAATGGAATCGCCATGCTGTCCGGCGTGCTGGAGAGTAAGCGCGCCATAGCGGTCAATATCCAGATCATGAGAACATTTACGAAGCTTCGGGAACTGTTGCTCACCCATAAAGACCTGAAACGACGGCTTGACGAGCTTGAGAAGAGGTACGATATGCAGTTCAAGGCCGTGTTCGACGCGATCCGTCAGCTCATGGCGGCGCCGGAGCCGAAAGAGAAGAAGATAGGGTTCATCGCCCGAGAACGAAGGGCGGTCTATAAAACGACTCGCATTCGCTACATGTCAAGAGTCAGGGTACTCAACGGTACCAGGACGGTAGCGGGTCAGGCCTGAAAAGATGAATTGTTGACCGCTCGGCGTCAGGCTTAATCGCTCTGCGAGATCGGGAAAACGCCATTCGTTACGCAGCAGAAGGTCCTCGGCGAATGAGGGCAGCCTTATGGGGGAAAAGCTCGTTTTCGGGAGGATCACTTCTGCATATTGACGTCTGTGTGCGACCGGTATATAATATTTTCATGAAAACTACCATTGATACAATCATAGCGGAAGTCCTTTCACTTTCGCCGCAGGCGCGCGCATTCGTAGCGGAAAAGCTGATCGAAAGTCTCGACTCAGAACCGGCGGTTACCCTGTCTGCCGCCTGGCAGGATGAAGTGCGCAAGCGCTGTCGCGAGATCGACGAAGGGACCGTGGAGTTACGTGATGCCGAGGATGTTTTCGCCCGCGGCTATGCGGCACTTGGATGATACCGATTCGCTTCCATCCCGAAGCCGATGTCGAGATGGTGTCGGCAGCGAAATATTACGAGACTCAACAGAAGGATCTCGGTAAGCGCTTTCTCGCATCCGTTCAGGATGCCCTCAACAGAATCCAGGTCAATCCCCTCTTATACCAAGAAATCGAAGCTGGCGTTCGTCGCTGTCTAACAATGACGTTCCCGTTTGGTGTCGTTTTCCGGATCATGCCGAATCAGCACGTCATTATCGCGGTGATGCACCTGCATCGTGAGCCGGGATACTGGAAGAACCGCGTTCCATAGTTTTCCACATATCTGCATAGACAGTAGCGGGTCAGGCTTGACTTCTTGACTTAATTACCATTCTCTCACCATGAAACCCCTCAACTATCTCAAAGCCGCCTTCACCGTTCTCCTCGCCCTCTACGGCATCGCGTGCGCGAGGCAGACTGCTCCCGGGCTCATCGACAACGTTGACCTCATAGCGCATGAGGCCGGGCACATGCTCTTCAGCTGGTTCGGCGAGTTCCTGCAGGTCATGGGCGGCACGATCGGCCAGCTCTTCGTGCCGATCGCGTTCACGGTCTACTTCTTCCTCCGGCGCGAGTTCTTCTCCTCCTCGGTCACGCTCTTCTGGACGGGCCAGAACCTGTTCAACATCTCCGTCTACATCAGGGACGCGCAGGCCATGGCCCTGCCGCTTGTCTCAATCGGGGGCGGGGAGGACACGATCCACGACTGGAACTATCTCCTGTCCCGATTCGGGCTCCTTCGCTGGGACCGGCAGATCGGCGGGCTCGTGTACGGCCTGGGCCTGCTGATCGTCATCGCGTCGGTGGTCCTGGCGGGGTATTGGTCGTTCAAACGGACGGAAGAAGAGTAAAGCATCGTCCGCAGTACTCGTTCTCGTTCGTGCAGCTTGACAGCACCCATAATTCCCTATAAAATTGTGCAGGTTGTAAATTCATCCTATTCGAGGAGGTTCCTGGTATGAAAAAGTATGCGGTCATTCTGGTCCTGGTTGTCGCGTGTCTCGCGGCGGCAGGCGCGGCGTATGCAGCAGAGATGTCGGGTACGGTCACGGCAATGGATACGGCCAAGAACACGATCACGATCAAGGGCGACAAGATGGATGTTGGGTTCGATTGCGAGACCGGCAGCCTGATGCAGGGCGTCAAGGTCGGCGATATGGTGACCGTCGAGTACATCGATGCCGGCAAAAAGAAGAAGGCGGTCAAGATCACCCCGATGAAACATTCGATGCCAGCAGCGAAGCCAAAGGCCGCGGTCGGCTGCTAAACATTTTGGCGCAGAGGCGGCGATCCGCCGTCCTCTGCGCCGTTCCCTTCAAGCGTATCCTCTCCAAGGCAGGCCAATGAGATCCGCATAGATCCGCCACGCCCCACTTCTTGATCGTCACTGTCCGCTCCCCGCATTTTCAGTCTTTTCCCGATCTTTGCGCAGGCGGTCCCTCCCGACGTCTGTCTCAAGCGTATCTTCTGCGCGGATACTGTGTGTGCCGACCGATGCCACCTGTGTAGAACAATGCGCTTTCGATGCACATTCTGATGACGAAAGATGCAGACCGGAAAGAGGGAATGCTGATAAATGCTATACTATGGTCAGAAGCTCGGTATATGTCCTGCGCGCAAGGATAGATCAACGGACGAGGTGATGCCATGAAAGTGCTTTTTGCGACCGACGGCTCCGAATATTCCGAGACCGCGGCGCGGTTCCTGACGCGCATCAACTGGTCGTCGCAGGATTCCATCGCCGTGTTCCATGCGATCTTCGCGGTCCCGTTCCCGGAGGACCAGCAATTCCATTCGGACACGCTCAAGGCCGTGAAAAAGGAGCTTGCGCCGAGGATCCTGGATTCCGCCGTGCGGGTCCTTGGAACCGTGAAGGCGCGGATCAGCACGGAGATACACGAGTTCCCGCCCGCGGAGTGCACGCCGGACCAGTGCATCATCAAGGCCGCGGAATCGTCGAAGGCGGACCTTATCGTCATGGGCGCGCGCGGGACAAAAGGCGTGGGATCGGCGTTCCTCGGGAGCGTGGCGCGGCTCGTCGCGGTCCGTTCGCCGCTGCCGGTCCTTGCGATCAAACGGAGGGCAGGGGAGGCGTCCGGAGCAATGAAGGTCCTGGCGGCCGCTGACGATTCCCCGCAGTCCCGGGCGTCCACGCAGTTCCTGTCTTCCATCCCGTTCGCCGAAGATGCCGAGGCAACGGTCCTGCATGTTGTCGCTTCCGTCTTTTCCGACATCCCTGAGCCGTTCGCCCCGGAGATCATCGACCGTATCAAAGAGGCGGTTGCCGCGATGCGGACACGGGAACTCGAGGCTGCGGAGAGGGTGCTCGAGGAAGCGAGGGGCATTCTTGCCAAACGGTTCCGCACCGTGTCCGTCCTCTCGAAGGTCGGGGACCCTTCGGCAGAGATCGTGCAGGCCGCGGAGGCTATGGGCGCGGACATCATTGCCTCGGGCTGCCGGGGCCTGCGCGGGATACGCGGCATGATGGGGAGCGTGTCCAAGAATATCCTTACGCATGCGGGGTGTTCCGTCCTGATCGGAAGGACGTGCGGGGAGTGAGTTCCCCATTTATCGGAACAAAAATGTATTAGCCACAAAAAGCACAAAAGACACAAAAAAGAGAAACCAGGACCTATTGTAAAATCACTCAATTGCCGTAAAGGATCCATGGCGGTCATTCCCGTGCAAGCTTGTCCTCGAAGATCTTCATCGGGGTCGGGGATCCAGTTCTTTTCGGGCTTATCTGGATACCCGCTGGAGCCTGCCCCGACACGAAGATTTGACCCGGGGTCCGGGTTCTCTTCGCGCTCGGAGTCTGCCCTCGACCTGATCGGGGGCGCCTTGGCGGTAAAATGATCTTTCCGTGAACCTAAAGCGAGTACAGATTCCGGACAAGCCGGAATGACACATTAATTTATCGATAGATATATCAATTTTGAGATTGGTTCTGGTCATCTTTGCGGCTTTGGCGCCTTTTTGCGGCAAATTTACTAACGCAGTCGTCTGTATAGGCCTCAAAGCCCCTATTCACGTTCCGATCTCTCACCCCTTTGCTTTTCCCCCGCTCTTCTTCGTTGTATAATGTCCCATGCTCGTCGAAGAGATCGAAGCCAAGTCCATCCTCTCCAAATCCCAGATACAGGACTATGCCCTGAACGCGTACGTGGGCTGCGAGCACGACTGCGCCTACTGCTATGCCCGGTTCATGCGGCGGTTCACCGGCCACCGCGAACCGTGGGGAGCGTTCGTGGACGTCAAGGTCAATGCGGCGGAACTTCTGAACCGCGAGGTCCTGAAAAAGAAGAAGGGCAGGGTCTGGATCAGCGGGGTCTGCGACGCGTACCAGCCGCTCGAAAAGAAGTATACGCTCACCCGACAATGCCTCGAGATACTCGTGGAGCACGGCTGGCCGATCACGGTCCAGACCAAGTCCCCGCTGGTCCTCCGGGACATCGACATCCTGAAGCGGTCAAAGGAGTGCGAGGTGGGATTCACCATCACCACCGCCGACGAGAAGATACGGAAGATATTCGAGCCCGCAGCCCCTCCCATCAAGGAGCGGATCGAGGCCCTGGGGGCCCTGCATGCGGCGGGCATCAGCACCTTTGTGATGGTCGCGCCGCTTCTTCCGCATGCCGATGGGCTCGCGGAAGCCCTCCGGGGCAAAGCAGACCACGCCCTGATCGACCGCTGCAACTATCATTATGCCGACCGCATCTATAAGGAACACAACCTCGCCCGGGCCATGACCGGGGAGTTCTTCCAGAACCAGGGCGAGGAGCTCTGCCTCGCGTTCGAGCGTGCGGGGATTCCCTGCCAGATGCTCTATTGATATGCAATTCTCTGCAGGGGGTGGTGAGTATGTATATCGGAAATCTCACCTCCCCCCCTCATACGGAATAATGCCTCCCCGGTCTTGACAGCGGACGGGTCCGGTACTAAGCTTTAATCAGGACAATGATGGTCCCGAAAGGACGCGCTCCGGTCCGTCAGTAATGAGCGCGTGCGGGGAGAGGAGGCGGTCATGGCAACGGTCGTTGTTAAAAAGAACATGGCGAACTGGTTCGAGATCGCGGTCGAGGACCTGGACAGGGCAATTCGCTTTTACGAGAAGGTGTTCGATGTAAAGCTGGCCCCCGAGGAGATGGGGGGCATGAAAATGGCCTTTTTCCCCTATGACCAGGAGGCGCCGGGGGCCGCGGGCGGGCTCGTGAAGGGCGGTCCCTACAAGCCCTCCCAAACGGGAACGGTGGTCTACTTCAGCGTCGACGACATCGAAGAGACCCTGCGGAGGATCAACGCGAACGGCGGTAAGACGCTGATGCCGAAGGTCGGGATCGGGCAGTACGGGTCCATCGCCCATTTCGAGGATCCCGAAGGGAACCGGGTGGCGCTGCATTCGATGGCGTGAGCATATAGGGAGTGTGCATGAGAAAACTGACCGTATTCAATCTGATGACCCTTGACGGTTTTATCGCAGGCCCGGGCGGCGACATCTCCTGGCACAACGTGGATGAGGAGTTTCAGGAACTGGCCAATGCGGCTTCGAATTCCGGGAACACGCTGCTCTTCGGCCGCGTCACCTACGAACTGATGGCGCGATTCTGGCCGACCCCGGAGGCGATCAAAACCGACCCCATCGTGGCGAAAGGGATGAACGCCGCGGAGAAGATCGTTTTCTCCCGCACGCTCCAAAAGGCCGACTGGAACAATACGAGGCTGGTGAAGGGCGACATGATCGCGGAGGTCAGGAGGCTGAAACAGCAGACGGGAAAGGACCTGACGGTCCTGGGGAGCGGCAGCATCGTGTCGCAGCTCACGCAGGCAGGTCTCATCGACGAGTACCATGTTCTGCTGAACCCGCTCGTCCTGGGCGATGGGATATCGATGTTCAAGGGCATTTCGAAACGTCTGGACCTGAAGCTGCTCGATGTCCGGACGTTCCGGAACGGCAACGTCCTGCTCCGGTACCGGCCGGCAGGAAAGGAGAGATAGCATGGCAACAGTGAAAAAACATAAACTCGCGGCGAGGTCCGCGAAGCGGGAACTTGTCATCACCCGCGTCTTCGATGCTCCGGGCGAGGTCGTATGGAAAGGATGGACCGACCCCGAGCTGTTCAAGGGCTGGTGGGGGCCAAAGGACTTCACCGCGCCGTTCATCCGCATCGATCTTCGGGTGGGCGGAAAATTCGTCTACTGCATGCGCGGAGCGGGGCCCGATGGAACGGTACAGAACTACTGGAATACGGGCGTCTATCAGCAGATCGATCCGAAGAAGAAGCTCGTCATGACCATGAGCTTCGCCGACGAGCTGGGAAATCCCGTTCCCGCCTCGCACTACGGCATGCCGGGGGAATGGCCGATGGAGATTACGTTGACTGCCGCGTTCGAGGAGAAGAGGGGCAAAACGAAGATTACCGTGAGGGAGACCGGCATTCCCGTCGAGATGGTCGAGATGGCGGGGCTCGGCTGGAAACAGTCGCTCGAAAAGTTCGCCGAGATCATGGCGAATGCGGTCGAGATGAAACGAGCGGCATGAGGACCGCGATCGCACCAGGGCATTAGGACAGGCCATACGGTACAGTGGGCGTCATCGCCCACAATGCTCCTTTCTTCTGGTAAAATAGGATGCAGGACCGATCAAAGGAGGATGCGATCATGAAACTGTTTGAGAAGTATTCGGACCATGCCTATGCCCTGCTGCGCATCGTGTCAGGTGCCATGTTCTCGTTCCACGGTTTCCAAAAGATATTCGGGATCCTGGCCGACTTCCTGCCCGCGGTGGGCTCCCAGCTTTGGGTCGGCGGGGTGATCGAGCTGGTCGGCGGGCTCATGATCATGCTGGGGATCAGGACGCGCTGGGCGGCGTTCATCTGCAGCGGCGAGATGGCCGTGGCCTATTTCCAGTACCACTGGAAGTTCCAGCTGGGGGCGGCGTTCTTCCCAACGATCAACAAGGGCGAGATGGCCGTTCTCTACTGCTTCGTTTTCCTCTTCCTCGCCGCAAAAGGCGGCGGCATCTGGAGCTTCGACAAGAAGGGGTAGCGCGGCCTGATGAGGGCCGGGTTGCGGAGCTTCCTGTTTGACTCCTGATCGCCGGTCTGGTATTCTGCCGTGCCGCCATGCAGACAGCCTTACGCCCACTTCATATAAGAGGCCTTGTCATCGATCCGCCGCTGTTCCTTGCGCCGATGGAGGGTCTGACCCACAGCGCGCTCCGGCAGCTCATGGCCGGCTTCGGTGGGGTCGGGCTCCTGTCCACGGAGATGCTCTCGGCGAAGCGGCTGCCCGGCGAGAGCCCGCGCGTCTCGCCGTACCTCATCCGGACCGCCGCTGAGCCGCTCCTTTCCTACCAGCTCCTGACCTCCACGCCGGACGAGATCGGCCCTGCCATCGATGCTTTGCACAAGCTGCCTGCCGACGCCATCGACCTGAACATGGGCTGCCCGGCGCCCGCGGTCGGCAAATTCGGCGCGGGCATCCGGCTGATGGAATCGCCGGACGAGGCGCGTGCGATCGTGCGGGAGGCCAGGAAGCGCACGCGTCTCCCGCTCACCGCGAAGATCCGGCTCGGCATCGAGGACGAGGCAGCGCTCCGGGACTTCTGTATGATGCTTCAGGACGAAGGCATCGACCTGCTGTCGGTCCACGCGCGGAAAAAGCACGAGTCCTTTGCCCGGAGCCCGCGCTGGGATCAGGTCGGCCCGATCAAGTCGCGGCTCAGCATCCCGGTCATCGCGAACGGCGGCATCTTCTCCGCCCAGGACGCAATAAACTGTCTGGCTGTTTCCGGCGCCGACGGTCTGATGCTCGGCCGCGGCGCGGTGATCAAACCCTGGCTGTTCGCCGAGATCGGCCGCGAGGTGTACGGCCGCGATATCGCGGAACCGAAAGCCTCCCTGCCCGAGGTCTATGCTTCGTTCATCGGGAACCTCACCTCGCTCTTTCGTCCCGAGTACCGGCTTGGCAGACTCAAACAATTCACCTACTACTTCGCGAGGAACTACCAGTTCGGCCATTACCTCGCTTCCCGCGTCCAGTCGAGCGGCAGCGTGGACGAAGCGCGGGAGCGGGCAAACGTCTTCTTCGCGCAGAACCCATGCCCGCTGTCCGGGACATCGATCGTTCCCGGACCCGGATGCGGAGCGTGCATGCCATGAATCACGCGATCGCTCGTACCCGGACGGCCTGCAACCTGTGCGGGGCAGGGGAGACCGTCCCCTTCTGGCAAGACAAGCGGCGCGAGTTCCTTCGCTGCAGGACCTGCGGTCTCGTCTTCGTTCCCTCCCATCACGTCCTGTCCGCCGAAGAGGAAAAGAAGCGCTACGACCATCATCAAAACAGCCCGGAGGACGCGGACTATGTGCGGTTCCTCGGCCGCCTTGCCGCTCCGCTCCGGGAGCGCATTGCTCCGGGAAGCAGGGGGTTCGACTTCGGCTCCGGACCCACGCCCGTGCTCTCGCGCCTGTTCGAAGGAATGGGCCATGCGATGAGGACGTTCGACCGGTATTATGCGCCGGACCCGACAGCGTTCGAGCAGCAATACGATTTTATTTCCGCTTGCGAGGTGCTGGAGCACCTGCAGGACCCCGGGAGGGAGCTCGAGCGCCTCTGGTCCTGCCTCAAACCTGGCGGATGGCTGGGCGTCATGACGAAGACGCTCGTGGATGCGGAGGCCTTCCCCCGGTGGCACTACAAGGACGATCCTACGCACATCTGTTTTTATTCGGGAAAGACCTTCTCCTGGCTCGCGGAGCGGTGGCAGGCGGAGATGGTCCTGCCGGAGCAGGATGTGGTCTTGTTCCGGAAAAGATGATGCAGGGAAGCAGCGAAGAGCTTTGCCGCAAAAAGGCACAAAAAGCGCAAAGAAGACGTTTCAGAACCCGCAGGCCAAAGCCTGCGGCTACCAAGTCGTGACTCATTGACCCAGACGTGGTAGTCGCACCCTTTAGGGTGCGTGTAGTAATTTTCAGGATACGCACAGAGAGAAACAACGGACCTTTGCCACAAAAGGCACAAAACGCACAAAGGAAAGTCCGGAGTTCTCTTTTGTGACTTTTGTGCATTATGTGGCTGAATTGAATTATGCGTTCCCTTCCCATCCTTTACCAGGACGAGCATCTGGTCGCGGTGAACAAGCCTGCGGGGCTTCTCGTCCACCGGAGCCCCATCGACCGGCATGAGACGGAGTTCGCCCTCCAGACCGTGCGGGACCAGATCGGACAACGCGTGCATCCGATCCACCGCCTGGACAAGGCGACCTCGGGTGTTCTGGTCTTTGCCCTGGACCCGGAAACAGCGCGGCGCATGATGACCGCGTTTCTTGACGGAACGGTCACCAAGTCCTATCTCGCCGTTGTCCGGGGGATCACTGAAAAAAGCGGCCGCATCGACCATCCCCTGCGGGAGCCGGATGACAGGATGAGCGGGCGGACGGAAGGGGAGGGCAGGCCGGCGCGTGATGCCGTGACCGAGTATCGGCGGCTCGCGGAGGTCGAACTGCCGCATGCCGTGGGCCGCTACCCGACCGCGCGTTTTTCGCTCGTCCGGGCAAGTCCCCGCACGGGCCGCATGCACCAGCTGCGCCGCCACCTGAAGCATATCTTCCATCCGATCATCGGCGATACCACCTACGGGGACGGCAAACAGAACGAGCTGTTCCGCCTGGCGTTCAACAGCCGCCGCCTGCTCCTGCATGCCCGCGAGATCGCATTCCCCCATCCCGCCACCAACGAACCTGTCAGGATCATTGCCCCGCTGGACGACGAGCTTGGCGCCCTCCTGCAGAGGCTCGGATGGGACGTTGCTGTGCCGTCGCAGCACCTTCCACTCTAGCCAGCCCCTGTTCGTCGCTCTCGGACTGCAACTTCCTGCCGCTGTCGATAAACTTTCCCCTTGACATTAATCGCATAAACATATATAGTTATGTTTATATGAAAACCAGCGCACGGCTCTTCTGGCTCCTGTCCGACGAAACGAGGCTCCGCATTGTGATGCTC
>Ga0315268_10008642_pt1 | contig 10616 bp, 11 predicted proteins | sample C1_top_MG_FD_204535 | JGI IMG/M metagenome (GOLD analysis project Ga0315268, IMG submission 204535) | Sediment microbial communities from Yellowstone Lake, YNP, Wyoming, USA - C1_top | ecosystem: Environmental > Aquatic > Freshwater > Lake > Sediment | place: USA: Wyoming | collected 2017-08-01 | reverse complement strand
CCAGTGTACAATTTCATATAGCACCTCCAAGGTTAGATTGGACTCTTCCCTTGAAGCATACCAGAGTGCCGAGGCGCTCTGGTATGCGAGGTGCCTTCATATGATTATCAGACTTAATTATTGAGATATAGACACTCTCGTCTTATTCACCGCTTGAATTCCTTGCTGGTTTAATCAGCTGGACAGACAATCCGCTAGACTACCAAACTCTTCGACCGTGAGGGTCTCAGCTCTTCTGCCGAGGTAAACCAGCCCACGAACCCTCCTTGACGAAAAGTCTTTGTCGGCGTATAATCCGAATATCAGAAAATCAGAAAATCGGAGGTTTCCATGTCTACAGTCCGCATTCGTGAACGGGGCCAGGTGACCATTCCTTCTTCCTTTCGGAAGGACCTTGGCCTTGGTGAGAACGACACCTTGAATATGGTAAAGATCGATGAGATGCTCATTCTCACTCCGCGCAAGCCATTCGGCGACGCAGTGGCAAGGAAGGTTGAGTCCGCAATGAAGCGGAAAGGGATGACCCTCGACGATCTCCTGGGTAACCTGAAGGATCAGCGAAAGAAATACAGCCGTGAGGCCCATGCGAAAGCCAAAGCTTAAGGTCTTTCTGGATTCGAGCGCACTTATCGCGGGGATCGCTTCTTCAAAAGGAGCGGCCCGCGAAATTCTGCGACTCGCGGAAATTGGCCTTATTGAGGTTCTTGTCTCGCGTCAGGTAGTTGTAGAGGTAGACAGGAACATCACCGCGAAACTTCCTGAATGCCTGGACGATTTCCGGAACTACCTCGAAACCCTCGCCCCTGTTCTCGTTGCGGACGCGTCTCAACGGGAGATTTTGCGCTTCTCTTCGCTCATTAAACCCCATGACGCGCCTATTCTCGCCGCCGCAGTCGCGGCGCACGCGGACTATCTGGTGACGTGGGACCAGAAGCACTTTATGACAACCGGTCCGCGCGCACTTGCCCGTCCAAAGATCATGAATCCAGGTGAGTTTTTGCATGAATTCAGGCAGTTGTTGCACGAGAGGTCATAGGCTCTCGAAGACGCTTTTGGGAGGGTGAATAACGCCGGATAAAGGCTGATCAACGGCTGGGAACCTATGGGATTATACAGACTTAATTATTGAGATATAGACGCTCTCGCCTTACTCACCACTTGAATTCCTGCCTGATTTAATCAACTGAACAAAAAATCCGCAAGTTTGCCGAACTCTGCGACAGTAAGGGTCTCAGCCCTTCTGCCGAGGTCAATGCCGGTCGAGGCAAGGACCATGTCCATTTTATCCCCGGGCATATCGAGCTGCTTGAGCGAGTTCCTGAGTGTTTTTCTGCGCTGCGAAAAGGCGGCCTTGATCACGCGGATGAAAAAATCCTCGTCCCTGACAACGGCCGCGGGCTGGTCGCGCATCAGGAGCGTTATCACGGTCGAGTCTACCTCAGGCATTGGTGTGAACGAGCCGGGTGGCACCTTGAACTCCTTCCTGGGCACGGTATGGTACTGCACCAGGACCGAGAGATAACCGTAATCCTTGCCTCCGGGAGGCGCGGCGATACGTTCCGCGACCTCTTTTTGGAGCATAAGCGTGAGGCTGATGAACCGGCTTCGGTGCACGATGAGTTTTTGGATGATGGGCGTGGAAATATAATAGGGAAGGTTCGCCACGACCTTCCATCTGCCGGGGAGGGACGCATAATCATACTCGAGCGCATCAGCATGCAGGAGCTCGAAATTCTTCACGTCCTTGAACTCATCCGTTAAATGCGGGATCAGCCGGTCGTCAACCTCGATGGCAAGCACCTTCTGCGAACGCTGCAGCAGAACCCGCGTAAGATGGCCGAGCCCGGGACCGATCTCGAGCACCTGGTCTTCGGAACCGACCTGTGCAGCGTCAGCGATCCTGTTGAGATAGTGCGGGTCCCTGAGGAAGTTCTGGCCAAGGGTCTTTTTTGCGCGGATGTTGTCTATCATAGGAGTAAAAGGGTTTTTCACTTTCTTAATGAACCTCGGTCCTGTACCTAGGATATATACTCTTTTCCTGCAAGGGCATTGATGAGCGGGCCAAGATGTTTCTCGTATTGTTTCCATCTCTTTGAAGAGGTCTTGTAAATCGGCTGCCGTACCTGCCAGGAACTCGCTGTCTGCACGGCACGCTTGCTTTCATGGAACTTCAGGCAGGACTCGTCCCACTCCAGTCCGCAGAATTCGATGAGCTTCCTAGTCATTTCTTCTGGTCGCTCGATCACATCCTCATACTGCATTTCCAGCATCATGCCCGAAGGGAGCACGGCTCTCGAATGTTCCATCAGTCTTTCATATTCCCGGTAATAGTGACCCAGATCACCCAGATCAAAAGAATAAGGATGGCTCGCGGAAAACTTCTGAAAGAAGATGGAAAGACAGGTGTCCAGGGGATCACGTTTGCAATGGATAACCCGGGCTTTCGGGAACAAGAGCGCGATCAATCCCAGATGGAGAAAATTGGCAGGCAGTTTGTCGGTAACGCGCACTGCGCTCGAGCTGAATCCCTGAAGATACCTGATATACTCTTCCGCGATCCCCTGCAGGTCTGCAGGCGCGAGCAGTTCAACGCACTCCGGGTAGGGACGTTTTCGCTCAGCAGCGATCCGATTGCTCTTTCTATTGAAATACTCCAGTTCCCCGGCTCCGAATACCAGGGGATGGCTCGAAACGATCTGTTCTATCAGCGTTGTTCCCGAACGCGGCATGCCGAGAATGAAGATCGGCAGCTCAGAGAACGAACTTGTAGCCACATTCTTTCTGAAAAGGTCGGACGAGAAGGTCCTCGTTAAACGATCAATGCTTGTTGTGAACCGTTGTTGGTCATAGGAGATCTTCTTCCGATCGAGCTGGTTCCCTGCGTAATAATGCAGGAACGCTTTGTCGTACCTTCCTGAATCGTCGCAGATTTTTCCGAGCGCAAAATGAAACTCGCTCTTGTCCGCATCAGACTGAGCTTTGCTCAGAAGGTCTTCCAGGCGGTCAGCCAGGGTGGTGTCGGCTGCTGTAAAGGTCATACATGCTGCATAGTTCCTGTATGTTTCCGCTGACTCCGGGTTCAGCTCGAGCGCCTTCAAATAGCTTTCCCTGGCCGCATCCTGTTTCCCCTGTGCGAGGAACACCCTGCCGAGATTGTTGTATGCATCGGAAAAACGGGGATTCAGATCAAGCGCTCTGCGGAGGCTTGCTATGCTCTCCTCCAGTCTGCCCTGCTTCATGAGCGCAATTCCCAGGTTATGGAAAGCCGCAGCAGAGGAAGTGTTGATCTTGACAGCTTGCCGGAGAAGACGCTCCGCTCCTTCGAAATTATCTTGGTGCAGTTCCTTTATCCCGAGCGTATGCAGCGCATCGGAGATGTTCTTCTCGGACTTCAGGACCTCGGTAATGATCGTCTCAAGGTTCCCGCCCGTCTCATACTGTGCAAGCGTTGTCCTGAGAAGTCTTATCGCCACGCCACGCTCATCCGGCTCGTGGCTGGGCTGTGGTTTCAAAACAGCATGCTGCGATCCGTCCTGCGGCTTGGCAGCTTTTGGTTTGCTCTTTTTCGGCATGCTACGAAAATCCTCCAGCAGCTACCAGGTCAATACTTTGTCCACGATGTCTAGAGCGTCATCAGGACCAGCTCGTGGCCGTTCAATTCCCGATACAGGGCATCCAGCTGCTCGCGGCTCGTTGCCGTGAAGGTCGCGGTAATGGACAGATACTTGTCGCCGCTGCTCAGCCTGCTGGAGAAGGAAACATGCTCAACAGGTATATGTTTATTCACAATGTCCGTAACCGCAAGGGAGAAGGCATCGGTATTCAGGCCCATGACCTTGAGCGGGAATATGCAGGGGAATTTGATTGTCTGGTTGTTCATGTTCATGGCGCTCTCATAGTACATCAATTGCCGCATCCGTGCTACACCTGCATTCGCGGATCGAGCTTGTCCCGCAGAAAGTCGCCGAGGATGTTGAAGCTGATCACGGTGATGCTGATGGCGAGGCCGGGAAAGATCACCATCCAGGGCGCGGAATTGATATACGCTCGGTTCAGGCTGATCATCGAACCCCAGGTGGGGGTGGGCGGCTGCACGCCGAGGCCGAGGAACGAGAGCGCGGCTTCGAGCAGGATGAAGCTGCCCACGCGCAGGCTTCCGGCAACGAGGATCAACGGCAGTGCGTTCGGAAGGATGTGGCGGTACAGGATTCTTGCGGGATTTGCGCCGAGGGCGCGCGAAGCTTCAATATAGGTCTGCTCTTTGAGCGACAGCGTGATCCCGCGCACCAGCCGCGCGAAGCCGGCCCAGCCCACAAGCGTGATCGCCAGCATGGCCGAGGTCAGCCCCGCGGACATCACCGCGCTGATGCCGATGGCGAGCAGCAGGCTCGGAAACGCTAGGAAGATGTCGAAGGCCTGCGAAAGGAGCGCATCAACCTTGCCGCCGAAATATCCCGCGATCAGGCCGAAGAAGATGCCGATCGCGAGCGACAGGGCCGAGGCAATGATCCCGACGCTGAGCGAGATACGGGAACCGTACACCACGCGCGCGAGGATGTCCCTGCCCTTGCTGTCCGTGCCGAGCAGATGCGCTCTGTTCGGGGGCTGCTTCAGACTGTCGAGGTCCATGGCGAGCGGGTCGTGGGACACCAGAAAAGGTCCGATCGCGGCAGTTAGCACGAGCAGCACGAGCAGCAGCACAGCGATCAGGGCAGGCGTGTTGCTCGACAGGTCTTTTATGGAAAGGTTATTCAGCATAGGAGTCAGTAATTCGTTCGATGGAACACGGCAAATAGTGTTTCGTACTTTGAACTCTGAACATTGAACTCAGAGCTTCTACTTTTCTTTTACTCTCGGATCAAGCACATGGTATGAAAGGTCGACCAGCAGGTTCATGGTCACGAAGATCACGGCTCCGAACAGCACCACCCCCATGATCACGGGATAGTCCCGCTTCAAGATGCCGTCGAGCGCGTACCGTCCGAGCCCGTCCCAGCCGAAGATGGTTTCGGTCAGGACCGCGCCGTTCAGATACGAACCCAGGTCCAGGCCGATGAGCGTGATCACGGGGATGAGCGCGTTCTTGAGCGCGTGCTTCAGCACGACCGCTCTCTCCGTCAGTCCCTTGGCGCGGGCCGCTGCCACGTACGGCAGCGAAAGGACCTCGAGCATGGACGAGCGGGTAATGCGCACAATGTAGGACAACGAGAACGTACAGAGCGTGGCTGCCGGCATGATGACGTACAGAAAACTACCGTTGCCCATGCCTGACGGCGGAAGCCAGCGGAGATAAAAGGCGAAGACCAGCATGAGCGCGAGGCCGAGCCAGAAGACCGGGATGGAAATGCCGCCCACGGACAAGAGCGTCACCAAACTGTCCCAGTTCGTACCGCGCTTCATTGCCGCGAACACGCCCAGGCCGATGCCGATGGTCGAGGCGAACAGCATGGCCACGAGCGCGAGTTTGACCGTGTTCGGGAACTTCTGAAGCAGGTCGTCGCTGATCTTGCGGTTCGTGTAGATCGATCTTCCCAGCTCGCCAGTTGCGATATCCTTGAGGTAGGACGCGTATTGAAGGGCAACCGGCCGGTCCTGGCCGAGCATGGTGCGGATGCGCGCGATGGTCTCGGCTGAAGCCCGTTCGCCGGCCATGTTCGCTACCGGATCGCCGGGTAGAGAATGCATCAGAATGAAGGTTATAAGGGTGATGCCCAGGAGCGTGGGGAAAAAGAGGAGGGTCCTTTTAAGAAAGTAGAGCGCCATGGCTGGGGTCAATCTTACACAATCCCCCGGGAAACCGCAACCGGAAAAAAGAAAGCCGGAGCGCTGTTTTTAACTACAGCGTCCGGCACGTTCTAAAAAAAGACGAACTATCACTCGTTCGCCGGAGAATACCAGTAATACGCCTTGCCTCCGTTGCCGTGGCAATCGGCAGCGCAGCTCATGGGGTACTGCGTCATGCTGCCGGGAACGGGCGCGGGGAGCCGCGTGAACAGATCGGGGCCCGAGCCCGTCCCTCTGCTCAGCAGCAGCTCATCATGGGTATTGCGGACAGCATTGTTCGTCCCATGCACATTGTGGCACGACGTACAGGTGATCCTGCCTTGCTCGGCAGCATTGCCCCGGTAGTATGAGGTGAACCAGTTGGTGAGAGAGGGTATCAGCAGGGTATCGGCATAATTGCCGAGCAGATGGAAATTATGGAGCGGCCGGTAAGTGTCCGCGCCCGGGAACCAGAAGGTTTCGTTATACACCGGGCTGAAGCCGATGCCCCAGTAGGCCGGGTAACTTGCCGGGTTTGCAAGATACTGGTCCCTGAACTGGGATTGGATCGTTGCCGTTAAAGTGACATAAGGCGACCGCGGGAGGTCCGACAACGGGAGTTTGTCGTAGTTTCCGTTCAGCTTATATCCCAGAACGACCGCCTTGGTCACCGCGGGATAACTGCTGTGGCAGTCGAAGCAGAGCTGATAATCAGCTTCGTTGTACGACGAGGTCGGTGCGATGGGGAACGTCATGTTCCGGGTAAGCAAGCCCCGCGTCGGAGATCCGTGCATATTGATGACGCCGTTGTTGCCATGGCACCCGGTGTTCGGAGCCCCGGTGCCGGCGCAGGTAAGGCCTTTGTTCCGATGGGTCGGGTTCGAGCTCGTCCAGAAGCTTGCTATCCTGCTTCCCGCGATGTTCACCCCCGTTCCGAGCGTGATGCCGTCCGAGAAGGGCATGGTGCCGGTCGCATCCGCGGTGACGCCGTCCGCGTCATGGCAGCCGAGGCAGAACAACTCAAGACTTGCCGGGTTTGCGGGATCGTATTCGATAACGCCGCCTGCCAGGTCCTTATTGTTCAGCACGACCGTGCCGCTCGTGTGGCTCGACATTTCGTGACAGATGAGGCAGTCGTTGGGAACGCTGATGATCTCGCTTGACCGATTTGCGTAGTCGATCACATGGTGCGACTCCAGCGTGAAGTCGCCGCCCACCCCGGTCGTCGCATCGGCAAGGACCTGCCTGCGCGTTCCGACAGCAATGCGGTGGCATTTACCGCAGTCCGTGAGGTAGGGCGTGGAGTAGGTGCCATGGGAGGAAATGGCGTCCGGCCCCGGCCCGGAGTTGCAGGCGACCAGCAGGGTTAGTACGACAGTCGTTATGGCGGACCGTTTGAGCATGGGACGGTTCAACTCTCCTCGTCGGTTGATCATTTGTGACACTGTGTGCAATCCACCTGCAGCTTGACGGGATGCGGCGCCGAGGTATGCGGCGCTTTTCGATGACAGACCGCACATCCATCGTCCGGAGTAAAGCCTGACGCGAAATGGCACCAGGTGCAGTGCCGGGTTTTCCACCCGCCCACGTGGCTCCGCGGCGCGGTCTCGTTATGGCAGCGGACGCAGAAGTCCTGTCGATGGCACGTTTGGCAGCGTTCGCGGTCTCCACCGGCCATGAGCCCGTGGCTCATCGTTCGCCAGGTATTCGTATGGTCTCGCGGGGCCTGCACGTTATGGCATGCGACGCAATCGGTTTTTTCATGGCAGGTGATGCAATTCGTTCCGGTGCCGGAAGCCGCGCCTGCTGACGGCTCAACGGACCTGCCGTGGTATTCGCTCCAGTTGCTCGTGTGCGACAGCGGACGGGGGAAGGGGACCTTTCCCTTTTCGGGGTCAACCTTGGCAGGAGCTTTCGGCGCGGCGAACGCCGCACGCTCAAGGCCCGGCATCAGCAGGACCGACGCCAGACAGGCCGCGAACAGCGCTCCGCGGACAACCGCTGCAGTCTCTTCGAGTTTAAAATTCATATCGGATCCCCAATTTTGCTGTTTGATATTCCTGCAACCCGCGCTCGAACTCATACGCACAGCTGAGTGCATACCGCGTTGCGAACGGATAGTCGAGCTTTACGTAATTCGTCCTGACTCTGGTCCGTTCGCCGAGCGAAAGATAGTAGTCGTACTTGTACAGGCTGAAGTAGGACCCGATATTCATCTTCGGGCTCCTCCGGCCTTTTTTGAAGGCGTAGCCGGCATCGAATCCCGATGCATTGACATGCCGCTCACGCGACTTCCACTGCTCGCCGGTGAGCGACAATGAGAATCCGTTCACGAAGAGGTCGCTGAACGCGAGCACCGCGTAGGACCGGGTATAGGCCCGGTTGAAAGCACCTTCCTGCTGCGGGTGAATGAGCGTACGCTGGAAGTACCCGATGTCAATGGCCGCGCGCGAACCGAAAAGCTTGCGCAGCTTGGCGTCCGTCCGCTGATACGGGTCGGATTGGCCGATGACGTCGTAGTAGGGAGAGAGTTCGTTTGAGAGCTCGTTCTGGACGCGGAACTGGCGCAAATAGCTGGCGTTCAGCTCAAGGCCGAGGTCCGGCGCAGCTGCTATGATGCGCAGGCTCGCGTCGCGCGGGTCGCCGTTCTCGTATCGCACTTTGGTCGTGGTTCTGAAGTTCGGCGAGAATCGTTGAACGAGCTTGAACGAGGCAAGCTGGTCGTGGCGGCTCGTGGTGTCTGCCATGGTGCGCTTGTCGTCCGTGTGCAGGAAATCCATGCTGATGACGGTCGAGGTCGCGGGTCGCAGATCGAGTCCGGCGCCCTGCAGGGAGTCATCGCCCCATTTATTGTTCAATTCGTACAGATGCACTGCCGCGCCGCCGTAGGCCGTAACGTTGACCCCGTTCGCGACACGGATATCGGTTGCCACGCCGTCAAAGAACACAGGCTCGTCGCGGGTCCCGTCCTGCCTGCCGATCCGGATCTGCGACACGCGGGAAATAGGTTCGTTCAGGTCAAGGTGTGCTTCGTAAAGGTATCCGTGGTTCTCCGAATGATAGGTATCGCCGATATCTTCAAACGGTGAGAAGTCCTTGCTGTTCCTGTGCTTCGAAAAGTCGTTCTTGAGGGTCCCGTAAAAATGGAACTCGTAAGCATTCGTGAGCGGCTTGGTTATGTCCAGCCGGAGGTCGGAGGAGAGGTCTTCGTCGCGGAAGATATCATCGTCCACGCGGGTCTTGCGGAAAACGTATTTGCTTGAGAACGATCCATGAACGACAGCGGCATCCGAAACAGATTGAGACGACGCGGACAGCGACGAGCTCGACTCAGCAGCATCGACCACTGCAGGGCACAGAGCAATCGCCGTGCACAGCAAGGGCAGCGCGAGCAGGGAACGAATGAGGCGTAGTCTAGAAAAAGCGGAACGCGTAGGCGGCATAGCTCCTCAGCAACCATCTGCATGATGACTAAACTGGTGAATAATAGTTCGAGGGTGCTCTGAAGTCAAGTATTTTTTGTTTCATTTTTGGGATTCGTCCGGTTTTAAAAGGGGACACAAATAAAAAAAGAAAAGGAGAGGTATCTTGCGAGCGATATGTCTGCTGCGGTAACCACGTGGACACCTTCGGATGTCAATGCACAGGATCTTTGCATCAACCATAAGAACAAGCTTGATTTCATGCCAGGAGGATGTTATGTTTATGCATCGTGCAGCAAAAATCCAAAGAACACTTTATTATTTCTGGAGGAGTAGAGGCCTATGTTATTACGAGTGATCATGGCAGGTATAGTCGTTCTGCTGCTTTTCACGACAGTGGAGGCAGCGAAACCAGCAAAGATCAATTGTCTGGAATGTCATGACGGCATTGACAAGGGAAAGAGCGTTCACCCCGCGCTTGCCATGGGGTGCGATTCGTGCCACACGAACATTGACGCAGCGGACGTTCCGCATCGGAACAGAGGGAAGATCGCCAAGGGGCTTTCAGCGAGTCAGCCGGAGCTGTGCTACGGATGCCACAACAAGGAACTGTTCAGGAAAAAGAACGTGCACCCCGCGCTTGCAATGGGATGCACCACCTGCCACAGCCCTCACGCATCGAAAGCGGAATCACTGCTGGCGCAGCCCGTCGGTAAGGTGTGCACATCCTGTCACGAGAAGCAATCCTCGGGTAAACACGTCATGGCCGCTTTTTCCGCGGTGGATGACCATCCTTTGAAAGGAAAGACAGACCCGGCAAAGAGCAGACAGGAACTTTCCTGCATCAGCTGCCACAACCCCCACTCCTCCTCGCAGCAGAAGCTGTTCACGAACGAAACAAAGAGCCCGGCCAACCTGTGCCTCATGTGTCATCAGAAAATATCCGTTCGGGCGAACTGACAACAAGGTCCGCCTTTCCGCTGTCGATCCTCTTCTGCGCCTTCTTCGCACCATGAACAAAAAGGCGCAGTTTTATTTTCCGCGCGACCGGGGCACATAATACTGCGTGCCGTTTTTCATGTTCAGCACCTGCTTAAGCATGTCGTCGAGGTCTTCCCTGCGGTTGACAAAGTCGATATCCGAGGTGTTGATGACGAGGAGCGGAGTGTCGCTGTAGCGGAAGAAGAACTGGTTGTACGCTTCGTTGACCGCAGCGATGTAGTCGGGATCGATCTCTTTTTCGAAAGAGCGGGCGCGCATCTTGATGCGCTTGAGCAGCGTGTCGGTGTCCGCCTGGAGAAAGATGACCAGGTCCGGCCGGACGATCTTGGGTTCGAGGATCCGGTAGAACTGTTCGTAAAGCGCTAGTTCATGCTCATCGAGGTTCAGATAGGCGAAGATGCGGTCCTTGTCAAAGAGGTAGTCGCTGAT
>Ga0315268_10008641_pt1 | contig 10616 bp, 5 predicted proteins | sample C1_top_MG_FD_204535 | JGI IMG/M metagenome (GOLD analysis project Ga0315268, IMG submission 204535) | Sediment microbial communities from Yellowstone Lake, YNP, Wyoming, USA - C1_top | ecosystem: Environmental > Aquatic > Freshwater > Lake > Sediment | place: USA: Wyoming | collected 2017-08-01 | reverse complement strand
TCCCCTTCATCCCGGACGAATGTATCCGAAACCCGCTTCCTGACCTCTTTAGCTAGGAAGCTCACCAGCTTCTTCTTGTTCTCAAGGCTGTCGCCGTTCGAGTTCGAGAGGATATAATCGAGCGCGAGCGCTTTCAATTCCACCAGGTGATGTGCGAACTTGAACTTGTCCGCTTTCAGCCGTTCGCGGAAATCTATCTTGCTCCCGAAATCATAGAAACCGTGCATGACGTACTGCGGCATCCCGCTGCGGGCGATATTGTCCGGAGGGAAAAGCGCGCAATCCAAAGTCAGCTCGAGCGCGATCGATGCGCGGATGTATTCCTTGCGCAGATTTGGATCATCGATTCCGGCTATTGCGTTGCGTATGTTCGCAAGCGAATTGATAGGCTCATGCGAGAAACGGCCGAGCAGTTCCTTCTCTTCATTCTCATTGAGGGTCCGATCGTCGGAACTTTCCAGGTCGCCGCCACTTGGAGCGATTATTATCCGTGCTAATTGGCGCATCTTCCCCAATAGCTGCGTGAGCGGAAGTGTTTCGGATATATCCGGGAACTTGCCTTTGTTGTCGGCTTTCTCTATCCTCTCCCCTTGGGACTCACGGATCAGGTCGAGAGCGACTGAGAACGGATCCGGACAGGCTGATTGCGACCGTATCTGGAGCATGCGGCAGAACTCGTAGGAAAGAAGCGGCAACGGGTTCCCCGGCGCATTCTTCATACGTTCATCGTAACTTTTCTCAAGCGCCCGGGCGGCTTTCACATCAGATATGGCGATCCGGGCAGCATCTGCAAGAATCGGGGCATCGGCGCGCCCCATGATTTGGGCAAGACGCATCATGGGCATCAATATCTCTGCATCGCATCCGGCTGGCAGAAGGATCCGGGCTTTCCAGATCTTTTTGCCGTCCGGCTTGTTGGTGCTGAGATACCAATCAATCAGTCGCTTGAGCTCAGGATCATCCTTAACAGTTGGCTTGAGCTGGGGAACTGGAGGCGATTCTATCTGGATCCCTATTGGCTTTGGTTGCGAGGCCGCACGGTTTCCTATCGGGGTCTCTTGCGGCTTTGGCTGGACAACCGCGACAGGCGGGGGTTCAGGAGCAGGCAGTATGGGAGCCGGCGTAGAATCGGCCTTCCTTTTTTCTACTATGTCGCCAGCCATGTCTGGAGGGAGGCAATACCTTTCCTTCACCAATCTTATCCCGATCCGCGCGAGATTCAAGCTTTTCACTGCGCGCCGGGCTAATGCTAAAGCGTTATCATCGCCTGGAACGTGGCCAGAGCGGGAAGGGCCTTTTGGATCTTTCATGCGTGGCGGCATAGGTTCACTTGTTAATAGAAATATAATAATATGTTCATGGATGGGATTATAAATATGTGGTTTTTTGTAAAAAATAGTGAAAATACAAACGTGGTATGCGAGATTAAGACAGGCGATACCCGAGCAGTTTATATGCTTTTTCTATATATTATAGCAGAGGCCGCAAGTGTCATGCTGATTGTTGATCCTCATGGAATTGCCTAATATTTATAAGGGGAATTACAAGCTGCTGATGATCCCCCCGATCATCATGATACTCATATCGCTGTATTTCATCCCGCAGATAAAGATGGGCGTGGACTTCCAGGGCGGCACCCTGATAACCCTTGCCCTCAAGGAGCCGATCAGCGCGGACACTCTTTCAAGCGAACTGAAATCAGAGGGGCTGGATGCCAAGGTCCAGGTCTATAAGACAACTGTGGGGGACAAGGCAGAGATCGAGGTGCCCCAGAGCCAGGACCTGGTCAAAGCAGAGTACTTGCGCAATAATTTCACGGCATTGCTCCCGACAGTCTCGGACCTGGAAGTGAGGGCATACAGGGACCCGAATTACACTGCGCAATTCAATGAGGAGAACCAGAAGCTGAATGCGATCGCTGACCAGATGTTCCTGCTCGCCAAACTGGATAGAAGCAAGATGAACATCACAGGGAGCAACGACCTGGAGAAATATTTCTCGAGCGCATATTCGACTGTATACAAGAATTACGAGCTGTCAGTCTCCGTCCCGATCGACAAGTATGTGAAATACGATTCGATCTCGGTCCAGACAGTAAGCCCTGTTTTATCCAGCCATTTCATAGGCCAGGCAGTGAACGTCGTGCTTTTCTGCGCCTTCCTCTCAGTGGTCCTGGTCTTCCTGTTCTTCAGGGACATCGTGCCGAGCATCGCGGTCCTGACAGGATCGATTGCCGATATCACGATAGCGATGGGCGGCATGGGAATCTTCGGGATCCCGTTCACGCTGCAGTCTTTCGCCGCACTCCTCATGCTCATCGGCTTCTCGCTGGACACAGACATCCTCCTTACAACAAGGCTCCTGAAACGCAGGGGCAACCCGCGCGACAACGCTTATGACGCGATGAAGACTGGGGTTACGATGAGCATCATGGCCCTGGTCTCGTTCATGGCCCTCTTCGTCCTGGCCATGCTCACGCATATCGATACGTATTACGAGATTTCGGCTGTGGCCCTTGCCGGCCTTGTCGGCGACATAGTGGCCACATGGGGCATCAATGCGGTCGTGGTTCTCAACCACAAGGAGAGCATGGGTGATAAGTGATGGACTTCTACACAGACAAGAAATTCATCTTCATGGTCGCGCTCTTCATCCTCGCGGCTGCAGGGCTCGTGTTCTTCCCGAGGCTTGCCGGACTTATCCTGATCGGTTCGCTCATAATCTTCGGGGCCTTCGCCCTGTCATGGAAAGAGCCGCACATCAAATTATCAGGAATGGCGCTCCTGGTGCTCCTTGCGCTCCTTAACATCTATGTGAATGGGATAAAGTTCGGGATCGATTTCAGCGGGGGAACCAGGATCCCGGTCATACTCGACAAGGCCGTGGATGATGCGACAATGGCAGACCTTGTCAAGACGATAAAGACAAGGGCCAGCGTGCTGGGCCTGACCGAAGTCAAGGTGCAGGCGATAGGGAATACAGAGATAAATGTGGAGATCCCGAGCTCAGATGAGGCGACCATCAGCCTGATCGAGACGACGTTATCGCACCAGGGGGTCTATCAGGGAATCGTGGATGGCAAACTGGCTGTCAGCGGAGACAGGATATTCTCAAGCTCCATCAAGCCTCTGGATTCGGCCGAGCTGACGCAGCAGGGCGCTGATTGGGGTGTGGCTTTTGCCGTGGACCAGGCTGGCGCTGAGCAGTTTGCAGAGGCAGCCAAAGGAAAAGCAGATTACCCGATTTACATGTACCTTGACCGGCCGCATGATGTCGCGATCTTCTATGAGAGGGTCCAGTTCCGCAAGGACATGATGGCTGATGCAGGGGAGAAGGAATCCTTGAAAGCCCTGAACGACGCCCTGAAGTTCGAAGGGGATTCGATCCCGATCTATATCGTGGAGGATATGGACGCCAATTTCAGCGCGCCGAACAACCACACGAAAGCGATCGTCTCGGTGAACATGTCCAAGGCAGCAAAAGACAGCATCGTGGCAAAGGGTTTCATCCTAGAAGAGATCAATGCTTCCATGGTCACTCCGACATATTCACGGACAAGGAGCGGCGTCCTGATGCTAGATAAACTGGAAATCAGCGGGCTGCTCACAGCTCCGATCCTCAGCGGCGGGATAACCAATGGGATACCCAATTACAATTATGTGGTGACCGGGAGCGTGCAGGCCACAAACCCGGCAGACAAGGCCAAGGAAGCGCAAAACCGGGTGAAAGAGATTGAGTCCATCCTCAAAGGAGGTTCGCTGCCGGTCCAGATATCTCTCGGCTCCAGGACATCGCTCCCTGCTTCGCTCGGAGCTGAATCGCTCCGCCTCAGCGTGATAGCGATCGTGCTTTCCCTTCTCACAATCGCTATCCTGATCGGCTTGAGATACCGCGATATCGCAGCGACCTTGCCGATCGTCCTCATCAGCCTGGCTGAATTCATCATCCTTGTTTCCATACTAGGCTCGTTCACGATAGACTTGGCAGCGATGGCCGGCATCCTCGCAGCAATCGGTGTCGGCGTGGATGCGCAGATAGTCATCACTGATGAACTGCTCAAGAAGGACGAGGAGCACAAGACTAGCGAGAAGATAGACCTTGCTTTCGGGATCATCAAGACGAATGCCATCGTCGCGATATTCTCGATGGTCCCGCTGCTTTTCTCAGGCCTTGTCGAAGTCATCGGCTTCGCGATCTCGACGATACTCGGCGCGCTCCTGGGCTACCTGCTCACCAGGCCGGCCTATGCAGCGCTCGTGGAGAAGGTACTGGATGCTGAGAAGAAAGGCATCATAGGCGGAAGCGAAGGGTCTGAAAAGTCGCCAGGGATAGGCTTTTAGCCAGCTTTGACCAACGCGATTGATTTCCGCATAGTACCACCTCCATTTAAAACTCTTTATTTACATAAAGTGCAACATGGGAGACAGCGGTAGCAGGATTGGAGAAAAGAAAAAGCCCACTGATGCTCGAGTCCAGGACGACCTGATGGACAAGCTAAAAGCGTTCAAAGGCACAAGGATAAAGAACGAGGATCCGATGATCGGCCAGATAGTGGACTGCATGGTCCCCAGGAGCAATCCGCCGTCATTCAAGATCATCTCGAAAATAGGCGAAGGCGGTGTGGGGAGCGTCTATTCGGCTGTCGGCAAAAACGGGCAGACGGTCGCGATCAAGTTCCTTTCGGACGAGGTCAGCGACAACCCGGAGATACATACCCGCTTCACAAGGGAAGCGACCGTTATGAACGAGCTGAATCACCCCAATGTGGTGGGGCTCATCAGTTTCGGCCGTTTCGGGAGGAAAAGGTTCTTCGCGATGGAGCACCTGGAAGGCAGGGACCTCCTGAAGGATATCCTGGGCGAGGATGCGATCCCAGAAGCGACAGTGAAGCACATAATGATACAGGCATGCGAAGCCCTTGGAGCCGCGCACAGCAAAGGCGTGATCCACCGCGATATCAAACCCGAGAACATCTTCCTTGTCAAGGATGGCGATGACAACAATTTCGTGAAGATCCTGGATTTCGGCCTGGCGATAGGCGCTTTCAAACCGAAAGGCAAAAGCAGGCTTACCGCGACCAATGTGACATTCGGCACCCCGGGGTACATGTCCAAGGAGCATATGGAAAGCGCGAAGAATGTTGACGGCCGCACAGACATCTATTCATTGGGGGTCGTAGGATACCTGGCATTATGCGGGGAATTCCCGTTCGGGGGAGAGACCCTTGCGCAGATATATCTGGAGATGATGAAAGGCGCGCCGCACTCGCCGAGCGCTGTGGCGCCTGATAGGAAAATTTCCAAAGAGATGGATGCAGTGATTATGAAGGCGATTGCGCTGAAAGCCGATGACAGGTTCCAGACCATGGAGGAGATGAAGCAGGCGCTTCTTGCTTGCGGAACCAAGGCTGCGCAGGCTGGGCCGGCCAAGGATCCGCAAAAGGCGGTCAAAGGCCCTGATAATGATTTCGATACCAAGCCGACGACCTTATGGCAACAGGGAGTCGCGCCGAGAAGCGGGTCGTTGAAAAAAGAAAGCGTTGCGAAAGCGGCTGCTGCGCCTAAACCTAGAAATGAAAAAGAGACTGCGGTCCAGGAAGCGAAGGCACAAGGGGATAAAGGGCGGGAGTCTAATAGGCCGATAATCCTTGCCGCTGTAGCGATCGTGATAGCCACAGCCGCCGCTGGCATCTGGCATTACCTGAACCAGTCCAATCAAGCGCCTGTTCATCACGACGAGAAAGGCCAAATCGAGAGATAGGGAAAGACTGCCCCGGATGTTTTTTTTTCCTTATTTTTGTCATTGCTTGTGCAAAGCCGTGAGAAATGGGTATATAAGCTTTTTGTAACATAAAATATCACATGCCAGATTCCCCGCTGCCCAGTAAACGGCAGAAGATATTCCTCAATCAACCGGTCGTCCGGACACCCTCAGGCACGAGAGAGAAGCCTGTGGACCCTGGCCAATTCACAGGAAGAGGCATGGCTGAAACGGGCAGCGACTATGCCCGGACAAAGATGGAGGTCATCTCAAGGTTAGGGAGCAGCGGACCGCAGGATGATCCTCTTATCAACAAGCTCTTGAGCGATCAGTATAGGATCGATGCTATGCTCGGCAAAGGCGGCATGGGCGCGGTCTATCTGGCCGAAGATACCAGCACAGGCTTACCTGTCGCCTTGAAAGTCGTAGTCAAGGAGAACGAGAAGCTGATAGAACGTTTCCAGAGGAGGGAAGCCCCGGCGCTGGTCGAGTTATCTAGGGATAGGATAGAAAATGAAGAGGGCCGGGATAGTTCTGATATTGAAAAAGCAGAAGAGCGTCGGAAAAAGTCCCATATCGTCCGAGTGCTCGGTTTCGGCATCCATGAGGAGCTGACCGGAGTGAAATACCCATACCTCGTGATGGAATATCTCAAGGGCGAAGACCTGAAACAGAGGCTCGAAGCGAACGGCAGGTTCAGCGTGGAGATGACAAGACATGTGGGGATACAGATCTGCGAAGCTTTGGTGGAAATCCATAAAAAGAAGATAATCCACCGGGATCTCAAGCCGGCGAATATATTCCTCATAAGACAGGGCGACGATTCCGCATTCGTGAAGCTCCTTGATTTCGGCCTGGCGAAGTTCGAAGGCGCGGATATCAAGGATTCGTTCCTGACCAGCGAAGGGCTGCCTATCATGGGCACGCCCCATTACCAGTCCCCTGAGCAGGCATTCGGGAAGCCGTTGGATGAAACGACCGACATCTTCTCCCTGGGGATAGTGCTCTATGAGATGCTGACCGGGAAGCTCCCTTTCGAAGGCGTCAGCATCCCTGAACTCTCGAAAAAAATCCTTGATGAGGTGCCGACCCGCATGTCATCGCTTTTCCCGGATATACCGCGCGAATTGGATGACCTCATCGTCAACAGGGTCCTCCACAAGAACCAGGCCGGGAGGCCGAGCGCCCAAGCGCTGATGAATGCGCTCGACACCGATTCGTACAGGTTGAGCATGGATAATACCATCGGCGAGGATTTCCAGAATTTCGCGGGAATACGGCCGAGCGACCCGGTGAAGAGGGATAGCAAGCCTGTTGTGGACCAGAATGCGGTGGAGACCCAGGATGACGCCAGCCAGAAGATGGCTCCGGAGAAGAGCGGGGGCGCGGCGAAAACAGTCGGGAAGATAGTGCTCGTCGGGGCTATCGTGGCAAGCGCAGTCTACGGGTATATCAACCGGGATAAATTTTCTGATATTACAGGGATTGGGAGACCTGCCTCGAGCGTAATTGCATCTAGTTCAGCGAATCTCGGGCCGAAAGCATCGACCCAGCCTCCGGTCCAGTCCCAGGAGCGCAGCCGCAAGGTGATAGTTACAAGCGAACCGAAGGGCGCGATAGTCATCCTTCTCGGGAAGGACAACAAGGGGCACAGGATCGGGCATACGCTGAATCCGCTGGAGATAGAGCTCCCGCCAGGGGTGCAGACGGTAATTTTGAGGAACCCCAGTTTCCTGGACTGCAAGAAGGATATCCCAATCGATGCCAGGAGTGTTAGCATAAAGCTTTCCAATGACAGCAAGAAGGAATGCGAGATGGTTGTAGCCCGGGAAACACCAAAGCCGGCCGGTTCGGAATGAAACAGCGCCTCCGGAACGATAGAGAGCAAAGAATAACCCTTTTTAAAACTCTGATTGGATAGCTGTGCCATGTGCAATCTCTATCTCGAAGGTACCCGAGCCATCGTGGATCTCGCCAAATGCCCTTATGAATTCGCATCCCCTGAGTTCCTCAACATCCACCTGAAAGACTTATCCACGACGGAATCCCCTATCAAGACCATCCGGTACGAAGAGGAGATAGTCGTAGAGCTGGATGAGACCAAGGCATTGGTCCTCACCGAGTACGCCTCTTTCATCAAGCAGCTCGAGGCCCTGCTCCTGCGGGAAGACATCTACGGCATGAAGCAGGACCCGGCATTCGATAAACGCAGGAAGGTCATGAGAAGGTTCTACGAGTACGTCTTCCTGAATCCGCTCCTCGCCGCGCAGGAGATGCAGGACTACAACGAGCCTGAACCCGAGAAGAACATCTACATGAGGGGATACCAGACATTCAAGGGATGGATAGCCGGCATACTCAAGAGATATATGAGCACGAAGCTGTACAACCTGGTGAAGGATACCGGGGACCTGAGAGCCGCCTTCCTCGAGCTTGTCGGCCTCAGGACATTGTATTTCGTAGCATCCTTGCTTCTTGATATACCCAAGAACGCGATCCCGATCGAAGGGCCGGAAGGCCACTACTCGCTCCCCTACGGGGTCGAGATCCAGATCTACGAGGTCCCGGGCGCAGAGGCATACCTGTATGTCCAGACGAACCCGGGGATCGACAAGCTCAGCCCTGAACTGAACAAGCTGCTGCGCACAACGATCAATGAGCAGTTCAAGGAGACGTTCACCAACGTGGACTGGGACATACTCATGAACCTGAAGACCAGGGAATATCGCCAGTTCTTCATAGACAAGGCGATGCTCGATGGCATCCCGATCACCCCCCATGAGGCCATGGCCATGGGAAGGGAATGCTCATCATGGGTTACCGGCCTGGGCGCGCCTATCGAGAACATGGCCCTGGATAAGGATAATATCACTGATATCTACGTCGATAGCGAGAACTCGCCCCTTTATATAGAGCACAGGAAATTCGGGCTCTGCCACACATTGTTCAGGTACAACCGCGACCTGCTCGACCGCGCGTTCAAGAACATCGTGTATACTTTGGGAGGCGTCAGGAAGTTCGATGAGTCCAACCCTGTCGTGGATGTTGTCCTCAAGCGCCTCTCGATGAGATGCCACCTCCAGAGGCCGCCTGCGACCTTCGGCGAGCTCCAGGGCGCCCTGCGTATCATGAAGGAAGAGCCTTTCACTTATGCACAATACCTCAACTACAAATCCTTCACGCCATTCTATGCAGGCTATGATGATGTCATGGTGGCACTAGGTTGCTCTGAAGCAGTCCTGGGCCTCAAAGGCGTCGGCAAGACAGCTTTCACGGCAGCCAAGATAACATCGATCGGGACCCGAAGGAGGATCATTCCTGTCCAGGATATCGAGGAGATCCCTGTAAGGGCGTTCAGGAAAAGGGGATTCCACATAGGCGCCGCCCGCGTACAGAGCTCTGATGTCGAGGAGGCGAAGACCAAAGAGCTGGACCTGGTCACTATGGCTAACGCGCTGCTCCGTATGGGTGACGCTGCGCTCATTATCAACGAAGTCCGCTCCCGTGTGGCTGTCCAAGGTATAATCAACCTGTTGAACACGCAGCCAGGCGTGTTCCTGCTATACAACCTCCACGCAGAATCCCTCAGGGATATCCAGGACAGGTTGGAGCTGGTCTTCGGTTTGCCTGCAGCCAGCATGTACGCGACAGACCGCTACAGCTTCCTGAAGAAGATACGCTTCGGCAGGAAAGGCCGCATGTACAGGCTGCTCGGGAACAGCTTCGAGACAGATATCGAGGAGAAGAAATTCGTCGAGGTCTTCAGGTTCAGGAGAGGCGACAGCATCGAGTCCTGCACATGGGAAGCGAAATTCGTCAGGAACCCTGAAGCCGGATACACTGATTTCTCGAAAGTCGATATCAAGAAGCTGCAAACCGAGCTCGACCTGTCATTCGTACCGCCAGCTCTCGGCCGGAGGAGCGAAGAGACTGGGATAGCTCCTGAGCAGTATGTGCTACAGGCGTTCTGGAAAGGCAAAATGTACTACGACATCTACAAGGTGAGCCAGCAGCTCAACGACCCGCTCCTTCTGGAGCTGGACTTCGTGCTCAAGGTGAACACAGCCGCGACACGTCTTCTTGTCTCGAAAGAGACTGAGCATGGCGAGATAGATTTCGGAGCCGCATGGGAGGAATGGGAGCCCATATTCAAGGGCATCGTGAAGGCCGAGATAGAGAAGCGCAAGCTCGGCGGAGTGGAGCTGCCCGAGGAGGTTGAAGCTCCATCGGCTTCGGCAGGCGCTTCCGCATCCGGTGCGATGTCTTCTGATGCCGAGGAAGGTCTGAGCAAAGGTGGCCCCGGCGAGGAGGAGAATGTCGTGGAGGCTGTGCCGATGCAGAAGGCAGCGGGTGGGAAAACCTTGCCACCTGCGACACCGAAAGCGCAGCCCGGGAAGGAAGGGGCTAGCGGGAAAGGCGAAAGCGCAACTTCCTCATCTAAATCCCTTCTTGAGAAACTCAGGGAGAAGAAAAAGGAGAAGGGCAAAAAATAAGAAGGCTCATCCCTTGTGCGCTTGCATATATTTCTCGATGCGGTCGAACGCCGCATCCAGCTCTTCTGGTTTGGGTAGGAACACGATCCGGAACGCTTTTCCATCCATGGTAGGCGCGAAACCTGATCCGGGCACGACCACCACGCCGTATTTCATCAGGCCTCTCACGAATTCAATATCATTTTTCCATTTGCCGTCATGGACCTTGATGAACGCGTAGAATGCGCCTTTCGGGGGCGCCATCGAGAACTCTGGTATCGCTTTCACACGTTTTGCGATTGTATCCCTGCGCTTCAGGAGCTCGCTGTTGAACTTCTTGATGTGGTCATGCGGCCCCTTGATAGCCGAGATGTATGCCCTCTG
>Ga0315268_10008640_pt1 | contig 10617 bp, 11 predicted proteins | sample C1_top_MG_FD_204535 | JGI IMG/M metagenome (GOLD analysis project Ga0315268, IMG submission 204535) | Sediment microbial communities from Yellowstone Lake, YNP, Wyoming, USA - C1_top | ecosystem: Environmental > Aquatic > Freshwater > Lake > Sediment | place: USA: Wyoming | collected 2017-08-01 | reverse complement strand
GGACGGGCAGGATGAATGGACTACGGTAGGCGTTTCCGAAAATATAATTGAGGCATCCTGGCAGGCGATGGTTGATGCCATTGAGTATAAATTGCTGAAGGGATAGTAAGGCAGTGACGAGTAACGAGTAATGGGTAATGAAAAGGCAGGGACAGAGATTTAACCCGTTGCCCGTTACCAATTACTAATTAATGGTGTTAATATGAAAATTACAAAAACGCAGACACAGATAATCGTCTGTGAAATCATATTTATTTTTTTAGGAGCGGTGGTGATATTAAGAAATCCAAAACCGCAGCAACAGGTGTTTGAGTCTGTGCCTGCCGGAGATATATCGACTGTAACCGTGTCTTCCATTTACAGTTCGCAGAAGAGAGGTTATGCTCCGGCGGACTCGGCGGAAGAAAAAAAACAGGAAAAGTCGGTTACGGTTACGTTTGACCCGAAGGACAACATTTATCAGAATTACGATTCCGACAAGGTTAAGAAAAGCAAAAAATACAAAAGAACTTATAGAAGAAAGCCGGTAAGCAGAAACATAGATTTAGAGTAAGCAGGAGTAATTAAGGGGGTTGAATTATGAGAAGTGATGAGGCAAAAAAAGGCAGCGAGCGTGCGCCGAACAGATGTTTGATTTACGCCACGGGTATTTCAAAGTCGTCAATAAACAAACCGTTCGTAGGTATAGCATCAAGTTTTTCGGATCTTGTTCCCGGGCACATTGGTATGAGGGACATTGAAAGGTTTATAGAGCGCGGCATTGAAGCTGCCGGCGGCGTCCCGTTTGTCTTCGGTGTCCCGGCGATATGCGACGGAATTGCCATGGGACACTCCGGTATGTGTTACTCCCTGCCGTCGAGGGAACTGATAGCCGATTCAATAGAGTCAGTGGCAAACGCCCATAAACTTGACGGTTTAATATTGCTCACAAACTGCGATAAAATAACCCCTGGTATGCTGATGGCAGCCGCCAGAATAAATATTCCAGCAATTATGGTCAGTGCCGGTCCCATGATGACCGGATTTTACAAAGGGAAAAGAAGATCGCTGGTCAGGGATACTTTTGAGGCGGTCGGGCTCTTAAAGGCAAAAAAAATAAAGGAATCTGAGCTTGAAGAACTGGAACTCTCCGCCTGTCCCGGTTTCGGAAGTTGTCAGGGGCTTTACACCGCCAATACAATGGCATGCCTGACTGAAACGATGGGAATGTCGCTCCCCGGCTGTGCCACCGCTCCCGCAGTTTCATCAAAAAAGAAAAGAATTGCTTATGAGTCCGGAATGCGTGTGGTTGAACTTATAAGAAAAAACATAGTGTCCAGAAGGATAATGACCAATGAGGCGTTTTACAATGCTATAGTTATGGATATGGCGCTCGGCGGCTCGACGAATACGGTTTTACATCTGCCTGCCATAGCCAACGAGTGCGGAATAAAACTGCCGCTGACTCTTTTTGATAAAATTTCAAAGACAACCCCTAACATCGTCAGACTTGAGCCGTCCGGCGACTATTATATGGAGGATCTCGACAACGCCGGCGGTATAAGGGCGGTTATGTCCGTGTTAAAAGGTATGCTGAAAGACAATCCCACCGTCTACGGCCTGAGCGTTTCAAAGATTGCTGCGGAGGGCAAAGTTGAGAATGAAAACGTCATCAGACCTCTGAAAAAGCCGTACAGCAAAGAGGGCGGAATAGCGGTGCTTTTCGGGAACCTTGCGCCAAACGGCTGCGTTATCAAACAGTCGGGCGTGCATTCCGGTATGATGAAATTCATTGGCAAAGCAAGGGTTTACGAATCGGAAGAAGCGGCGATGACTTCAATAATGCTGAAAAAAATCAAGAAGGGTGATGTGATTGTCATACGGAACGAAGGTCCCAGGGGCGGTCCCGGCATGAGAGAAATGCTTTCTCCGACATCTACCTTAGTAGGGATGGGGCTTGAGGACTCCGTTGCGCTTATCACCGACGGCAGATTCTCAGGCGGGACGAGGGGACCGTGCGTCGGGCATGTATCGCCGGAAGCGGCTTCAGACGGCCCTATCGGCATCATAAAGGACGGTGAGGAAATAACAATAGATATCCCCAACAGGAAAATTTTCGTAAAAATTACTGATATGGAAATTAAATTCCGCATCAACAGAAGAAAACCGTTCGAACCGAAGATAAAGACGGGCTGGCTTGCGAGATATTCCCGACTGGTATCTTCTGCGGACTCCGGCGCGGTATTGAAGTAAGAGGATGTTCTAAGACAAAACTGAAAGGAAATTTGGCAAAAAAGCAAATTAAATTATAATGATAGATGTCGTCAGGTTGTACAACAAGTTAATATCTTTTTTCGTGGACTTGGGCGCTGGCTTTAAATTCGGCGAACTGAAACCGCTCGTTTACAGCCAAATCGACGCATATCTGATGTGTCCGCAGAAATATTATTTTTCGTACATAAGGACTGTTATTGACAGTGAAACCGGCAGTTCCGCGGCTGACTCAAAAGTCGGTGGCATTGCTTTTTATAAAATTTTAACGAGGACCCTGAAAGAATCTTACAAAACAGGTCGTCTTGCTTCGCTTGAAGAAATTCTTTCTTTATACCAAAAATTTTGGATATCCTCGAATTTCAGGGATGTCGCCGAAGAACTTAAATATTTTGAAGATGGCAAACGAATATTGACCTGTTTTTATGAAAAAAACAGGGATGAAAAAGGAAAAGTAGCTCAGATTCCGAACTGGAGAAACAAGGATGAAAAAAATCCAGCGCTCGAGCAAAGGGTATATCTGGATATTGACGGCATAAAGGTATCGGAAAAAATTGACCGCATAATGGCGCATCCGGACGGAAGTTTTGAATCGGTAATTTACCGTATGAGCAGGCCGTTCGGACAGGACCTGAGGCCGGCGTTGTTCCTGATGGCCGTAAAGAAATTGTTCCCGTTCCGCAGGCACAAAATTACATATTATTTTTTACGGGAAAACAGGAAAGTTGTGTGCGAAATCCCCGATGACACCGCAAAAAAGTTCAGGGAAACAGTTAAGGACGTTGCTCTCGGAATTATCAAACAGGAATTTTCGCCTTGCAAGAGTTCAGTGTGTTCTTTTTGTAATTTCAGACCGTCCTGTTCGCTGTGGCGCGGTTTCTCAACGGACGCCAAGGCAAGGATGCGGCTTTCATACTCAAAACTCAATACATTCTTGACCTGTCAGCGCCAGTACAGGTTCGTCTACATTGATAGAGTCCAGTTGAAACCGCATTCGTTTTTCTCAATGGGGACGAGTATACACGAAGCATTAGAAAAATTTTATGCCTATGACGGTATTTTTAAAAAACCGGGATTGAACACATTGTTCGGAATGCTGAAAGAGAGTTGGAAAAGCGCCGGTTATGCGGAAGACGGCGTCAATGAGGATAACTACTATAAAAATAGCAGAAAAATGCTCGAGGATTACTATAAGTCATTCGTGGCTGATAAACAATATAAAAGGGCATATAAAATCGAGGAATATTTTGAGCTGCCGATAGGCAAAAAAGCGCTGCTGACCGGTTTTATAGACAGGATAGACGAACTGCCCGACGGCAATTATGAGATACTGGATTATAAGACAGAGCCGAAGTGGCCCGGCGATAAAATTATGGGAGACCATAAGATCCAACTCGCACTTTACTGGTGGGCATGCAAGGAAGGTAAAATCACTCCAGTTCCGCCCACGATACTTTCGCTTTTTATGATGCGGTTTAATAAAAAGGTCTCTTTTTATCCGCAGATATTCGGGTCCGCAAAAGGCGATTCCGGTATTGATATGGAACGTATGATGGGCGAAACCGTTGAAATGATAGACCGGATAGTAGATGAAATAAAGGCGGCGGAATTGAAATACAAAAGCGGCAGTAATCCGGATGAGGTATTTGTTCCGAAAAGGAACGATTACTGCCCGAATTGCGATTTTAAACTGGATTGTCCGTTGTTTTTAACCCAACTTTTGTGATAGGATATGAGAACCGAGACGAAAAAACAGAAAGTTTTTGCGAACAAAAAAGTGCGAGCATACTTGAGCAAGTATGTAAGAACTTTTTTGGAGAAAAAAACAAACTGATTTTTTGTCGAATTCCATAGGTTATCGCAAAATTTGGGTTGTATATGAGGAGGAATATTTATGATAAAGACAGGTGCTGAAATATTTATGGAATGTTTGCTAAAAGAAAAAGTTGAAGTGTTCTTCGGTATACCCGGGGGCTCGGTAATCCCGATTTTTGATGCGATTTACAGTTACAGAGATAAAATAAGATTTGTCCTGACCCGTCACGAGCAGGGTGCGGGTCACATGGCAGACGGCTACGCACGTTCAACCGGCAGGGTGGGCGTTTGCGTTGCGACAAGCGGTCCCGGTGCCACAAATTTGGTCACCGCTCTTGCTACGGCATATATGGATTCAATACCTATGGTCGCTTTTACCGGTCAGGTGGCGACGAATCTGATAGGAAACGATGCATTCCAGGAAGCGGATACCACAGGTATAACAAGGCCGGTAACAAAACACAATTTTCTTGTCAAAGATGTCAAGGAACTGGCAAGAACAGTTCATGAAGCATTTTACATAGCAAGGACAGGCCGTCCCGGTCCTGTGCTCGTGGACATACCTGTCGACATCCAGAGGGCAACTACTGAATTCATCTGGAAAGAAGAGGTGGAGATTCGTTCTTACAAGCCGAATTATAAAGGGCATCTCGGGCAGATCAAAAAGGCTGCCGAGGCGATAAACGTTTCAAAACAACCCCTGATTTATGTCGGCGGCGGCATCATCGCATCCGGCGCTTCTAAGGAACTGTTGAAATTTGCAGAAAAGGTAAATGCCCCGGTTACAACCACGCTTATGGCTATTGGAAGTTTTCCGCCGGCCCATCCTCTTAATCTTTTTATGCCGGGTATGCATGGCAACTTTGCCGCGAACAGGGCATTCCAGAACTGCGACTTGATAATCGCCGTCGGTGCCAGATTCGACGACAGGGTTACGGGCAAACTCTCGGCTTTTGCCCAGAATGCAAAAATAATTCACATAGACCTCGACCCGACATCAATTGCAAAAAATGTTGCTGCAGATATACCTGTCGTGGGGGATGCAAAGGATGTTCTGAATGAATTGACCAATTATGTGAACAAAAAGGGAAATAAGGAATGGCTCAAAAAAATCGCAGAGTGGCAGAAGGCGAATCCGTTCTCGTATAAAAAAGACAATAAACTCCGGCCGCAATATGTTGTTGATAAAATATCGCAGATCACAAAAGGCGAAGCAATTGTTGTTACGGAAGTCGGACAGAATCAGATGTGGGCCGCCCAGTTTTATAAAGCGAAATATCCCAGATATTTTATTTCAAGCGGCGGTCTGGGCACAATGGGTTACGGCTTGCCTGCAGCGATAGGCGCAAAGATTGCTAATCCCGGTAAACTGGTTATTGATATCGCCGGAGACGGTTCGATTCAAATGAATATACAGGAACTTGCAACCGCCGTATTGAACAATGTCAATATTAAAATCGTCATATTAAACAACGCATGCCTGGGCATGGTCCGTCAGTGGCAGGAACTTTTTTACAAGAGAAGATATTCCGCCGTCTGTCTTACCAAACCCGACGGCTGTCTGGCATGCGATGCTTCCGCAAAAAGGCCGCCGTTCTATACGCCTGATTTTGTGAAACTTGCTGAGGCATACGGCATAGTAGGAATAAGAATTACTAAAAAAGAGGATGTGGAAAACACCCTGGTAGAAGCATTTAAAATTAATAAAGCGGTGGTTATGGAGTTTATAGTTGAGGAAGAGGAGAATGTGCTGCCCATGGTGCCGGCGGGCGCGTCGCTGGATGATGCGATTTTGAGTTTGGCATAATGGTCGCTCGGGGTTGCCTCCCGAAAACGTGTCCCGCCAGAGCGGGCACTCTCACTCATCCCGCTGAGAGTATTAAGCGGGATTCCGTGAGGTGGAGTTTATACTGAACGAAGTGAAGTATCCGGCAATCCCCTCGCTTCTTGATTCAATAGGAACTTTAAGCTCCGCGATTAAAATATGTAAAAAAATCTTTCGGCAGCCGCAGTATTTAAAGAAATTTTTAAAATGGAGGACAAATGAAACACACTATTTCGGTTTTGGTTGAGAATAAATCGGGGGTTCTGGCGCGTATCGCGACGCTTTTTGCCGCACGGGGTTACAATATCGATTCACTTACAGTCGGCGAGACAGACGACCCTACTATTTCAAGGATGACAATAGTTGTGCGCGGCGATGAAAATATTTTAGAACAGGTTGAGAAACAACTGAACAAACTCATAGATATAATAAAACTGAATGATTTTATAAATGTGGAGCATATAGAAAGAGACCTGATTCTTGTAAAGGTGAGAGCGGACAAATCAACCCGGGGGGAGATCCTCCAGATTATAAATATTTTCAGGGCAAAAATTATTGATGTGTCTGCCAGTACCGTTATTGCCGAGATGACTGGCGACGAGGAAAAGGTCAACGCACTTATAAATATGCTCAGGCCTTTCGGTATAAAGGAAATGGCAAGGACCGGCGTCATAGCGATGGCAAGGGGCATATAGTTTACAACCATTTTAAATTGTCGGTTCTGGTTTTTTGACAATTTTTATAAAAAATTGTAGTATGGATTATGTCGGAAAAAGAAAATCGGAAAAATTACTATTCTCTTTTATCGGCTGCTTCGTTCGGCCTGATTTTGCTGTTGTCCGTTGTGGCCGGACTTTTGATTGGCATTTACACAGATAAATTACTTCACACAATGCCTGTATTCACCGCTGTTTTCACATTTATAGGAATGATAAGCGGTATTTACTCAGTTTTTAAGGAGATAAAACAATTTCAAAAAAAACAATAATAACGGCGACATTAGTTTTGACTGCGGTCTTTGCTTGCATTTTTATAAGAAATAAGTGGGTTGTTTTCGGTCTTTTCGGCGGCAGTTTCATCGGGCTGTTGAATGTTCTTTCGCTGTCGTTTACGACCCAAAAGTTCGACATTAAGTCGTATTTTTTGAAGACAGCAGTGAAGTTCGTGGTACTTGTCGGGCTTTTTTACGGTTTTTTAAAATTGAAAGCAGACCCGCTTGCTCTTATAGGCGGCTTCACAATATCAATAATCGTAGTTGGTTTTGAGGTGTTCAGGAAATGTCTATTGTCAAAGAAGCGGTAGAATATCACATACCTTATCTTCCGGTTGTAGCCCTGATGTCAATTGTCGTATGGGCTATCATATTTTTAGTGTCAATAATTGCCTCAAGAAAAATATCGATTTATCCCAAAGGCGTACAGAATGTCGCCGAAATGATTTTCGAAAAAATATTCGCTCTCGCCGACGCTGCTATCGGTGAAGAGGCATACAGGTATTACCCGCTTTTTCTTGGCATCGCCTTTTTTATTTTTATCTCCAACATCCTCGGCACTATTCCGGGTTTTATTTCGCCGACATCAAATCCCAATGTGTGTATCGGTCTTGCCGTTACCGTATTTGTTTACTATAACTTTCAGGGAATATTGAAGTACAAATTCGGGTATATCAAACATTTTTACATTCCCGGTCTGCCGTTGTGGATGGCACCGGTCAATGTACTGGTGTTTTTTATAGAACTGATAAGCCATTTCGTAAGACCGTTTTCGCTGGCAATCCGTTTGTTTTGCAATATTTTTTCTAAGGAAGCGCTTTTGAGTTTTCTTGCTTTTCTTGTGGCGTCGTTTATCGCTTCCGGCGGGATTGAAAAGTATATAGCAGTGATGCCGTTTCTTTTAAGGCCCGCCGTAATACTGCTTGCTTTCCTGCTGGGGCTGGTTCAGACGCTGATTTTTTTGATTCTAAGTATAGTTTATATAGCCGGAGCCGTAAAATCAGAACATTAAAATAGGAGGTTGGAAAATGAAGAAGGGATTGAAGATTTGGAGCGGTTTGGTTGTTTTGGGCTGCGCATTGGCAGTCAGCGCATCTGCGGAGCAGGCGGGTGTTGCGGCAGTCGGTGCGGTATCTTCGACGGGGTTTTTTGAAAAAGTTGTTCTCGTAGCGGGATTGGCGCTTGCGCTCGCGGCGGCTTTTGCGGCGATGTCACAGGGCTGGGCTGTCGGCAGGGCGCTCGACGGTATTGCGCGCCAACCGGAGGCAAGCGATAAAATCCAACTCGCGATGATTATAGGCCTTGCTTTTATTGAATCACTTGTGCTTTATGTTCTATTCATCGGCATAATTCTACTGTTCGCGAACCCGTTCTTAAAATATTTCGTGAAATAAATAAGGCATAAAGGCAAATAAAAATTTATGATAGAAATAGATTTCGGAATTATACTTGCTCAGATTGTTACTTTTGCCATCGCAATATTTATTCTCTGGAAACTTGCTTGGAAGCCGCTCGTGTCCGGCATAGAACAGAGGAAAAATGCGGTGGCGAAGAATATTTCTGATGCCGAAAAAATAAAACAGGAAACCGAGAAACTGAAAGCAGAATACGACCGGATGATTGCCGGCATAGACAAAAAAGCTCAGGAACTGATAGCCCAGACCTCTGCTGCTGCGGAACAGCAAAAGCAGCAGCTCATTTCATCTGCCCGTGACGAGGCGAAGACAATTCTTGAAATGGCGAAAAAGCAGATTGAAAAGGAAAAGGAATCGGTTAAGAACGATTTGAAAAAAGAATTGATTCCGATTGCTTTTTCTATTGCGGAAAAAATTCTTGAAAAAAATATAGATAAAAGCGCACAAAGCCGGCTTGTGGAAAAGTTTCTGGCGGATATTTCCGATATAAAGCAGTAATCGTTCGGTCTGATTAAGATAGTTTGCCGATTCAGTGCCTGCGGCAAAACCTTAAACGATTGAACATGTTTTCCGCAGCGGGTCACGCGTGGGTTAAATTAAACCGCCTGTCAGCTTAAACTTCGGCTAAAAGAATAAGATGAAAAAACAAAATTCAAAAAAATACGCATATGCCCTGTTTCAACTTGCGGAAGAATCGCAGGGCGTTGACGCCGTCACGGGTGCGCTCTTAAAATTCCGCGCGCTTTCAAATAAAGAAACAGTTTCCTTTTTCAAAAATCCGTTTATTGACGAGGAAGAGAAGAAAAAACTGGTGCGGGATTTATCCGCCGGTATCCCCGAAATGCTTCTGAAACTTATGTTCATGCTCATTGAAAAAAGGGAAATGCATCTGCTTCCGGAGATTGAGCGAAAATACAATGATTTTGTGAACAGATCGCGGAATATAATGGTGGCTAATGTGGCATCTGCTGTTCCGCTTGGAAAGCCGGTTATCGAAAAGATAAAAAACAGTATAAAAAAAATTACCGGCCGTGAAATTTCGGTTATCGAAAAAATAGATAAAACACTCATCGGGGGCATAGTCGTCAGGACGGACGACTTGCTTTTCGACGGGAGCGTAAAGGGCAAAATAAATTTACTAAAACAGGAGTTTCTAAATGAAATCTGAAGAAATTACTGAATTTATCAAATCAAGAATATCTTCTTTTAAGAGTGATGTGATGCTTGAAGAAACCGGCGGGGTGCTCTCGGTGGGCGACGGAATTGCCAGAATTTGCGGGCTAAACAACGCCTTCATCAACGAATTGATTGAGTTCCCTCACGGCATTTACGGTATGGCTTTCAATCTTGAGGAAGAAGAAGTCGGCTGCGTTTTGTTCGGCGATGAGCGGTTGCTTAAACAGGGTGATGTCGTAAAAAGAACAAAGAGAATAATGGAAATTCCAGTCGGCGATTCTATGATAGGGCGCGTGGTAAATCCTCTGGGCGAGCCGCTGGACGGAAAACCGGCGCCAGTCGCAACAAAAAAGAGGCCTATCGAAGTTGTGGCTCCGGGTATCGCCGAAAGGCAGCCGGTAAAACAGCCGCTTCAGACGGGAATAAAAGCAATTGACTCTATGATTCCTATAGGCCGCGGTCAGAGAGAATTGATTATCGGCGACCGGCAGATAGGAAAAACATCAATCGCAATTGATACGATAATCAACCAGAGGAACGAAAAGAAAAGGCCTATATGCATTTATGTCGCAATAGGTCAGAAACAATCTACCGTCGCAGGCATTTATGAAACATTAAAAAAATATAAAGCCGATGAATACACCGTAATCGTGTGCGCTTCTGCGAGCGATCCTGCGCCTATGCTGTATATCGCTCCGTATTCCGGCTGCGCTATTGCCGAGGAATTTATGTGGAGCGGCAAGGACGTACTGATAATTTACGACGACCTTTCAAAACATGCCCAGGCATACAGGCAGATTTCTCTTTTATTGAGGCGACCTCCGGGCAGAGAGGCATATCCGGGCGATGTATTTTATCTGCATTCCCGTCTGCTTGAACGTGCATGCAAACTTTCCGAAAAAAACGGCGGCGGCTCCATAACGGCGCTTCCGATAATTGAAACCCAGGCGGGCGATATTTCTGCATACATCCCGACGAATGTCATATCTATTACCGACGGGCAGATTTATCTTGAAGCCGGGCTTTTCTATTCCGGCATAAGGCCTGCGGTAAATGTTGGTTTGTCGGTTTCCCGTGTCGGCGGCAGCGCTCAATGCAAGATAATGAAGCAGGTGGCCGGACAACTGCGCATCAAAATAGCGCAG
>Ga0315268_10008639_pt1 | contig 10617 bp, 10 predicted proteins | sample C1_top_MG_FD_204535 | JGI IMG/M metagenome (GOLD analysis project Ga0315268, IMG submission 204535) | Sediment microbial communities from Yellowstone Lake, YNP, Wyoming, USA - C1_top | ecosystem: Environmental > Aquatic > Freshwater > Lake > Sediment | place: USA: Wyoming | collected 2017-08-01 | reverse complement strand
TCTTGCCGCAGGGAATCCGCTTTGGCGGCCAGGCCCCCAGGATCGATACCCTGATCCGCCAGCAAGGATAGGTTCCCCAAAGCCACTTGGCGGCCCTCAACTGTGCCGGTCACTCCTTTGCCGGTGACATACACAAAGTCTTCGGCCTTGGAGAGGTCGAGGCCCTGTTCCTGGGCTCCCCCGACAATGGCGGCAGCCAGGGGATGCTCGCTGCCCCGCTCCAGGCTCGCCGCCAGGCGCAGCAAAGTTGTCTCCGCCACCCCTTTTACCGGCGCCACCGTGACCAACTTCGGTTTGCCTTCGGTGAGGGTTCCGGTTTTATCCACCACCAGAGTGTCCACCTGGCGCAACACTTCGACGGCTTCGGCGTTCTTAAAAAGCACTCCCACCGTGGCCCCTTTGCCGGTGGCCACCATGATGGACATGGGGGTGGCCAGCCCCAGGGCGCAGGGGCAAGCGATGATGAGCACCGCCACGGCGTTGATGATTCCGTGCGCCATTCTGGGCTCAGGACCGAACAGGCTCCAGGCGATAAAGGTGATGATCGCCGCCCCCACCACCGCGGGCACGAAATAACCCGCCACGACGTCCACCAGCTTCTGGATGGGGGCCCGGCTGCGCTGGGCTTCAGCCACCATTCGGACGATCTGGGCCAGCAGCGTCCCCGCGCCCACCTTTTCAGCCCGCATCACCAGAGCGCCGGTGCCGTTCACCGTGGCGCCGATGACCTTATCTCCCGGGCCTTTCTCCGCCGGCATGGGCTCACCGCTGACCATGGATTCATCCACGGCGCTCTTGCCCTCCAGGATCACGCCATCCACCGGCACCTTCTCGCCCGGGCGCACCCGCAGGCGGTCCCCCACCCGGACCTGGTCCAGGGTGATGTCTTCTTCCGAGCCGTCATCCAGGACCCGCCGGGCCGTCTTCGGCGCCAGTCCCAGGAGCGCTTTGATGGCCGCACCGGTCTGACTGCGGGCTCGCAGTTCCAAAACCTGGCCCAGGAGCACCAGGGTGACGATAAAAGCCGCAGCCTCAAAGTACACCGCCACTTCCCCCGAGGCGCCACGGAAAGAGGGCGGAAAAATCTGGGGGGCTACCTTGGCCACCAGGCTGTAGAAATAGGCCACGCCCACGCCCAGGCCGATGAGGGTGAACATGTTCAAGCTGCGGTGGAGGAGCGATTGCCAGGCGCACCCAAAAAACGGCCACCCGGCCCACAGCACCACCGGGGTCGCCAGCCCCAGTTCCACCCAGCCCCAGGTGGACATCCCGGCGAGACGCTCCAGGGGGCGGCCGGGTATCAGGTCACCCATGGCGATGACGATGAGGGGGACGGTCAGGGCCAGGGCGACCCAAAACCGCCGCCGCATATCCACCAGTTCGGGATTTTCTTCTTCCTCGGCAGATAGCGTGCGGGGTTCCAGGGCCATGCCACATTTGGGGCAGGTGCCGGGCTCGTCCCGCACCACCTCCGGGTGCATGGGGCAGACCCATTGGGTGCTGAGCAAAGGCGCCGCCGGCGCGGCGGGTTCCAGGGCCATGCCGCACTTGGAACACCCGCCGGGCTGCGGCTGCCGCACTTCCGGGTGCATGGGACAGGTCCACTGCCCGGCAGATTCGCCAACACGCTGGGGCTCTCCCTTGAACCTGGATAGGCAATTTTTGCTACAAAAGAGGTACTCAGTACCTTGATAAGGTTCTCGGAACGGGGTATCCGGGCGCACGTCCATGCCGCAAACCGGATCCCGAAATCCGCCGGAGGGAGACATCGGTAGACCGCCCTAATATTATAATTAGTTCTTAAAAAATAGTAATGAGAACCAGGGAGAGCAAGGGCAAAGGCAAATTAGTCCCGTTTTGGCGGTTCCGGCTGGACCCGGCAGGGCTCAGCGAGACGGATGAGGATGCAAGGGCCGGTTGAGGGTCTCCAGGAAATGGCGCTTGTGTTTGGCCCGGTTCTCGATAAGGGCATAAGTCCCCAGTTTGACAAGATCCTGGACAAACATCCAGATCACGATGTAGGCCCACACATAGCCGATAAGTTTCCAGGGCAGGGGGGGCACCAACCAGCCGAAGCCCGTCATCGCCACGGCCACGGCCTGGGTGGCCACAATGGCGGCAAACAGCGGCCAGGAGGGATGGGGGCTCCGCCAGAAGGCATTTTTGCTGCGGGTGACAAAGAGCAACAGGTGGCCGCCGGCCACCAGGCGCAAAAATAGCAGGGTCTGAAGTTGGGGAAGGGCCAGGCGCAATAATTCCCGGCCGATAATCCACAGGGCGAAGCTTTCGATGGTAGCCAGAAAGCCCAGAACGGTGGAGACGGTGAGCACCCGGGCCATCTCCCAGCGCACGGGCTGGGGCGGAAGATAAGTATTGTCATAGGCAATGGCCATGATGGGAATGTCGTCCAGCAGGGCCAGGATAATGATCATCATGGCCGTGAGGGGAAAGACGTTGAAACTCAGCATGGCCGCCACCACGAACACCATGATGCTGATGGTCATGGCAATGCGGTAGATGGTGTAGCTCATCATGCGCTCGAAGATGCGCCTGGCTTCCTCCACCGCGGTGATGACCACCGACAGGCCCGGCGCCGTCAGGATCAGGGCCGCAGCCGCCTGGGCGGCGTTGGTGGCGCCGGAGACGGCAATTCCCACCTCGGCCTGCTTGAGGGCCGGGGCGTCGTTGACCCCATCGCCCGTCATGGCCACCAGGTGGCCCCGGTCCTGCAAAGATTTGACGATGCTGAATTTATGCTCCGGAAAAACCTCGGCAAAGCCGTCGGCTTTTTCGATGCGATCCACGCACTCACTGGTGAGGGCGCAGACATCTTCCTGGGAGAACAATTGGCTGGCAGGTTGGATGTTGGTCCCCATGCCCAACTGGCGGGCAATCTCTCTGCCGATGGCCTCATTGTCCCCCGTAATCATCTTTACGGCGATGCCGTGGGCCTTGGCCTGGGCAATGGTCTCGGCGGAATCCTCCCGGGGCGGATCGTAGAGGGGCAGGATGCCCAGGAACTGCCAGGCTTCATCCTGGTCGGCCCGGGCCACCCCCAGGGTGCGGTAGCCCTTGGCGGCCAGCTCGTCCACCGCCTTAGCGGCCTTCTCCCCGGTAGCCTTATCGAGCTTGCACAGGTCGAAAATCACCTGGGGAGCCCCTTTGGTAACCTTGAAGGTCTGGCCCCGGGCATTCTTCACCGTGGCTTCGGTGCGTTTGTGTATGGGGTCGAAGGGGGTGAATTTGAGGAACTTATAGGAGCTCAGGACGGCTTGATCCTTGAGTCCGCCAATCACCGCCTCGTCGATGGCATCCCGATTTTCTTCCTTGGAGGCCAGGCATCCGGCCAGGATCAACTCCTGGGGGTCCTTGGCCGCAAAAGTGATGGGGTCTCCCAGGGTGAGCTTGTTCTGGGTCAGGGTGCCGGTCTTGTCCGAGCACAGGATATCGATGCCGGCCATCTCCTCGATGGACTGCAACCGGGAGACAATGGCTTTCATCCGGGACAGGGCCAGTGCCCCCAGGGCCATGGTAACGGAAAGCACCGCCGGCATGGCCACCGGAATGGAGGCCACCACCAGGATCAGGACAAACTGGATGAGGTCCATCAGGGGGAGGCCCCGCAATAACTCCGCCACCACCAGGACGATGCTGAGCCCCAAGGCGATGACGATGAGAAAGTCCCCCACCCGCATCACCGCTTTTTGAAAATGGGACACCGCGCCGGCGGTCTCCACCAGCTTGGCGGTGCGGGCGAAGAAGGTATTGCCGCCGGTGGCCGTCACCAGGGCCACCATTTCCCCCTGTCGGGCGATGGAGCCGGAATAGGCAATATCCTCCGGTTTCTTGTCAACCGGCAAAGACTCCCCGCTGAGGGCCGATTGGTCGACGCTCAGGTAATCCCCCTCCACCAGCTTGACGTCCGCAGGAATGATGTCCCCGAGACGCAGGCGGATGACGTCCCCCGGCACCAGTTCCTGGGCCGCCATCTCCTGCCATTTGCCGTCCCGAATGACCCGGGCCTGGAGGGCGAGTTGGCTCTTCAAGGCCTCCAGGGCGTTGCCGGCTTCGTGCTCCTGCCAGAAGCCGATGGCGGCGTTGAAAACCAGCAAGAAGACAATGATGTACAGATCAGCCCAGCGGCTCCCAACGGCGGAAAGGATAGCCGCCGCCTCAATCATCCAGGGGATGGGGCCCCAGAAATAGGCCAGAAATTGGAGGATGGGGTGGACCTTCTTTTCCTCCAGGGCGTTGGGGCCATACGCTGCCAGCCTTTCTTGAGCTTCGCGGTCCGTCAGGCCGGCCTCGCTGCTGCCGAGCTCCTGGAAGAGCTGCTGGGAACTCTTCTCCTTGGCCTCGTCGCCGCTAATGCTCCGGACTTCCGGGGCTGGCTGCTCTTCATTGCCGGCTCTTTTAGCTGCCATTATTTCCTGCCCTTTCATGCCCGGTTTCCCTGCCGTTGGAAACGTCAGCGGGCATGGCTCTACTGTCAGCGAATTTTGCGAAAGCCTCTGTTCAAGCGGTTGCCTTGACGATTAAATTAGGGATGATTATCAATTAATTCAAGAGAGCTTAGTGGGCTTATTCACCCTTTACCCTGAGGTCTTGGCCATGGCTTGGCTCAGTGAGATATCGGCGGTAATCGCCATTCTGGCGGCATTTGTCGGGTTTGTGTTGAATATCCAGGACATTGCCACTATTGTACAACTGATCTATTATGTCTTTGCCGTCATCTTCTTCATTACCTTATTCTATCGCCTCTTTCACCGATCTGAAGTTCCCCCAAAATAGCGACTTGCAGTAACAGTGGGTGAAAACCGCGGCAACCGGCGCGCCTTTGCCGTACCCAGTCCCGGAATCACCATTTGTGCAAGCACCATGGGGTTTTGAATCCTGCCTTCCTTTCATTCCCATCCCCTCCCCTCCCCTCCCCCTCGCTTCCCCAGCTATTTTTAGAGCTCTTTCTTTGCTTCGCCCCAAAGCGCCAAGGGACTTGAATCGACGTCCCCTCACTACGGAAATTACTTAGCCATTTCTATAAATGCAGCGGCGCTTGACTCTCTTATCAAAAAATTTCAAGGAAATCTTTATTTAAGTCGATAAAGAAGGGGGGGGAGGGAAGCTTATGCCAAGGGAGGGGTCATCAATTCGGGGGCAAGGGAAGTCTCTCACGGTCGCGGAGGATGCCCGGCTGCGGCAAATGGCCCGGGAGATTATCGGCCAGGTCAATGAAATTCAGCCGAATAAAGCGAAGGTCTTACGCCGGGTTATCCGACGAGGGCAATATCGTCTCGATCCCGAAAAAATAAGCGCAATGGCGTTGGGTATCCATGAGCCGGAAATGGACCTGGAATTGGTGGACCTCATGTCCCGCCACCCCGCCCTGATCCCCGAATATGTCAGCCTTTATGGCCGAAACACCACCCGGGACCTCCTCAGGGTTTTGCAATTCCGGGATGGCTTCACCGGCCAACACTCCTTTCGGGTGGCGGCTATTGCCATGGGTTTCGGGCGCCATTTGCAATTGCCGCGGACTAATCTGGAGTGGCTGAAAACAGTGGGCTACTTCCACGATATCGGCAAAGCCAGGATTGCCAGGGGCATACTGCTGAAGCCGGGGGCTCTGCTCGAAGTGGAGCAGTCGATTATTAAGAAGCACCCTTTAACCAGTTTGGAGATGGTGCAGTTTCTGCATCTGGCCCCTGAAGAACAAGAAATCATTCTGCACCACCATGAGCATTGGGACGGCCGGGGCTATCCCGAAGGGCTGATGGGTGAAAAGATTCCCTTCCTTTGCCGTCTGGTGGCTCTGGCCGATGCCTTTGAGGCCCTCACCCATGATCGGCCCCACCGGCCTCGTTTCCCGATTTCTCAAGCTCTCGGGATTATCGAGGCCCGGGCCGGCACCCAATTCGATCCCTATCTGACCGCCGAGTTCACGGAAATGGACTGGTTTCAAAAGACGGGCCTGCCGCTTATGTTCAACTGAAAATAAAGAAATTCTCAGGCAGTTTGAAGTCCTCAACCTTTCCCATCAGGCTGTTGAAAAATGGTCTTTTGGGCATCCTGAACGGTGTGAATGATCCCTGCTTTTTGCTGCCCCGGCATAGCCGCCGACGAAACCGATCACCAAAGGGATGCTGGCCAGGATGCAGGGGCTCGCCGTGGCCACCACGCCCCCCAGATAGGAGGCGTCGTACGCCAGCACGGGGCGCGTTTGCAAAACCTGACCTACTGCCTCTGACCAACCCATGTCTCACGACCCCTGATTTTTGATAAATTTGAGCTCCCGCAGCTTCTTTTCCAAAAGGTCCGGGGGGAAGACCCCGGTGTGGCGGAAGACCTCCTTGCCCGAGGCATCCAGAAACACCTGGGTGGGCACCAGCATGATCCGGTATTGCTTAAAAAGGGCTTCATCCTGATCCACATAGACCAGTCGCACGTCCACCTGGTCGCCGTAGCGTTCCTTGATTTTCTCCAGGATGCCTTCCATCTGTTTGCAGTTGGGGCACAGGCCCCGGCCGAAATCCAGGATAGTGGGCCTGGCTTTGGAGGGCGCCGCGGCCGGTGCCGAAACCGGCAGGGCGGAAACCAGCATCCCCAGGGCCAATATCCAGCAAACCAAAGTTAAGGGGCCACGATAAACCGATCTCATCAAGTTCTCCTTTGAAGTGTAATCCATGATTAACGGGTAATCGGCGGCACCAGGAGCACGGGGCACGGCGCCAGCCGGGAAATATTATGTGCCACGCTGTCAAGGGAAAAAATCCCTGCCCCAAATTTAGCCAATGCCTGCAGTCGGCGCAAGGTGAGCCGCGGTTCATAGTTCAAATGCTTGGGAATCTTGCTGGCAAAACTCCTGTTGCGAAAAGTTTTTGAGTAGAGATGTAGGGTGCGCACTGCGCACCAATAAATCTTGCGCTGCTGGTGGGCCCGGAGGCGCGCCCGACCGAACTTTTCAGGTTTACGGCTGAGCCTGAGGCTCAGGTTCAGCTTCTTGGGAACCCCCTGCCCAAAGCTCCTGCTTTGCCATCTTATTGGCTAGGCTATTTAATTCAAAGGTGTCCAAGCGGAGCCTGGGCCGCAAATTTCGTTCCCAAGCGGGAGCTTGGAAACGAGTTCCTTATATAGCCTGCCAACCACGGCTGCCTTTAACCCGGCTCAAAAAGGGGTTGACGGGGCTTCGCTGCATGGGATAATACTTCCCTAATCCTTAATCCGGGCGAGGCGTGATTTGACTGATAGAGCAAAGTTGCGGGTCTGGTGGGCAGTGGCGCTGTTAGTGGCGCTGGCGGCGGGATGCGGGGGCGGTGTGGCGGTGGTGGAGCAGCCCCAGTTTGCGCCACCCTCCGAGGAATCTTCATCTCTCAAAACCCCGGATCAGGCCCTTCTCAAGGATGCGCTGCAAGGGCAGAGCATCTCGCCGGTGGAAGCCGCGAATCTCAGCGACCGCATGCTGGCCGAGGAAACCGCCAATCTCCAGGACGAGAAGAGCATGGCCCGGCTGGAGATTTTGCTTTATAAGGCCTTGAAGACCCAGGACAAGCAGGCGCGTCCCCGATTGCTGCGCAACCTGGGGATCATCCATTACCACCAGAAACAGTATAAGCGGGCCCGCCAGGAGCTGCAGCAAGCCAACGAACTGAACCCCAAGGACGCCCGGACCCATTTCTACCTGGCCCGGCTGTTTGCCCACCAGAGCAATATCTACCTGGCCCAGGGGAAAAAGCACATCTCCCAGCAGCAGACCAAGCGGGCGGAAATTGAAATGCAGCACGCCCGGAAGCTGGAACCCTCCAATCCTCTATATCGCCAGAACCTGGCGGAAACTCTCCAGCAAGAGCGGGGCAAATGAGAATTTCCTGCCCCTTTTGCGGCAATGACACCGACTTTTACGAAGTCGCCGAAGGGGTGACCATCACCACCTTCTACGTGCAAAACGAGGACGGGAGCTTCACCGCGGTGAGCGACGACTCCGAAATCCAGGGGGAAGTGCGCCTCTTCTGCGGAGAATGCCATAAGGAACTGAAAGAGTACCATGAACACTTTATTGATATGTTGTTTTAATTGGGGGAGGAGGCCAGGGGTTTCCACAGGCGAGGACGCCTGTGCCACTGACCCTTGCCCCCTCCCCCCAAGCCCCCTCCTCCAACCCCTTAAAGGAGGTTGGGAGGGGAGCTTGAGGGGAGGGCGGGGGACCTGTTCCCCGGCCCTCCCCTCAACTCTTTTACTCTCATGCCCGAACTCCCGGAAGTAGAGGTGATCCGGCTCGGTTTGGCCCCCCGGCTGGAGGGGCGCCGGTTTTTGGCGGTGTCCGTGGGAGAGAAGCGTCTGCGCCGGGAGTCCTCCCCCGGGGAGTTGCAGCAGTGGGTGACCGGCCGCCGGTTGCTCCGCTTGGAGCGGCGAGGGAAATACCTCCTCTTTCATCTCGATGGGGGCGTCACCCTCCTCATCCATCTGGGCATGACGGGCCGGCTGTGGCTGGGTCCGGCTCCCATGCCCAGCCTGCCCCACAGCCACCTGACCTTTGCGGTGGCAGGGAGCCTGGAACTGGTCTTTCAGGACATGCGCCGCTTCGGCCAGGTGCTGGTCTTTCCTCCGGGGGAGAAAGTCGCGCCCCTGGACCAGGTGGGGCGGGAGCCCTTTTCCAGGGCCGTGACCCCGGGGTGGCTGATGGACCAGGCCCGGGGGCGTTCCCGGCCCTTGAAGAATTTTTTGCTGGACGGCCGGGTGCTGGCCGGCATCGGCAATATTTACGCCAGCGAGATCATGTTTGCGGCCCGGCTGCACCCGGCCCTCCCGGTGGGCCGCCTGTCTCCGGAACAATGGGCCCGGGTGCTGAAAGAAACCCGGCGGATTCTGAAGGCGGCCATCCGCAAAGGCGGCACCACGGTGGCCAATTTTGTCAACAGCCGGGGAGAGACCGGCCTCTTTCAGTTCGAACTGCTGGTTTACGGGCGGAAAGACGAACCCTGCCAACGGTGCGGCACCCCTATCCAGCGCTTGAGCCAGGGGGGGCGCAGCACTTTTTTCTGCCCCACCTGTCAGAAGCCTCCTGAGTAAAGGCCCCCCTCCTTTTTTCTCGCTTTTGGAAAAAAATAGGATAATATTAAAAGGTTAAATATTAGCAAAATTCGGCATGGTCCGGTTGCCTGAGTTTGTGGGGGATGGTTGGCGGCGCGCCCGCCCTGCTGTCCCCCACCCTGCCGCCGGTGCCGGAACGCCTGAGGAGACCTGGAAGCCCATGAAACCAGATATTCACCCCGTCTACAACCAGACCAAGGTGCGCTGCGCCTGCGGCAACGAGTTTATGACCGGTTCCACCAAGGAGAACATCCGGGTGGAGATCTGCTCCAAATGCCACCCCTTCTTTACCGGCAAGCAAAAGCTCATCGACACTGCCGGCCGGGTGGAGCGCTTCCGGCGCAAGTACGCGCATCTCGAGGAAAAGAAGCAGGGCGAAACCACGGCTGAATGAAGACTTCGGAACCGCCCATGGCAGTGGGAGGCCAGGCGGTGCTGGAGGGGGTGATGATGCGCTCCCCCCGGGCCCTGGCCGTCGCGGTGCGGCGGCCCGACGGCAGCCTGGTCCTCAAAGACGAAGACTACGCCTCCCTGGGGTCGCGCTATCCCTGGCTCCAGCGACCCTTCCTCCGGGGCCCGGCCATCCTCATTGAATCCCTGGTCACCGGAGTCAAGGCCCTGACCTTTTCGGCCCAGGCCGCCCTCCAGGAAGAACCGGAAAAGGAATCACCCCTGGGATGGGGCAGCATCGCCCTCACCCTGGGGGCGGCCTTTGTCATGGCCTTCGTCTTTTTCGGCTTCCTGCCTCACTGGCTGAGCAGCCTGGCCGGGTATCTCACGGCCGGCCGGGCCCTCACCCCCGCCCACTTCCTCTTCCACCTCATTGACGGGGTCATCAAGGCCATTTTCATCTTCGCCTATATCTGGGGCATCTCCTTTTTCCCGGATATCCGGCGGGTCTTTGAGTACCACGGGGCCGAACATAAATCCATCTGCACTTTCGAGGCCGGAGAACCTTTGGAGGTGGCCTACACCCGGCGCCACCCCACCGCCCACCCCCGCTGCGGCACCTCCTTTATCCTGGTGGTGCTCCTGGTGAGCCTGCTGCTCTTTGCCGTGGTCTTCCCCCTCCTGCCGGCCTTGACCCATACCGGACTGTTGAACAACCTGGTCCAGGTGCTGTTCAAGGTGGCCCTGATGTTCCCCATCGCCGCCCTGTCCTACGAAATCATCCGCTGGGGCGGACGCTACCCGGACCACCCCCTGGCCCACGTCCTGCTCTGGCCCGGACTGGCCACCCAACGCCTCACCGCCCTGGAACCCGACGACTCCCAACTGGAAGTGGCCCTCACCGCCCTCAAGGCCGTCCTGGCCCGGGAACAGGGTGGGGAAGCAGAAGGGTGATTTTTGAGGGGAGGGCCGGGGGACCGCAGGTCCCCCACCCTGGGCACGGCAAGCCGTGCCCCTACAACTCCCCTCCCCCCCCTTTACGGGCCTTTTGCGTCGGCGCTTTGAGCGCTGGCGCAAAAGCGCTGAAAAGTTATGGGGTTGGGGGTGGGGGTTTGGGGGAGGGGGCAGGGGTCTGCGACCCCT
>Ga0315268_10008638_pt1 | contig 10617 bp, 8 predicted proteins | sample C1_top_MG_FD_204535 | JGI IMG/M metagenome (GOLD analysis project Ga0315268, IMG submission 204535) | Sediment microbial communities from Yellowstone Lake, YNP, Wyoming, USA - C1_top | ecosystem: Environmental > Aquatic > Freshwater > Lake > Sediment | place: USA: Wyoming | collected 2017-08-01 | reverse complement strand
TCTCTGCTGCCCGTCAGGCAGCCCTTGCCAGGCTGGCACAGATCCTTTTTGATTATTCCTCTGAAAAAGAGAGTGCCCAACCTGTCCGTCGTGGCATCAAAGCCATCGTAAACAGTACCGGTCCCCTACAGGAAATTGATGAGAGCAGCATGATCCTACTTCACCTGGGGCAGGCAATAGATGCCCAGTCTCGAGATGATGACTCAACCTCCGCCGAAGAATTGGAGAAAGTGCTGGACGCCGGCTTCACGGATCCTGCCCTGTATTATGTCCTGGGCATGTTGCGTGCCCGCGGGGACAGGTTGGAAAGTGCCCTGCGCTCCCTGGGTCATTCCGTGCAGCATGCAGATTATGCTTTTGGAGCCCGCTTGCTGATGGGAAAGACATTGTTCAATTTAGGACGATTGAACGAAGCCAGTATCGAGTATTTGGAAGCATTGAAACTGGCGGATGTGCAGGTCGTTCCGCCGGAACAGGCTGATACCATGCTCCAATTATACGAATCCCTCATTGAAACCCAGGCGCAACAATCGGATCCGGTTGAGTTGGAAAAGATCTGTAATGTGATTGAAGAGTTGTTGAACAGACCGGATTGGCACAACCAGGTATCAGCCGGTCGTGCCCAATTATCGGATGGCGGTGTGGATTCCAGTCCCACCCCCCTGGCGGAGATCCTCACCCAGACCAAAAGCAGCCAGGTCATCGAAGCCATGGGCAATGTTCATCAATTGGCAAAGGCCGGGCAACTACGCTCTGCCATGGAGGAAGCTTACCATTCCATCCAACTTGCGCCCACCTACCTCCCTCTTCATCTCCTTATCAGCGATCTTTTGATCCAGGATGAAAATATCCAGGATGCCATCACAAAGCTATCGGTGGTCGCCCATGCCTATGCCGTGCGCGGAGAATCAAGCCAGGCATCCCGGGTTCTCAAACGGGTCATCCAGCTTGCACCGTTGGATTTGGAAGCTCGCACCCGCTTGATCGATCAGCTGGTGGCACGCGGCCAGACTGAAGATGCCCTGTCCGAATATCTCGAACTCGCAGATCTTTATTACCACCAGGCGGACCTGGACAACGCCCGTAAGACCTATGAAACCGCCTTAAATCTTTGCCAGAAACCTCACGTTCACAGCGATTGGAATGTGCGCATTCTTAAGAATATGGCGGATATCGACATGCAGCATCTCAACTGGAAGGAAGCCTGCCTCATCTATGAGCAGGTGCGCGCCATCCGCCCGGAGGATCGATCCGTTCGCAGGAATATTATCGATCTCCATTTCCGTCTTGGACACACGAGCCAGGCATACGTTGAGATCGATAATTATCTATCCCAACTCGCTTCAAAAGGGGAACGGGCAGTTGCCATCCCCTTCCTGCAAGCCTTGCTGGAGGAGCATCCGCAGCAGGTCAACCTCCTGCGTTACCTTGCCGAGGAATATCACCAATCTGGTCAAACCGAGGATGCCATTGAACAATTGGATGTACTTGGCAAGAGCTACATGGATGCCGGAGACACCCGTTCCACCATACAGGTGATCGAATCCATCATTGCCCTGGATCCACCCAATATTGATCGTTATCGAGCTGTTCTCAAAAAGCTTAAGACAGAACCAGGAGTGGCATGAACCCATTTATTGCGCTGTTGTTGACATTCATTATTGCCCTGGGCTGGTTGCGTGTGGTGGATTTTGCCGCCCACCGAGGTTGGATCGAAAGCCGTCTGAGTCGGAAAATCATCCACATTGGCACAGGTCCGATCTTCGTGCTGTGCTGGTTGATGTTCCCGGATATCCAAATTTCGCGCTGGCTGGCTGCCCTGGTGCCATTTGCGATAACCATCCAGTTTGCCCTGGTGGGACTGGGCATCATGAAGGACAAAGCTTCCGTCAAAGCCATGTCACGCACCGGAGACCGGCGTGAGATCCTGCGGGGACCGCTTTTCTATGGGATCATATTTGTCATCCTGACGATTGTTTATTGGAAGGATTCACCGATCGGTATCCTGGCATTGATGTTGATGTGTGGAGGCGATGGCCTGGCAGATATTTTCGGGAGAAACATTAATTCTCCCCGATTACCTTGGAATAAGGGCAAAAGTGTCGCCGGTTCGTTGGGTATGTTCATCGGTGGTTGGTTGCTGGCTGCCCTGGTGATTGGCATCTATATTCCCATGGGAGTTTTTCCCGGGACATTAGCAGGTTACCTGCTGCCCATTTCAGTGATCTCGTTGCTGGGCATGCTGGTGGAATCGCTGCCGTTGAAGGATATCGATAACCTGACCGTCACCCTGGCAGCCGTGTTGATGGGGATCTATTTCTTCGGATAAAGTAAATTACTTTAAGTCATGTAATTCTTGCAGGTGGGAAATGCTGTTACTCAGATCTGGTTCCGGGTACGGGCTGAGATCGCTGGTTTCAGCCGGCTCTTCCCCGGTTAATGCCCGCAGGCAGGCATCCACCCCGGAAGCGACAATCATTGGGTCATAACCCCCTTCCAAAACAAAAATGATCCTTCCACTGCAGTAATCCTCAGCCAGTTTAACCAGGCTCTTCGAGAGGTCGAAGAATCCTCGCGTCGACAGCCCAAGATTCGTCAGTGGGTCCTGCCAGTGGGAATCAAATCCGGCTGAGACCAGCAAAAATTCCGGTTGAAACTTTTCTGCCATTGGGATGATCACATCCCCGGCGACCCTGGCAAAAACGCGGTCACCGGAATAAGCCGGCATCGGCAGGTTCACGATCCTACCGCGGGCAAGGGGGGCATCTTCAAGGTGTCCACTGCCCGGGTAGATATTCTCCTGGTGGGTGGAGATATAAGCCACCCGTTCCTCCTGCCAGAAAGCCGCTTGCGTTCCATTGCCGTGATGGGCGTCAAAATCCACGATCATCACCTTACGCAAACCTGCTTCAAGGGCGAGCCGGGCTGCGATGGCAACATTGTTAAAGATGCAAAATCCCATCGCTGCCTGTGGTTCGGCATGATGCCCGGGTGGACGGATGACCGCAAAGGCGTTGCGAGTCTGCCCATCTAACACCGCCCGGGTACACGCCAGAACTCCCCCGGCTGCGTTGAACGCATCCCGGGCGGAGCTGCTAGTAACAAATGTCGGGGCATAGTCTATGATGGCAGGTGCCTGTTGGCAGGCTATTTCAATTTCAGAGATCATTTCCCGCTTGTGAACGGCAGCCACCCTTTCCGGCTCGGCAGGCGTGGATTCCAACCAGAGCAATTCTTGTGCATACGGTTTCTTGTCCCAATCCCCCAGTTTTGAAAAGCGATCTGGACTTTCCGGATGGTCTGCATATACATGTCCGGGCGATGGGATCAACACAATGCCAGTGCTCATGTCCTGATTATACGTTAAACACGATCGCCAGGCTTGGAAGCCTGGCGATCAAGAGGGGAGGGAATTCCACCCCTTTGGTCTGCATGGGGGGGACATGCAGACCGGGGTGAAAGACACCTTTTTTACCAGTAAGTCTAACTCAGGTGTCTTATGCTTCTAATATACATCCAATTTATCTAAATAACCTTAAATTCGGATAAGAAATTAGTTCAATCAAGTTTCCGGTTCTTGAAAAGGTCCATCCATTCATCCACGTCCTGTGGGCTGATGTTCGTGTCTGTTTTTCCTTTGTTAATTTCAGAGATGCCGGCTTTTACGACCTGGCTGGCAAATTCATCACTCGAGATCACCCGGGCATGGACCTCCCTGGCGGAGGTTTGCACCCTCTGGTCCGAGCTGACCACGCTCCAATTTCGGGCTTCCCTACCCAGTTTCTGCAGGCGAATTTCAATGGCTGCGTCGGCAATATTTCCCTTGCGGATGAAATATGCGGTCACCCTTCCAAAACTACGACGAGCGGATTGCCCGGGGATGGCTCCATCGAAATAGACCTCAACCTGTGTTTGCTTCAGGCGGCAGAATTCCTGCAGATGTTCGATCAACCGCATTTCATCGTCAGGGTCTGCCAGCTTTAATCCCATCTTGGGAATTAAGTTGTGTCCATCGATCAAGTAAGGCATATCTTATTGTAACGGAAAAAGGATCCTAAAACTTATGCGACGGCTACTTCTTTGGTAACAATATCGAATTTGGGCGGGTTCTCTAGGTGCTTCTTGACCGCACATAACTCTGCTGAATGGATCAACGCCGGGCGGTATTTCTCCGGGAAGGTCGGTGGTACCTGGATCTCCAGTTCGACTTTCTCCGTCATTCCGGTCATTCGATTGGTCTCCATGCGTTGGATAATGCGGATCCCTTCGCTGGGCAATCCGCGCTGCCTGCAAAAACCCAACACATAGATCCCGGCACAAGTTCCCAGGGATGACAGGAACAAGGCAAATGGGGTTGGGGCGGAACCTTCTCCACCACCGCTAGTGGGTTGGTCTGTTTGCACTGTGAAATTTCCGAAATGGGCATCCACGCGTGCTCCGCCCGGGAAGTCGATCATCATTTCCATTTTTTTATTTTCTCCTCGAAAAGGTCTGGTAATTGTCCTGCTTTGGTGGTTGGATCACTTCAACGGACACCATCTAAGATGATTAATAGGGGGAAAAGTTGCATTCTGACGAATAAGGGAATTTCATTAACCTGCCCTGGATAAAAAACATGGGGTGGAACAGCCACCTTATGCTGTTCCACCCCGTCCAATTTTGCCGGATAGGCGCCGGCAATTGAACCCAATTCAAACAACTCTTTAATCGGCAGTTACAGCCTGCGGGATCATCTCCTTTGGTTTTCTCCAGAAGAAGTTCCAGTACATATAAACCGAAAGTGTGTAAAGAAGTATCACCAGCAGGAAGACCGGGGCAAACCCGTACCGCACCTGCAACCAGCCACTGATCGAAGGACTGAATGCCCAGCCAAAGTTCCATGACATGCTGGTCAAACTGGCGACCATGGATCGTGCTTTTGGCTCAACCCGTTCCATCACAAATGCATTGTAAACAGGACCGCCCATATTCATCAAGGAAAGGCGCACATAATGCCCGAGTGCGCTCATCCAGAACCAGGGGGAGTAACCCAGCATGACCAGGAAGGGGATGGATAATCCCTGCGTGATGACCACCAATTGAATCTTGCCGATCCGGTCCGCTATCGGTGGGGCGATCACCAACCCGATCCCCATTGCCAGGGCACCCCATGCCAGCACGTTCCCGATCACCGGATCAGGCTGGTTATGCACCACCCTGAAAAAGATATTCAAAAATGGCATGAACAAACCCGCACCGATCGAGGTGATCAGCATGGGCAGTATCAGTTTGCTGAATGTAGCCCAATTCTTGGCAGCATATCCCAATGGAGCGAACAGGGAACGGTCCTCATTTTTGAGATGTTTTGTCTGCATGGCAAAGAATGGGATCAACCCAAACACTGAAAAAAGAGCGATGATACCCAGTGCACCTGCATAAGCTCCACTACTGGTGGCACCCACACCTTTTACCTGGGCGATCCAGCCTGGCAGGTAACCGCCGATCGAATTTCCGACGAATGAAGCCAGCATTTGGAGACCTGAGCTAAGGCTGAAAAGATAGGTGCGTTCTTCTTCTCCGCTGTTTTCAAGCAGGAAAGGCGCCATGGTTACACCGGACAGGCTTTGCCCGGCACCCATGACCACGTTCATGGCATACAGCATCCATAATTGCGGCAACAACACCATCCCGAGCACCGCCAGGCTGACGGAAGCTCCCCCCAACAGGAATGATCTTTTCCTGCCCAGGATATCAGCCAGGTAACCCATAGGCAGGGCAACGATCAGAGCTGTCATGCTGTTGACCGTGATGAAATTTCCGATAATGCTCTCATCGATCCCCAGGCTGAGAGCATAAAAGTTGAACAACAGGCGATAAATACCCAGGGATGCCCCGGTCAAAACCAGGCTGGCAAGCAGCAGCCGGGCATTGGGAGAAAATTGACGTAAACGGGTGATATAGACTTTAACAACGTTGGACATATTAATCTTTGTTTCTTATGAAGTTTCCAAGTGTTTGTTGAAGACCATCCAGGATCTCCAGTCGGGTGGCATATCGTTTTTCAGTTTCACTGACCGTGATCTGGACCAATCCGGATAGGCGCAGCGAGCGCAGGTGATGGATGACGGTGGGCAATCTCAGGCGCAGCAAACGTGCCAATTCGGATGAACTGAGCGGTTTGTCTGCCAGAAAGTGCAGGATACGCAGACGTGTCGGGTCAGCCAGGGCTTTGAGTTGGTTTACAAGCTGTGGGGTTGGTCCTGCTCCCGGGACTAAACTCTCAAATTCGGGTCTCGCACCGAACAATAAAAGCATTTTTCTTTCCGGCAGCCGTGCATAAAAAATTAATGGAGAACACCAATACGAAGGCACCAGGATGAATTCCACGGTGGTTTCGAGCGGGGCAAAGCGCACGCCATGGGAGAGTTCTTCGATCAAGCCCATTAGATTAATCCGGGTTGAAAGTTCTTGGGCGTGTTCCAGTCCTGCCTGCAAAGCGGGGCGGATGCGGGTTTCCTCTTCGGCAAAAAAGACTTGATAATAATCCTGCAATGCTTCCAGGAGTAATTCGGCGGAACCTTGCGGGTTCGCCCAGACCGACACCAATCGTCCCAGGCTGTCTGTGCTGATGGATGCATCACGCAGGCGATATTGTTCCTTCAAGACCTTTGCTTCCGCCTCTTTCCAGGAACCTCGCCTGGCAATGGTTCGCAGACAATCCCTGGCTTCAGCAGAAGAGTCGGCGGCAAGGGTCAGGGATTCCAGCCGTTCAAGGGGGGACAGGCTCTCGATGGTTTTTAATGCAATCCTGGCGTCTCCTGGTTCCGGCAGTCCGGATAACCATTGGAGTGGAACCCCTGAAAAGGATAAGACTTTCTCCAGGAATTCCCTTTTGGCAAGAGGAACCCGCTGCCTTACACCGGCTGCCCATGAAGGTCGTAAGCCAAAAGTCGCTGGCTGGTGCAGCACTGCCAGGCTGACGAAAAGATCATACGCTGTTCCGGTCTTCCAATGGATCGTTTGCATGGGTTCCTATCATTTTAGCTTGTTAGGTTATTATCTAACATGCTAGATAATAACCTAACATTGAAAAAAGGTCAAGAAGTTTTCCGGGCGACTCTTCGAAAAGCGGATTTTTAGTGAGAATTTGTCAAATGTGCTATACTCTGCATCAAATGGAAAGCTCCCCAAGTTTCTTATCGCACCTGGAATGTCCGGAATGTCATCGGGAATTCAAGGCAGACCGCTTACAGACATACTGCCAGGATTGCCAGTCACCCCTCTTGGCACGCTATGACCTGATTGCTGCAGCCCGCACCATTACTCCAGGGAAACTTGCTGCGCGTCCACGAGGTATTTGGCGTTGGGCAGAACTCCTGCCAGTTCGACAGGAAAGATTTCGTTTGACCCTGGGGGAAGGGGATGCGCGCTTGTTGCCTGCCCATCGTGTAGGTTCTCAACTTGGATTCGCCAACCTGGTAATCAAAGATGAATCCACAAACCCAACCGGCTCGTTCAAGGCGCGGGGCATGGCGGTTGCCCTCTCCCGTGCCATCGAATTGAAACAGAGAGAGTTTGTCATTCCAACCGCGGGGAATGCAGGCAGTGCCCTGGCATTCTACGCAGCCCGGGCTGCGGTGAAAGCGCATGTCTTCATGCCGAAAGATGCCCCGTCTGCCAACCAGGTTGAAGTACGGCAGGCTGGCGCAGATTTGCGGCTTGTGGATGGATTGATCACAGATGCAGGTCGACAGGCAGCGGAACTTTCTCGCAAAGAACATTGGTTTGATGTTTCCACCTTCAAAGAACCTTATCGGGTGGAAGGAAAAAAGACCATGGGTTTCGAACTGGCGGAAGCATATCAATGGCAATTACCGGATGTGATTGTGTATCCAACCGGAGGTGGCACCGGTCTGGTGGGTATGTGGAAAGCATTTTCCGAGCTGGAAGCCATGAGTTGGATCGGCAGCCAGCGGCCGCGCCTGGTCTCTGTCCAGGCTGATGGTTGTGCTCCCATAGTGCGGGCTTTTACCAGCAAAAAAGAACGTGCCGATCCCTGGATTAATGCCCACACTATTGCAGCTGGTTTGCGTGTTCCAGCCGTTTTTGCAGATCGCCTGGTTCTGCGAGCTTTACGGGAAAGCCAGGGCACTGCCCTGGCAGTCAGCGATCCTGAGATACTCCAGGCTCAAAAAGAGCTGGCTGGATCAGAAGGAATTTTGGCTGCTCCGGAGGGAGCTGCCTGCTGGGCTGGTTTGAAGCACCTGGTACAGGATGGCTGGTGCCGGGTGGACGAAAAGATCGTGATATTCAATACTGGAAGCGGACTCAAATATTTATAGGGGAGGCACTTTATGCCGGAAAAAGAAACCAAATCATCTTTGGAACTTCTCTACAATGTCAGCAGGGAATTGGCGTCTGCCCTGGATCTGCGCACAGTCCTTTCCCGGGTTGTTCTGCAGTCCCTTAAATATGTTGGTGGTGAACGGGGCAGCCTGGTGGTCTTTGATGATCAGGGTAAACCCATGGATGCTGCCATTGTGATCGGTTTAAAGGTTCACAACCAGAAAACCCAACAATTACGAGCGACGACCGAACACGGTCTGGCTGGCTGGGTCGTTCGCAATCAAAAATCTGCCTGGATCCCGGATACTTCCAAAGATGATCGCTGGCTTCAACGCCCGGACGATGCTCCTGATCAAAGTGGCGCAAAATCAGCCCTGTGCGTGCCTTTGCTAGCGCGTGAAAAAATGGTTGGAGTGTTGACACTTGTTCACGAGATACCCGATTCTTTCAACCAGGATCACCTCGATCTGGTTCAGGTCATTGCTGATCAGGCTGGCATCGCCATATTAAATGCCCGCCTTTATACCGAGTCTCAGCGACAGGCGCGAATCATGACTGCCATGGTGGCAAGTGCTGCCACCATTAATGCAACTCTTCACCTTGATGATGTTCTGGAAAGGATCTTGAAAGAAGCCATCCGGGCAATGCAGGTGGAAACAGTCGCTCTTGCCTTGCTGGAACCCTCCGGAGATCTGGTTTTCCGCGATGCCAATTCACAGGGTGATATCTGTAATAATATTGTTGGCAGACGCATACCGCCTGGTATCGGAATTATTGGAACCGTTGTCCGGGATGGAAAGGGTGTCATCATTTCCAATGTAGAGGAAGATGCGAATTATTATCCAAAATATGAGCAGTTTTCCGATGCGAAGATCCACTCCCTGGCTTATGCTCCAATTTTTTCACAGGGAAGTGTCATTGGATTATTGGCTGCTGTAAATTCCATCTCCGGTCAATTTGATTTTGATTCCTTGCAGGTCCTGACCGGTATTGGCAACCTGGCAGGTACTGCCATTCAGAATGCACAGTTGTTTGAAAAACTTCAGGTAGCTCATAAGCATTACAGGGAATTATTCGACGATTCCATTAACCCCATTCTGATCACAGATCAGGAAGGAAATATACTTGAATCCAATCGCCTGGCGATCTCTTTGAGCGGCTATACTCAAGAACAATTACACGGCATGTCGATTTCGGATCTCCATAAGCTAGATCCAGAACAAATGGGTTCAAGTTTTGATATTCTCTTGAATGGCTTGACCTATAAATATGAATCGAACCTACTGGATAAGAACGGTAAGGAGACTCCGATCGAGGTGTATGCCCGCACAGTAAAATTTGATGACACGGAAGCTTTCCAATGGATCTTGCGTGACATCAAAGCCAGCAAGGAATTGGATTCACTTCGAGAAGACCTGACTTCCATGATCTATCACGATGTTCGCTCTCCGTTGGCAAATATTGTTTCCAGCCTGGACCTTCTGGCAACATTAATGGGCAACTCCCGGGATGAGTCGTTCGAATCGGTCCTGAAAATTGCCAAACGTTCGACTGCCAGGATTCAACGACTGATAAACTCTCTGCTGGATATAAACCGTCTCGAATCTGGCAAGACGATCGGTATGCAGCAGGTCATTGCAATACCTGGTTTGCTGGAAGAGGTTCTGGATGCCGTCGAACCAATGACGGAAGTCAGGCGGCAGACCATAACCACCGACCTTCAACCTGATGTGCCTCCCTTGTGGATAGATGTTGATATGGTTCGTCGCGTCCTGGTGAATTTAATTGAGAATGCATCCAAATATTCATTGCCTGAAGGGAAGCTGTCGATCGGTTGCAGTCAGGAGGGGGATATGGCGAAGATCTGGGTCAAAGACGATGGACCAGGTATTGCCCTTTCTGATCAGGGCAGGATTTTTGAGAAATATACTCGTCTGAAAAGTGGACAGTCCGCCAGTGGTCTTGGCGTTGGTCTTGCTTTCTGCAAGTTGGCAGTTTTGGCACATGGGGGGCAAATCTGGGTCGAAAGTGAATCCGGAAAGGGTTCCACCTTCTTTTTAACCCTGCCCCTGGCCAAGGAACATCCGCACACGGATTAACAAGGAGATTCGATGCAAGCCATCGCGAAAGATATTTATATCGAGACTCATTTTCCCGGAGTCACTCTTGGGGTGATCATCACCTCCCAGGGTCTGATCCAGATCGATGCGCCACCATCCACAGAAGATGGTAGGACCTGGCGGGCAGCCCAACTCAGCCTGGGGGGTGGTATGGAGCGGATCTTGATCAACC
>Ga0315268_10008637_pt1 | contig 10618 bp, 6 predicted proteins | sample C1_top_MG_FD_204535 | JGI IMG/M metagenome (GOLD analysis project Ga0315268, IMG submission 204535) | Sediment microbial communities from Yellowstone Lake, YNP, Wyoming, USA - C1_top | ecosystem: Environmental > Aquatic > Freshwater > Lake > Sediment | place: USA: Wyoming | collected 2017-08-01 | reverse complement strand
AACTCTCGAAGTCGTCGCTCCAGATAGGAGCAGCCACGGCCTTGCCAATCTGACCGGGGTTCACTGCCACGGCAGAGAAGGTGACCACCCACGCGATCAGAAGACGACGTGTCCGTGTCATTGTTCCTCCTGTTGTGAGTCGACAGATCACTAATGGCCTATCGGCCGCCAGTTATTGAGACCGGCGTAAGTAGCTTGCCGGGCACCGAGTTGAAGAGGACGTTACCCGTCTCGTCCATGATAGCGGTCGGCTTGTGATCCTAATTGACGTTCGGCGGGATGATTCCTTTCCGGCGAAGCATCTTTTCTCTCCCGGCCGGGATCTGCCTCGGCCCCACGCATCAGTTTGGAGCGCGAGATGGCCGGCCAATCGTGCGCTGGGCGCATCGTCCGGCCGCCATGCTCGGGATGTCCCCGAGTGTCAAATCAGACTCGATCGAAACGGACAGAGCTTCCGCAATTCGGACGGATCGGGATACATGCGGCGATTAGCATGGCAGACCGGTCCCTCCTATGACCTTTGGCAGTTACTTTTATGATCTGTGGCGGTTTCATCATTCCGTTGGCTGGGAATCGATCACATTGGCCAAGATGCCGACGGATTCGCCCCAGAATGGCGCGCCTTGGAGTAACGCGGCGCGTCAGACCAGGCCAGCGAGCCCGAAGTAGGGCGCGACAAGAGAGCCAGCCCTTTCGGGAGGTTGGCTCATGCTGTTAGGGGAGATCCTGGTCGGTGAACGAGAAGTACCGGCACGCGCCATTGCCAATAGCCGCGTGGGCCGTCGAGGAGCTGTCGCGGCGGTTAGGGCCGTGCGCGCGCGATGATCGGCGACGGCACCCACCTCGGCGCGGCCGGCGAGCTGGGTCGCGTCCTTGATCGTGAGAAGCTTCGACAAATCGCGCGTTTTCCGCATGCCCGCAGCCCAGAGAACCTTGATCACCGGAGCGACTGTGGCGTAGGCTCCCTCCTCCCGTTATGGCTCCCAAGGACGAGACGGCATACAAGAGCCCGCACCGCCCGCCCGGGTAGGCCGCGTCCTGACGACCCCGACTCCTCCCGGCCATTGACCGCACCCTCAAGACGCAGAATAAGGCCCCGATGGCCGTTGAACCCACAACCGAGTCGCGCAAGTTCACGCACTTCTCCGAGATCGCCGGGTTCATCTGGCAGGTCGCCGACCTGCTGCGGGGCGACTACAAGCAGTCCGACTACGGCAAGGTGATCCTGCCGTTTACGGTGCTGCGTCGCCTGGACTGCGTGCTGGAGCCGACGAAGGCCAAGGTCCTGGCGCGGCGTGAGAAGCTCAAGGGCACCGACCTGAAGAGCCAGGACGTGGTCCTCAACAAGGTCGCGGGGGTTCCCTTCCACAACATCAGCCCGCTCGACTTCACTCGCTTGCCCGCCGACCCGAACAACATCGGCCACAACCTCACGGCCTACGTGAAGGGCTTCTCCGAGGACGTGCGGGAAATCTTCTTGCAGCGGTTCAAGCTGCCCGAGCAGATCGCCAAGCTGGACGAGTCGAACCTGCTCTTTCAGGTCGTGCAGAAGTTTGCCGCCGTCGATCTCCACCCCGAGGTGGTTCCGAACCACCAGATGGGCCTCGCCTTCGAGGAATTGATCCGGCGGTTCTCCGAGCAGTCGAACGAGACCGCGGGCGAGCACTTCACGCCCCGCGAGGTGATCCGCCTGATGGTGAACCTGCTGTTCATCGAGGACGCCGACGTGCTCACCAAGCCGGGCATCGTGAAGACGCTCTACGACCCGGCCTGCGGGACAGGCGGCATGCTCTCGGTCGCCGAGGAGTACCTCCGGGAACTGAACCCCGAAGCCCAACTGGAGGTGTTCGGCCAGGAGCTGAACGATGAGAGCTTCGCCATCTGCAAGTCCGACATGATGGTGAAGGGCCAGAACCCGGCCAACATCGTGCGCGGCAACTCGTTCAGCGAGGATGGTCACCACGGGGCGACGTTCGACTACATGCTCTCGAATCCGCCCTTCGGCGTCGAGTGGAAGAAGGTCGAGAAGGCGATTCGCGACGAGGCCGAGACGCAAGGCTTCGCCGGGCGCTTCGGCGCGGGATTGCCGCGCATCAACGACGGCTCGTTCCTCTTTCTCCAGACCATGATCGCCAAGATGAAGCCGCCCGAGGACGGCGGCAGTCGCATCGCCATCGTCTTCAATGGTTCGCCGCTGTTCACCGGCGACGCAGGCTCGGGCGAGAGCGAGATCCGGCGCTGGATCATCGAGAACGACTGGCTGGAAGCTATCGTCGCCATGCCGGATCAGCTCTTCTACAACACCGGCATCAACACCTACGTCTGGATCGTCACCAACCGAAAGCCCGCCGAGCGCAGAGGCAAGATCCAGCTCATCAACGCCGTCGGCCTCTTCAAGAAGATGCGCAAGTCGCTCGGCAACAAGCGCCAGGAGCTGGGGGAGGACGACATCGCCGAGATCACCCGCCTCTATGGCGAGTTCCAGGAGGGCAAGCTCTCCAAGATCTTCGACAACGAGGACTTCGGCTACCGGCGGATCACGGTGGAGCGGCCCCTCAAGCTGAACTTCCAGGCGTCTCCCGAGCGGGTCGAGCGGCTCAAGGACGAGAGCGGCTTCCAGAACCTGGCGACGAGCAAGAAGAAGGGCGCTGCCGCGCTGAGGGAGATCGAGGAGGGGAAGTCCATCCAGGGCGCGATTCTCGCCGCGCTAGGGACGATGGATGCGGGCAAGCTCTACAGGAACCACGACGAGTTCGATGCCGAGCTGAAGAAGGCAATGAGAAAGGCAGGCGTGAACCTTCCCGCCCCGGCCAAGAAAGCAATCCTCTCGGCCCTTTCCGACCGCGACGAGGAGGCGGCGGTCTGCACGGACGCCAAAGGGAACCCGGAGCCGGACGCCGACCTGCGCGACAACGAGAACGTCCCGCTCAAGGAGAAGGTCGAGGACTACTTCAAGCGCGAAGTGCTCCCCCACGTTCCCGACGCCTGGATCGACGAGTCGAAGACCAAGGTCGGGTACGAGATCCCGCTCACGCGGCACTTTTATGAGTACAAGCCGTTGCGACCGCTGGCGAAGATCGAGGCGGATATACGCTTACTTGAAGAGGAGATTCGAGCGACACTCGGCGAGGTACTGCGGTGACAGCAGCCCAGCATGCCCCTCCTTGCCCCGTCGACGAGTTCCCGTGGTTGTCCTCGGTTCCGAGCGGATGGGTGGTCATTCGCCTGAAGCAGACGGTCGCCGACATCAAGAACGGCGTATGGGGAGATGAACCCAATGGCTTAGATGACCTCGCTTGCGTTCGCGTCGCCGATTTTGACCGCACCACGAATCGGGTCGATCAAGCCGAGCCAACACTGCGTGCAATCTCACGGTCGCAGCGAAAGGGAAGACTACTTCATCGCGGTGATCTGCTGCTCGAAAAGTCTGGTGGCGGCGAGCAACAGCCGGTTGGCTGTGTCGTGTTGTTCGATCTGAATATGCCAGAAGCAGTTTGCTCGAACTTCGTAGCAAAGATCACTCTGGCGAACGGTTTTGAACCCAGATTCCTAGCCTATGAGCACGCCTTCCTGTACGCGGTTGAGGTCAACCGCCGGTCGATTAAGCAAACCACAGGCATCCAGAATCTCGACTCCGACTCGTACCTAAACGAACGCATCGCGGTCCCACCGCTCGAAGCCCAAACCGCCATCGCCGACTTCCTCGACCGCAAGACGCAGGCCATCGACGAGCTGATCCGCAAGAAGGAGCGCCTGATCGAGCTGCTCCAGGAGAAGCGCCAAGCCCTCATCACGCAGGCCGTCACCAAGGGGCTCGACCCGAACGTGCAGATGAAGGACTCGGGCGTGCCGTGGTTGGGGAAGATCCCGGCGCATTGGAGCATCGTGCGAACCTCTTACGTCGCCAGCGTATTCAACGGTTCAACACCGGCCCGAAACGTACCGGACTATTGGGTCGATGAGGGCATTCCTTGGCTGTCGAGTGGCAAGGTAAATGAAGACCCTATTCTTGAACCCTCCGCCTGGATCTCGCGCACTGCGTTGCGGGACTGTTCCTTGCGGCTCGCGCCCAAAGGAAGCGTCGCGGTCGGCATGGTCGGCCAGGGGCGAACAAGAGGTATGACAACACGGCTGGGGATCGATGCCACAATCAACCAGAACATGGCGGCCATCGTGCCATCAGCATCTTTGGACGCTGAGTTCTTGTCATACGTATTTCAGGCGGCCTACCAGGACCTCCGACTCCTTGGACGCGGTGCGAATCAAGCCGCGCTCAACTGCGAGATCCTGAAGGCCTATCGAATTCCACTTCCCGCGCTAGCCGAGCAGAGGAGGATCGCCGAATTGGTGGTATCGGCGCTCGACCGAACCGCGCGGGTGCAGCACCCGTTACTAGCCCAAATCGCCCGCCTTCAGGAGTACCGCCAAGCCCTCATCTCCGCTGCCGTCACTGGCCAGATTGACGTGAGCGAGGAGGTTGCTGCGTGAGCAAGGTCCACACTGAGGCAGCGCTCGCCGCGTTGTTTGTGGGGCTTTTTCTGGTACTGTGTGCGGAGTTGGATTCGCGCAGGGAATTTGACGGGAACTCACGATGCTGACACGCCTCAAGGTCCAGGGCTTCAAGAACCTCGTTGATGTCGACGTGGCTTTTTCGCCCTTCACCTGCATTGCAGGGGTCAACGGGGTGGGCAAGTCGAACCTGTTCGATGCGATTCTCTTCTTGAGCGCTCTCGCCGACAAGAGCCTGCTCGAAGCGGTGACCGGCGTGCGCCAGGAAACCAGCAGTGCCAATGCCGGGCGGATCTTCACACGCAACGAGACGGGGCACGTGTCCGAGATGGCGCTGGAAGCAGAGATGATCGTGCCGCCAACCGCCTTGGACGACCTCGACCAACCCGCGGAAGCAGCGATCACAACTCTGCGCTACGCCATACGCTTGCGCCTGCACTCGAACGGCGATCACCAGCTTCCCCGAATCGAGCTTGCCTCAGAAAAGCTCGGCTATATAGGCCTCGGGGAGACGCGTAAGCGCCTTCGCTTCGTCCCGAGGAAAAGCCCGTGGTTCAAGTCGGTGGCACGCGGTCAGCGCCGGAGCCCGTTCATTTCCACCGAAGAAGACCTAGCAGGTCGATTCGTTAAGGTGCACGAGGACAGCGGCCATCAGGGCCGTTCACGCAAGTTGAAGGCCGAGAGTTTGCAGAGGACCCTTCTCTCGACCATCAATACGGCCGAGAGCCCGACGGCCCTAGTGGCTCGCCGGGAGATGCAGTCGTGGCGCATGTTGCAACTTGAGCCTTCCCGGCTGCGTGTGCCCGACGACCTGACGGCCAGCTCTCGGCTCGGCGAGGACGGCCGCGGCCTGCCGGCAACCTTGCACCGGCTGCTGGCTGACAAAGCTGCGGACGCGGCGGCGGTGCGCGCCGAGCTGACCAATCGCTTGGGCGAACTCGTGGAGGATGTCGGCAACGTCCGCGTCGAGCTGGACGAGAAACGCGAGCTGCTGACGCTCATCGCGGCCGACCGGAACGGAGCGGAATTCAGCGCTCGTGACCTGTCGGATGGCACTCTCCGTTTCCTCGCGCTGTCGGCGCTCCAGATTGATCCGAGCTGGAAAGGCGTCATTTGCATGGAAGAGCCGGAGAACGGCGTGCACCCCGCCCGCATCCCGGCGATGCTGCAGCTGCTCCGAGACATCGCCGTCGATGTCGAAAGCTCCGCCGACGAATCGAATCCGTTGAGGCAGGTTCTGGTCAATACCCATAGCCCTGAGCTGGTCCAGCTGGCCCCCGAAGACACCGTCCTCTTCGCGTTCCCGACGGTGGTGCAGCGCAAGGAAGGCCGCTTTCGTGGCGTTGTCTTCCGCCCACTAGACGGCACCTGGCGGGCTGCTGCGGGAGATCGGTCTGCGGTCCAAAAGGGGAAGGTCCTCGAATACCTGCGCGCAACCCAAGTGGCTCTCGCCCGATTTCGGGAGGGGGGGGAGACAGATGGGGCGAAGCCGGTCGGAATGCGTCCCGAGTTCCAACCGCGTCTTCCGGGCTTTTGACACGTCGCGAATGGCGGCGCCTCGGGGGACGCTCGTGTGTGACGGGAGCAGTGACCAGCTTCTGCGCCCGTTGCTACGCTGGCTATGCGCGCAGCACGGCCAGCCGGAGGTCGAGATCGAATGGGCGAATCTCTATTCTCTCCCGGAGCGTCCACCGACACTGCGCGAGCGCATCGAACGAGCCGTTGATCTATACCCCTGCGACGTTGTCTTCATCCATCGTGATGCCGAGAGGCAGGGGTATGACAGGCGGGCAAGCGAGATCGATTCTGCAATCCAAGGGCTCTCGCTACCCGCGTCCATTCCGGTGGTCCCCGTCCGCATGACCGAGGCTTGGCTCCTGTCGAACGAAGGCGCAATCCGCTTCGCAGCTGGCAATCCGGCCGGCCAGGTGCCGCTGGGTCTACCGCCGCCCGCTCAACTGGAGAACACGCCGGACCCCAAGGCAGTGTTGCACCAAGCCTTGCGAGTGGCTGCGGAGCTGTCTGTCCGCAGGCGTCGCAGACTGCGGACACACCAGGCGGCTCACGTCGTCGCGGAGCGAACGGAGGATTTTACTCCTCTCAGAGTGCTCGCGGCCTTCCGAGCCTTGGAGTCGCGGGTGGCGAACCTCATGGGCCGATGGGATAGCGCAGCGGAACGATTCGGCGAAGACGACGCGCATGCCGGGTAAACACACCGAGGCAATGTTCGAGGAGGCCATCGTCGCCGATCTAGTCGAGCGACGCGGCTGGTCCGCGGGTGCCCCCGACGACTTAGACCGCCAGCTCGCTCTCGTCCCAAAGGATCTCTTCGCCTTTATCGAGGTAACCCAACCCGAGCTGTGGGCGGACCTTCGCAAGCAGCACCGCGACGGCCTGGAGTCCGCGCTCCTCGACACCGTCGTGAAGATGCTGGATTCGCGGGGCACGCTCGACTGCCTCCGCCACGGCATCAAGTTCTACGGCAAGAAGATCGACCTGGCGTACTTCAAGCCAGCGCACGGCCTGAACCCCGATCTGGAGGCCCGCTACGCGAAGAACCGCCTCGTCGTAACCCGGCAGGTGAAGTTCATTCCCGACAAGGAGGACGCCATCGACCTGGTCCTCTTCGTCAATGGCCTTCCCGTGACCACGGTAGAGCTGAAGAACCCGCTCACCGGCCAGCGGACCGTCAACGCCATCTGCCAGTACATGCGCGACCGCGACCCGCGCCAGAAGCTCTTCGAGTTCAAGCGGCGCGCCATCGTCCACTTCGCGGTGGACCCAGACACGGTCTACATGACTACCCGGCTCGCTGGGGGCTCGACCTTCTTCCTGCCCTTCAACCAGGGCAGTGGTGGCTCAGGGAACGCGGGCGGAGCCGGGAATCCGCCGAACCCCGAGGGCTACCGCACGGCCTACCTGTGGGAACAGGTCTGGCAGCGCGACAGCTTCCTCGACATCCTCGGGCGCTTCATGCACCTCGTCACCGAGGAGAAGGTCGAGAGCGGTAAGAAGCGCACGCGGGAGATGATGATCTTCCCCCGCTTCCATCAGCTCGACTCGGTCAGGAAGCTGGAGGCGACCTCACGCAGGGAAGGGGCGGGCCGCAACTACCTGGTCCAGCATTCCGCCGGGAGCGGCAAGAGCAACTCCATTGCCTGGCTGGCGTACCGCCTCTCCAGCCTTCACGACGCTGCCGACAACAAGATCTTCGACGCGGTCGTCGTTGTCACCGACCGCCGCGTCCTCGATAAGCAGCTCCAGGACACGATCTACCAGTTCGAGCACAAGGCGGGTGTCGTCGCCTGCATTGACGAGCAGAAGTCTACCAAGCTCGCTGCGGCACTGGAGTCGGGAACCCCAATCATCATCACAACCATCCAAACGTTCCCCTTTGTAACGGAGAAGATCAGCCAGCTTCCCTCGCGCCACTATGCCCTGATCGTGGACGAAGCCCACAGTTCGCAGACCGGCGAGGCAGCGCGCACGATGAAGGAAGTGCTCTCGACCACGTCGCTGGAGGACGCCGAGAAGGCGGATGAGGAGCCGGAGGCCACCTACGAGGACGAGATCCTCAAGGTGATGCAGTCGCGGGGGCCGCAGAAGAACCTGAGCTTCTTCGCCTTCACGGCCACGCCCAAGTTCCGCACGCTGGAGGTTTTCGGGCGCAAGCGCGAGGACGGTAAGCCGTATCCCTTCCACCTCTACTCGATGCGCCAGGCCATCGAGGAGGGCTTCATCCTCGACGTGCTCAAGAACTACACGACCTACAAGGCGTTCTACCGTCTCGTGAAGGCCATTCCCGACGACCCCGATGTAGACAAGCGGCGCGCTGCCAAGGCGCTCGCCCGCTACATGAGCCTCCACCCGCACAACATCGCGCAGAAGACCGAGGTGATGATCGAGCATTTCCGTCACGCCGTCATGCACCGGATCGGCGGCAAGGCGAAGGCGATGGTGGTCACCGCGTCCCGCCTGCACGCCGTGCGCTACAAGCTCGCCTTCGACAAGTACATCCACGAGAAGGGCTACCCCGACATCGGCGTCCTCATCGCATTCTCGGGCACCGTGCGCGACGAGGTGGGCAACTTCACCGAGGTCGGCATGAACAAGGGCATTTCGGAGAAGGGGCTGCCCTCCGAGTTCGCCAAGGACGGGAGCCGGTTGCTGATCGTCGCCAACAAGTACCAAACCGGCTTCGACCAACCGCTGCTGCACACGATGTATGTGGATAAGCGCCTGTCGGGTGTCCAGGCCGTCCAGACGCTCTCGCGGCTGAACCGCACGCATCCCGGCAAGGAGGACACGTTTGTCCTCGACTTCGTCAACGAAACGGACGAGATCAAGCAATCCTTCCAGCCCTATTACGAGACCACCACCGTCGCGGAGTCAGCCGACCCGCAGCAGCTCTACGACCTCCAGCACGATCTGGATGGCAGGCACATCTACCTGGAGTCCGAGGTCAAAGCGTTCTGCAAGGTGTTCTTCAAGCCGAAGGAGAAGCAGACGGCGCACGACCAGGCGGACATGAACCGCCACCTCGACCCGGCTGTGGATCGCTTCGCAGCGATGGAGGAACCTGCGCGTGAGGAGTTTCGCAAAAAGCTCATCGCCTTCGTCCACCTGTACTCATTTCTAACCCAGGTGATGGGTTTCATCGACCAGGATCTGGAAGAGAGGTACACCTTCGGGCGCTTTCTCCTGACCAAGTTGCCCCGTGCCGACAGAGACGCTCGCCTCGACCTCGACGCTGATGTGCAGCTCCGGTACTACCGACTGCAACGCACCGCCGGCGAGCGCGAGATCGGGCTCACCAAGGGCATGGACGGGGCGCTGTCTGGCCCCACCGAAGTCGGCACCGGTATCGTCAAGGACGCCAAAGCCCCCCTCTCGGAGATCATCGAGATTCTCAATGACCGCTTCGGGACTGATTTTACCGAGGCGGATCGGCTTTTCTTCGAGCAGGTGAAAGAGGAAGCCCAGGCCGACAGTGACGTGCGACAGAAGGCAACGGCGAACACGTTCGACAACTTCTCGCTCGCCATGCGCCAGAAGATCAGTGACCTGATGGTCGAGCGCATGGAACAGAACCAAGAGATCGTGACGAAATATCTCGACGAGAAGGACTTCCAGGACATCGCCTTCCGCGCGTTGGTGAAGGCTATCTACGAGGACATTCGTCGCCAAGCTGGATGCTGAGACGGATCACGTCCGTCGGGAATCTCCGGCATCATCGGCCACCGCCGCGTGGACCCTTCAGTCACGGTCGTATGGGCGGCTTCAACCTGGAGGGGAGCAGGATAGTGCGCGCGCACCTACCGAGGCGACACCAACTTAAGCGGCGCACCACAATGTCCCGGCTCTGGCCCGCCCCAGTACTGCCATTCCCCACAGACCGAGCAGTACCCTTTGTGTGTCCATTCCGGGACAGCTGCGTCCCCAGTACGAGGTGGCCCAGCGGGCGACGGGCAGCTCTCTTCCCATGACATCGGCCCGCTATCCTGTGTCCCGCAATAGCGGCAAACTCCATCCCTGAAGCGGTGTCCGAAGTAGTCTTGAGCGTCCGACACTTCCTCAGGTGGGCTCGATTTCTCGCCTCCGCTTCTCCGTCGCCGCTTCTTCCATTCCTCAAACGCCGCCTCTTCCTCTCGTTCCGATCTTGCTGGTCGTTCCCGTTGGAAGTCCAAGCGGTCGATGATTTCTCGCCAGCGTCGTTCCCGTGTCACTGCCCCCCATTCTTCCAACTCGCCCCCCTTGATGTATCGCAGGATAACACGGCGCTCGACTTTCACGCTCTTGATTGGGTGCAGTAGCTGTTGGATCGGGTTGAGCCCGCGAGCGGCCAGGTCCTCACTAAGCTCACTTTGGAAGTCGGAGATGTCGTTGCCATCCCAGCCAGCGTTCTTAGCGGCGTCGCAGAAGGCGTCTACCAGGGTGGCGCGCGGCGAGTCCGGGGGCATGTAGGGGGACGAGTCGCTCAGCTCGAGACTAGGTTGATAGCCTGCATTGTGCGACCAGGCAAGGCTGGTCGGAAAGGAGTCGAGTTATGCGATGAACTCGATGAAATTCCGTTCATCGTCCAGCGGGTGCGAAACCCGCCCGGCCAGGA
>Ga0315268_10008636_pt1 | contig 10618 bp, 6 predicted proteins | sample C1_top_MG_FD_204535 | JGI IMG/M metagenome (GOLD analysis project Ga0315268, IMG submission 204535) | Sediment microbial communities from Yellowstone Lake, YNP, Wyoming, USA - C1_top | ecosystem: Environmental > Aquatic > Freshwater > Lake > Sediment | place: USA: Wyoming | collected 2017-08-01 | reverse complement strand
CGATTTACATGGGCCGCATCCCTGAGCTGCCCATCGCCATGTTGGCCTGCGCTAAAATCGGCGCGGTTCACTCGGTGGTGTACGGCGGCTTTTCGGTCGAAGCGCTGCACGGGCGCATCGAAGATAGCCAATCCAATGTCGTCATCACCTGCGATGGCGGCTATATGAACGGCAAAATCGTCGAACTGAAAAAGATCGTGGACGAGGCGCTCAAGCGTTCGCCCACGATTGAGCACGTCATCGTCGTCAAGCGCACCGGGCAAGAAGTGATGATGGAGCCGGGCCGTGATTACTGGTATCACGAGTTGATGGCTTTGCCCATCGCGCGCGCGGCTGCCGGCGGCAATCGGTGCGACACCGAAGTGATGGACGCCGAAGACCCGCTGTTCATGCTTTATACTTCCGGCACGACCGGCAAGCCCAAGGCGATTCTGCACACGCACGGCGGGTACATGGTCGGTATTGCGACTTCGCTCAAGTGGGTGTTCGACCTGAAAGAAGAAGACCGCTGGTGGTGCACCGCCGATCCAGGCTGGGTCACGGGCCACTCGTACATCGTCTATGGTCCGCTGTTGTTGGGCGCGACCAGCTTTATGTACGAAGGTGCGCCGACGTATCCTTATCCGAATCGCTGGTGGAGCATGATAGAGAAATACGGCATCAGTGTCATCTATACTGCGCCCACAGCGATTCGCGGGCTGATGCGCTTTGGCGAAGCCTGGCCGAACCGGCACGATTTGTCGTCGCTGCGATTGCTGGGCACAGTGGGCGAGCCGATCAACCCCGAAGCGTGGCGGTGGTACCATCGCGTCATCGGCAAGGAACGCTGTCCCATCATGGACACGTGGTGGCAAACCGAAACGGGCATGTTCATGATTACGCCGTTGCCGGTGATGGATCTCAAGCCTGGCAGCGCCACCAAACCATTTCCCGGCATCGAAGCCGATGTGTACGACGAGACTGGCAAGCCCGCTGCGCCGGGCGAAGAAGGCTACTTGGTGCTCAAGCGGCCGTGGCCGGCGATGTTGCGCACAATCTACAAAGACCCCGACCGCTACGTCAATCAATACTGGAGCAAATACCCCGGCGTGTATTTCACGGGCGATAGCGCGCGCAAGGATGAGGACGGTTACTTTTGGATCATCGGACGTGTGGACGATGTGATCAAAGTGTCGGGCTATCGCTTAGGCACGGCTGAAATCGAAAGCGCGCTGGTCAGTCACCCGGCGGTGGCCGAAGCGGCAGCGATTGGCTTGCCGCATGAAGTCAAAGGCAACGCGATTCACACGTATGTGATCCTCAAGGCCGGTCACGAGCCATCTGAAGCACTGGCCGAAGAACTCAAGCAGCACGTCGGTCATGAGATGGGGCCGATTGCCAAGCCGGAAAAGATTACGTTCGTGCCGCAACTGCCCAAGACGCGCAGCGGCAAGATCATGCGGCGCGTGCTCAAGGCGAGGGCGCAAGGGTTGCCGGAAGGCGACTTGACGACGCTGGAGGAGTAAAACGTCAAACGCAAGGCGTGAGTGTGACCAGCACGTTTCACGCCTTGCGTTTTATTGAACCGTGATCTCGGCGAGGATCACTTGATCGCCGTCGGGCGTGTTGAGCCGCACGTTGTCAAAGCTATATAGCCCTACGACAATGCGATAGCGGCCCGGCTTGGCCCCGGTTGGAATGGGGATTCCGTAGCGGTCAACGATGACCTGACCCGGTTGCCAGATCGTCGTGGGGACGAGTCCGCCGCCCGGCTCACGATCGACTTGCGTCAACATGCTGTCACTCGCATCGAGGACGTGAACGAAAACCTTGTAACGCGCCGCGATGGGCGCGTCGGCCTTCCAGAACAAGGCCAGTTGAAGGATGTCACCCGTCGTGGCATTTTCCCCTGCGAGTGAATACCCCGTCAATCGAATTGAATCCCCGAAGCGAATGTCGAGTGCGTGATCGGGTTGGTCTGATCGCGCGACCGGCACGGCATACACGGCCAGCCGCGCCGTGCCATACCATGCCTCGGACGCTTTGTAGGTGTTGGCGTCGAGCCATCGCTCGACGTAGCGATTCGGGTCAGGCTCGGTCTCGGCCCAATACAACACGAACAATCGTTTGTAGCGCGACGTGAGCTGGCTCAACTCGTCGGCAGCGGCCTGTTCCGTCACCGGACGGACGCGCCCCAGCGGAAAAACGTTTGACTCATCACGATGATAGTAGGTGAATGTCTCCCATTGATTGGGCGCTTCGAGCAGAATAGCATCGCCGGACCGTTCATCTTGCTGGATGCGTTGAGCAATGCCTCGATAGTCGTCGCGCGCATACGTTGGGTCAAAGTACAGCTTCGAAAGCGACTGGAGCGTAAACAGCGCCATGAACACCAGCGGCAACGCGACGAGCGCTTGCCAAAACTGGGTCGGCGAGCCTGCGCCTTTCAACTCCTCAAACCAGACCACGTTCTTCGCCACATGCCACGCCGAGACAATGCCATGTGCAACCAGCAAACAGAATGCCGGACTGCACACAAGCAAGAATTTGAGATAGGCTTCTTTGTAGAGGCCGAAGGCAAAGATGAGAATGACGGGAGTCAACCACCAGGCCAGCAAGAGAAGCGTAGAGCATAGGGTGTGGAGCGTGGAGCGTGACGGCAAGAACGCTGCGAGCACGAATAGCGCAGCGGCTCCCAGCCCTGCTGTGACGGAGGCCGTCTGGATCGTGCGGCCAAAGGCGAACCAGCGGAAAGTATCCAGCAGGGCCAGGCCAAGTTGGTACGCCGGCGCGGGCGATTTCCATTCAGGCAAACGCTGCAATGCCACGCCCAGCCAAGGCAGATACAGAACTGCGACGGCAGCTTGCAATCCGATCCACGTCGCCCACTTGCGCCATCCCTTACGCCGAGCGATTAACCATACGATGGTGATGAGATTGTGTACAACCAACACGAAGGGAAAGGCATAGTGCGTGTACATTCCGGCGGCGGCAGTGAGTACATAGCCAGCGTCGGTGACCGCTGACCGCTGACCGCTGACCGCCTGCGGTCGGTCGTCTGCGGTCTGCAGCCGGATGACAAGGAAATACGTCGAGGCAGCCGCCCACACCGCCAGCAGCATGTACATGCGCGCTTCCTGCGAATAGTAAACCTGGAACGGGTTGGCGGCTGCGATGAATGCCGCAACGAGCGCAGCAGATTCATCAAATAACTTGACGCCGAGCAGGTAGATCAGCCAGACGAGGACGACTCCAAGCACGGCGGAAAGACTGCGAAGTGGGCGCTCGCTTTCGCCAAACACGCCGCGCCAAAAGTGGAGCGCGTAATAGTAGAGCGGCGGGTGAATATCGCCGATGGCCGCTGCTGTGATGAGCGGCAGGCTGCGCTCGGCCACACGCGCTGACGTGCCCTCGTCGTTCCAGAACGACTGCGCGTCGAGCTGGAAAAAGCGCAGTATGGCGGCAAAGGCGAGGATGGCAAGGAGAATCCCAAAAGTACGTTTCATTGCTGCGGTCTGCTGTCAGCGGTCAACGGTCATAGCTTGGAAAGAATCTCGGGCCCGTGATCCGTAATGGCAATCGTGTGCTCAAACTGGGCCGAAAGTGAGCCGTCTGTCGTGACCACCGTCCAGCCATCTTGAAGCATTCTCCATTCCGCGCCCCCCGCGTTGATCATCGGCTCGATGGTGAACACCATACCCGGACGAAGCTTGGGGCCGTGGCCGGCCGGGCCGACGTGCATCACCGAAGGCGGCTCGTGCAAGTTGCGCCCGATGCCGTGCCCGCCCCACTCGCGGACGACGCTATACCCGCGCGATTCCGCGTGAGCCTGAATCACCGCGCCGATGTCGGAGAGCCGGTTGCCCACCTGCGCGGCAGCGATTCCCTTGTACAGGCATTCCTCCGTCACAGCCATCAATTGCCGCGCTTCGGGCGACACCTTTCCAACAGCATAGGTCACACAGGCGTCGCCGCAGTAGCCCTTGTACTTGAGCCCAATATCAATTGCGACCACGTCGCCCTCGCGCAATACGCGCTTGTCGGGCAAGCCGTGGCAAATCTCATGGTTCACCGAAGCGCAAATGACGCCGGGAAAAGGGGGATGGTCGGGCGGGTTGCCTCGATACCCTTTGTACAACGTCTGCGCGCCCCGGCTCTGGAGAAACGCGGTCGCCAATTTATCCAGGTCACGCAGGACCGCGCCGGGACGAATAGCTTCCGAGAGCTTGGCAAAGGTCTCGGCCACAAGTCGCCCCGCCTCGCGCAGTGCGGCAATTTCTTGCATACTTTTGAGGACTATGGTCTCGTCTTGGCGCATGGTATTGGTCAATCTCCATATTGCGTATTTCGTATTCCGTTTACGCTGGCGACATGGGCAGGTCGTTGAGCAAGTGGGCAGGAAACACATCGTAGTCGGCTTGCTCGTCTTTCATTTTGTAGCCGCTGCAAAAATAGCAAGGCGATACACCTTCATCTGCCACAGCGGATCACTGGTGAACTCGGGGGTCACAGAAGCCAATCACTCTTCAAACTTCATTGATGCCTCCTTGTGCGTTCGCCAAACGGAATACGCAATACGAAATACGCTTACTGATTTGCATACGCCTTGATCGCCTCATACGCTGGCAGCGGAGTAAAGTCGGGATTCACCAATCGAAAATAATACTTGGCCTGGTTGCGCTCGTGCTCGTCGGCGGGCTTGAAGAACCAGGTGAACGCCACGCCCACCCACGGCCATTCGCTCCTGATGCGCTGGTACGCGCGCACGAGATATTCGCCTTGCTGTTGCGGCGTCACTTGACCGAACTCGCCCCATTGAATGATCGTGTGGTCGTCCGGCACGGCGTTCCAGCCGACCTCGGCAATCCAGATGGGCTTGTGCCCGTCGCCGTTCTTGACCATCACGTCGCGTAGGTACATCGGGCGCACAAAGTTGGTGATGTTGAAACGCAAGCGCTGGTCCGTTGGGCCGGAGCCGAGGCCGTAATCGTTCACACTCAAAATGTCAAAGCAGCGGCCCGCGCCAGCATCGTACATCCGCTGCAAAAAGACAAACTCGTTCAAGCCGCCCGTCGGCGGAAAGCGTCTGAGCGTGAGCGTTTGTCCGAGCGCGCCGGAGATGATGACGGCCTCCGGGTCAACTGACTTGGCGCGTTGATAGGCCGCGCACAGCAACTGGGTGTAAGCTTCTGGATCAACGCCGCACGTCGGGCAATCGCCCCATTCAGGCGTGAGGTTCGGCTCGTTCCAGATTTGCACAAAGCGCAATTTGCCCTTGTAGCGCCGCAGTACCGCTTCGATGAAATCGGCATAGTCGTTCAAATTGTCCGGCGGAGCGAATGCGCCGCGCGCGTTTCCATCTTTTCGGGTCCACGCTGGGGGACTGGTCAAGCGAGCGACGACCTGCACGTTGTATTGCTGGGCCAGCTCGACAATGTTGTCGTACTTGGCCCACGCATTTACGCCATTCGGGTCGTTGCGGCGATCAATAAAGTCGCCTTTGGCCGCGATTTCGATGTCGGCCCAGGCGAACTCTTGGCGAATCCAGCGGAAGCCTGCGTCGGCGATCATTTGCATCTGCCGCTCGCGTTTAGCCGGCTCGACCTCTTGCTCAAGGAAGGTGTTGACGCCGAATGGACTGACGGCGTTGTACCCAACGCTCGAATACGCGACGGGAATATCGGGCCGCGTCTCGGGCAGGGGCCGCGTCCAGTTCGAAGCGTATTGAAGCAGCCCGCGCGCTTGAGCGAGTGTTTGCTCTTCGCCAGAGACCTGAAAAGCCAAACGACGCAGAGGTGTGCGGAATGCCCAGACCGCAATCAATCCGATGAGGGCGAGCGCAAAAAGGATAAATAGATATCGGTATCGGCGCATAGCATGTTCACACGGTAAAATCACGCAATGCGGAACCGCCGACAAATTCGCGCAAAAGCGAGTTGCCGGGCACGCGCTCCTGCGAACAGGGCAGGAACCATTCCAGGAACGCCAGCAATCGTTCGGCTTCCATATATTCGGGACCGCCGGGACGGATCTGCCGCAACAGCGGCTCGACCACCGGCTTGAGGACGGCGTGCTCGTAGACCAGCGCCGAGTTGAACATCACGTCGGCGTTTTCCTGGAAGGGAAAGATGTTGCGGCTCTCGCCCGCGCGCACTGCCTCCCAGCGATTGATCGTGTCGCGGGCCGTGTAGCCGCGCGTGGCGCTATCGCGCACGATGCGGCGCACCAGGCGTGTGTCGGTCGTGGGAACGCGATTGTGCAGGTCAATGTTGAGCTGGGTCAGCGCCGAGACAAAGATGCGAAAGATGCGCTCGGCCGGGATGTGCGGCACGAGCGCCGGGTTTAGGCCATGAATGCCCTCGATGACGATAATGTGATCCGGTGTAATGGCCAGCCGCTTGCCTTCCTCGCGCCGCCCCGTCTTGAAGTCATAGTGGGGCAATTGCACTGCCTGGCCTTCCATCAGCTTGAGCAGTTGCTCGTTAAAGAGCGGCAGATCCAGCGCCCCTAACGCTTCGAAATCATAGTTGCCGTCGTTGTCTTTGGGCGTGAGTTCGCGGTTCACAAAAAAGTTGTCCAGTTCAATTGCCACCGGGCGAAATCCCTGAGCCAGCAACTGGATGGACAGCCGCTTGGCGAACGTCGTCTTGCCGGACGACGATGGCCCGGCGATCAGCACGATGCGCACCTGCTCGCGCCGCTGCAAGATCATCTCGGCAATGTCGGCGATACGATGCTCGTGCAGCGCCTCGTTGACCAGCATCACTTCGCGGATGCGGTCGGTTTCGATGGCGCGATTGAGCGCGGCCACATCTTCGACGTCCATGATCCGCATCCACTCGGCGTGCTGGCGGAACACGGTAAAGAGTTTGGGCGATTCCGAATAGCCCATCAAATCGCCGGGGCGGCTGCGGCGAGGAAAATGCAAAACAAAGCCGGGTTGCCGTTCGCGCACCCGAAAGTACCGCAGATAGCCGGTCGAGGGAACCATGTAGCCGTAAAAATAATCGGTCGTGTCGCGCAGCTTATAGACGGTGAGGTAATCCTTGGTCCGATACCTGAGCAGTCTCAGCTTGTCATCGTAACCCTGGGCGGTAAAGATTTGCCGCGCGGTGTCCAGCGACATGCGCTGCTTGATGATCGGCTCGTCGGCGGCGACGATTTCGCGCATTCGCCTTTCCAGCCGGGCGATTTGTTCCGCGTTGAGCGGCGGGCGGCCCTCGACCTCGCAGTAGAATCCGCCGAATGGCATCGAGTGATCCACGATGATCTTGGCGTCGGGAAACAGCTCGCGCGCGGCGACGATCAGCACGAACGAGAGCGAGCGACGGTAAATGCGGCTGCCGTCTGTCGAACTCATCGTGATGGGCACAGCCTCCACATCCGAGTTGACCGGCGTGGTCAACTCGGCCAGCTTGCCGTTGACGAGCGCGGCGACGATGGGCACGGGCGTTTGGATGTTGGCCGCGCGGATGTACGATTCGAGCGTCGTGCCGAGAGGCGCTTCCAGAATCTTGTCGCTGCCATTCATGCCCTTGAGGCGAACCTGGGCCGCCATGCGAGGTGCGCCGGCGGCGACGACCTCAGGCGTAGGTTTATACGTAGCTGTCATACCTTCTCTATTCAGGCCCCCTATCACGTTTCGGTGAATAGCATACCACACTTGCCAGTGCGCGACAATTGGAGGCACGGATTTTCAACGGTTGACACACCCTCTAGCAAGGTTTACAATGCGTGTAACTTTGACAGACGGTTTTCTGACTCCCTGACCATGCCTCGCGTTTTCTATCGCTTCATTACTATTGCTCTAGTGCTTGCGGTGGTCGGATTATGTGGCATTTTCCCCGCTCGTGCCCAACGCGGCGACCGGCGCTTTGGCGCTGTGGACGCAGCCGACAATTCTGCTGCCGCAACGCAGATCGGCGTGGGCTGGACGCGCGTTCGCTTCCAGTGGAGCGAAATCCAGCCGAACGATTCCGGCCAATGGAACGATGCCAAGTCGGAAGCGACGGTCAATACCGATATCGCCGCCGGGCGCGAAGTGGTAGGATTGGTCGTCAACACGCCGCCGTGGGCGCTCAAGGATGGCAACAAGGCCGGCGTTCCCGCTGGCATGGAATTGCCCGCCGATAATCCTCAGAACCTGTGGGCCACGTTCCTTCGCAAGCTGGTCACGCAATACGCTGGGCGCGTGAACCACTGGATCATTTGGAACGAGCCGGACATTTGGGATAGCAAATACGGAGGTCAAACGTGGGGCGGGTCAGTGGACGAGTTTTTGCAATTTCAGCGGCTTGCCTACACGGGGGCCAAGTCTGCCAATCCCAACGCCGTGATTCACCTGGCAGGGTTCACTTATTGGTGGGACGCGAACTATAATCGCGTGCCGTTCTTTAAACGCTTCCTCGATGCGCTACAGAACGATCCCAATGCTGCTGCCAACAACTATTACTTTGACGTAGCCACAGTCCATCAATACTTTCGGACCGACGTGGTCTATGACTTGACGCTCTGGCATCACACGATGATGCGCGCATACGGCTTCGACAAGCCGGTATGGCTGGTGGAGACAAACGCCGCGCCGTCGCTTGACCCGACGTGGCTTGCGCCTGACTCGCAGTTCAAAATCACACTGGACGAGCAGGCGGCGTTCATCGTTCAGGTGTTTGCGATGGGAATTGCGGCTGGCGCAGAACGCGTCGCGGTTTACAAGATGGCCGATACGCCCGGCGATAAAGCGGCCAACCCCGAGCCGTTTGGATTGGTGAGGATGGATGGCTCTCAGCGCCCGGCGTTCAGGGCCTTTCAACTTGCGGCAACCTATCTTGTAGGATTTCGCTCTGCCACCGTGGATCGGCGTGACGAAGTGGCGCAGGTGACGGTGGATCGTGGCGGGAAGACGACGACTGTGCTCTGGTCGCGCGTCGCCGCGCCGCAAAGAGCGTCGCTCGGCGCACGCGCGGGATCGGCGTTGATTGTGGACACGCGCACAGGCGCAACGTGGACTCTGGGAGCAGCCGGCGGGCAATATACGCTTGATTTGCCCGGTTCGATTTGCACTCAGGTCGCAGGCGGTTCTTGCTTGATTGGAGGCTGGCCTATCTTGGTGGTGGAGCAGGGGAGCGGTGGAGCAGCACCGTCGGTGAGTCAGTCAACCAGTCAGCCGGTCACTCAGCCAACGGGTCAATCAGTTACTCAGTCAATCAGTCAAACAGTGGCAACAAAAACGCCTATGCCAGCAACTGAGACGGCAATGCCTTCTCAGACGCCCACATCTACCCCGACCGCAACCGCTAGTGCGACGGCAACTGCCACTCCAGCGGCGACCTCAACGCTGACCGCAACCATCACGCCTTCGGTTTCACCCACGGCGACGATTGCTCCTAACGCGGTCGCCGATTTACCAAGGTTCGACGCGCGCACAGGCATTGTGATCATCAGTATATTATTCGTGTTCCTCGCCGCTTTCGCGCTTCGCCCGCGTTCAACTGATCACTAAACCGGCGTGATCTTGGGCAAAGGCACTCCCTCTAATCCTCGCCCGATTTCCCACGGATAAACGATGATGGCATCGGTGATAGCGGCATAATACGTGGGACCGGTCTGCTTGAACAAGTTGCTACCCGGCTTGTAGTGCAGAACGGCCGTCTCGGGGCGCGCGCCGGCGGCTTCCACTCGCCCGATGACGGTGGTGATCGTCCGCCCGCTGCCCCACACGTCGTCCACAATCAACACGCGCTTGTCGCGCAACAGTTCGTCTTCCGGGAACTGCAAAAAAGTGGGCCAGGCGAGCCGCTTGTCTTTGAGTTCAGTCGCAAAACGAACGGCGGCGGTGAGCACGTAATTGATGTTCAGGCGTTCGGCGATCATGCCGCCGGGGATGATGCCGCCGCGCGTGATGAGCAGCACCGCGTCAAATGTCCCGCGCATCTGCGGCACCAGGTGATCTACCAGCGCCATCACATCTCCCCACGTCAAGATTTCCTGGCGAGTTGGCATGTCTTTCTCCCTGCTAGCTGTCTGGGGCAAATTATACATCTCAAATTTCAAATGCCAAATTACGAACCTCGAAACCAGCGTCGTGCCGGCGTATGCTGTAAGCCAAGCAGCAAGATAGAGGCAGTGCTATAATCTTTGATATGAGCATCGAGCTAGAGTGGCAAATCGTCGAAGAGGATGTGCCGTCGGATCAGCCGCAGCGCCAGCCCGCGCCAGGCCCGCGCAAGCGATTGTCGCGCAAGTGGTTGATCGCACTGGCGATGGTCCTCGTGACGGTGAGTGCTATTGCGGCGATATATGCGTTCAGCCTCTATCGCCAGCAAACGGCGCGCGTCGAACATGACCTTCGTCCTCTCGCGCGGCTGGAAGCACAGGCCATCGCGGCGGATGATCTCGCCTCATTCCTCGCCCTCCAGGACCCGGACGATGCCGGCTGGCGCGCCATGCAGGAGCAGCGCTTTGGACAATTAGAGCGTGTGGGCTTGCCCGAGTTCGGCTGGAAGGCGACTGGCGTCGCGCCCCAACCTGGAGCGGTGACGCTCGAACCGGGCGGAGCGAGGCTGGACATGACGTATCAATTCTCTGTGACACAGCCGATGCCCAACGGCCCGACGAGCGTCACGCTGCGCGTGCCTCAGTT
>Ga0315268_10008635_pt1 | contig 10618 bp, 6 predicted proteins | sample C1_top_MG_FD_204535 | JGI IMG/M metagenome (GOLD analysis project Ga0315268, IMG submission 204535) | Sediment microbial communities from Yellowstone Lake, YNP, Wyoming, USA - C1_top | ecosystem: Environmental > Aquatic > Freshwater > Lake > Sediment | place: USA: Wyoming | collected 2017-08-01 | reverse complement strand
TCAGCAGCGTCCTCCCCGAGCAGGTCAACACGCGGCTGATCGGCGCGTTGGAACGGCTGGAAAAGCGAATTGTCGAACTCGAACACACCGCGCACCCGCCGTTGGGCGAACCAAGCTCCACCGCCGGAGCGCTCCCCGCCAATGGCGCGGTCGCGGGCAGGACAGATCGCGTGACCCTGTTGCTCGCCAAGGGCGAATCGTTGTTGAGCCTCGACAAGACGGAGGAAGCGCTGGCGTGCTACGACGAGATTCTCGCGCTGGAGCCGGATCATTCCGAGGCGTTGGTGAAGAAGGGCGACGCGTTGGAGCGCCTGCGCAAGATTGATGACGCGATCAGTTGTTACGACCGTGCCATCGCCGCCGGCCCTTCGTTGACGGTGGCTTACCTCCACAAGGGCAGCCTGTTCAACCGGCTGGAACGTTACGAAGAAGCGTTGCAGTGCTACGAGCAGGCGCTGCGCACACAGGAAAAGAGCCAGGCTGCCTAATTAAACTCCAGCGGGTTTCGCCTCCGCGCGTTCTCCAGTTGCTGGCGCGTTAATTGAATCTTGGCCCGGAGCAGTTCGCGATTCTCCTCACCTTTGGCGGCAAGCGATTTTTCCAGTTCGCCGATGCGTTTTTCATAGGCGCGCAGCCGCTCCTGCAAGGGCGTGTGCAATTCATCCAGCCGCCGTTCCAATTCCACCAATTCCACCGCAGCGGACTTCTGCGCGTCCAGCATCCGCGACCGCTCGGAAACCAGCCCCCGGACGAATTTTTGTTTGAGCCAGTCCGCGAAGTGCGGCAGCACGCCGGCGCGGATGGCGGCGTGCGCCCGTTCGGCGCGCTGCTCGGCGGCCCGTGCGCGTTGCTGCCACGTTGGGGCATTCGCGGACAAATTTTCCACCACCTCGGCGGGGATGACGATATTCTCGTCGCACGACGGACAGGAAATGATCCCGGCGGGTGCGCCATCTCCAGCCACGCGCGCGGGCAACGGCAACGCCGGTTTCCTGCGGTTCAGCAGTTGCCACAAGCCAACGAATAAACCCGCCACGGCCAATGCCAGTCCCGCCCACAACCACGGATTCGGACGCGACCGCCCCGCCACCTTCATCAAGCTGTCGTCTTCCGGTCGCGACCGTTGGCCGGAGGCCGTGTTCAATTGTTCGAGCGCCGCCATGATTTTTGTGTCCACCTTCTGGCCGCGCCGGGCGATAAGTTGCCCGGCTTCGTAACGATCGGCCGCGTAGAGCGGGTCCACGCTGCGGCTGCGGCTTTGGCGCGTTAACCCCACATCCAGGATGCAATTCGGTTTCAGGAATGAGGCGAGTTCCTTTGCCTGGGCGCGTTCTGACGGCGGCGCGAGTTGCTGAAATTCTGACCTGACGCGACTCAATGTCACGAGATTGGTGCGATGAAGCCTCGCGGCGTGTTGTTCGGCGATTTCGAGAGTCAAGGCATCATCGCGGTTGGTCACGGTCACCAGCCGCAGTTGCGCGCCGAGCTTGATGTCCGTCGGGGAGGCGTCGGCGCGAATAGTTTGTCTCATCGCCTCGCGCAGGCGGGCGACGAGCGCGTTCTGGACCGCTTCGTCCGATTTGCCAACGGCCCAGAGTTCGATCAGGTTCGCCAACTGCGGAAAAGTGGGACACTGTCGCTTGAACGTCGCCGAGAGCGTTTTGAATCGGGGCGAGTTGAGCCATTGCGGACTCAGCCGCTTTTTCTGATACACCGCCCCCATTGCATCGAAGAAGTTGCTGTGCACCGTGCTGAAGGCCGTGCGAAAGTCCCGCTCGACTTCATCGGCTGTCTCCGGGTGGTAAACGAAGATCGCGGGCACTTTCAGCGCCTCCTTTTGCTTCAGCGCCTCGCTGCCTTCCGCGTCAATCACGATCAACGGCGCGGGGGTGACAATGTCCGCTTCCACTGTGTCGCCGATTCGGTATTCGGAAAGCTCCCTGGCCGGCAATGAGGCGGCAAGCAACAGCGCGAAGCTCCCGACAAGAATCAGTCCCGATACACGCATGGTGAGAAAGTCGGTTTTACCATAGAAATGATTTCTGTTCCGCCACGAGTTGGTCGCCATTCCAGAGCGAGACACGCCAGGCGGATACCTCGCCGAATTTCTTGTAGTCGTCACCGGCGAGTGTGAGCGAAGTCCAGCCGCTGGTCGCGCCGGATTTGCCGATCTTGACCTCGGTTTCCAGTGTTGTCTGGCTGGGCAGGTTTCCCTTGGCCGTGCCGCGCAGTTCAGCGCGCAACTTCAACGGCGTGGCGCCGGCGGCCCGGCCGCGCCAGAGCACGTCGAAACGCAATCCGGAGCATTGCTCGGGATGCCGGCGCAATTGCGCCTGGTACGCGTCGCGGTCGTAAAGGCTGGGCGAAAGTGCGTGGCGGCCCTTGAGATCGAGATAATGCGGCAGAACTTTCACGACGCGGCCTGTGGCGGCGCTAACGGAAAGCGTAGCGCCCAGAAAAACAATTGAGAGAATGGCGGCAATCAAGCGGCGCATGTCCCGACAATAGCGGGTGGCAGATGAAACTCAACCCTGATTTAGAAGCTTCGCCAAAAGTTATTCCCAAATGGTGGACGACGATCTGTTGCTCAACCAGCACGGCAACCAATATTCATGTCAACCGTTCTAGCCGACGGTGACGCTCGCTTTTGTCCGGGCGTGCATGCCCGACCGCAGCCAGTGGATAAATGTTCAGCAAGCCTTTTCAGGTTGTCGGAAAGGTCTTTCTCGGCCTACGATTCGCTGGAATGTGAGCGCGAGATACTATGATTTTCCTTTGTGCAATATCCTACCAGGCTACTGACTCGCGTTCGCACCGCTCCGAGAGTTTCGCGTTCAGGCGGCTTGGCGAAGGCGCCAGCCCGAACCGTCTGAAAGCTGAACTCCAAACTGCGCTGCGGATAAGTTGCGCGTCATTGGTTGCGACGATTTTGCTCGGAGGCTGTTTCTGCCTGATGGCGCAGGCCGGGGTCGCCGGGGGCTTTCCCGCCAACGTGGCCCCGAACCCGTCTTTCGAGCTGGACGCCAAGCGGCTCGGCGGCTGGCTGCCGCTTGGTGTGGAAACAACCAACGGCCCCGCGCGAGTTTTCATCACCGACGCGGTTCACCGCCACGGCACGCACTCGCTCTGCGTGAACCCCGGCCCGCAAGGGCCTGTCAGCGGGCGGTCTTTTGTGGCCAGTTACAACGGCGGCGAAGATGAAAATCGCGCCGCCGGGACAAACGGAGTTCGAGGCGCGCGCACCATTGCGCTCCGCTTGGACCCGGACATCCGCAGCGTGAGCGGTTCCGTTTGGATTCGAGGGCCAGCGACGAATCAGTTCCAACTCTCACTCGTCTGGACAGGCCGGCAGGGACGTCGTCCCGCTGAGGTGTTGCACGTGGACAAGACCAGCGAGGTCAGCCGCGAGGAAGAGGGGTGGCGATGTTACCAACTCACTGCGACGCGCCCGCTGCGCAGCCATCAGGTCCAACTCTGGGTCGAGGGCGAAACCACGGAATCCTTCCACCTGGACGATGTGGAAATCCAAATGCACCGCGCGCCGGGCATGGAAATCCTGGTGGACCAGCTCGGTTACGAAACGCCATCGGAAACGAAGACCGCGGTGCTGCAAGCCGCGTCGGACTTGGAAGTCGTACCCGCGGCCCGGGTCATCGAGGTGGAAAACTTCCGTGAAGTTCTACGCGGCAACTGGCAGCGGTGCGAGCCGATCCCCATGTGGGACCGCTTTCATTGGACTTTCGATTTTTCCGCTATCACCAACCGCGGTCGCTACGTGATCGCCACCGGCGAAGGAAAAACGGCGGTGTTCTCTCCGCCGTTCACGATTGCCGGGAACTTGCTCCATCAACAAGCCGCCGAACCGGGTTATCGTTTCTTTTACTACCAACGCTGCGGCGCGGCGGTGCCCGGCTTTCACGCCGCCTGCCATCTGGACGACGCGCGGATGCCCGACGGCACACACCGCGACCTTAGCGGCGGCTGGCACGATGCGGGCGACTACAACAAGTATTGCGGCTTCACGCCGGAAACTTTTTACGCGCTGGCCGTGACTTATCATCGTCAGCCGCGCCTGTTCGACCAGTGGGACCGCGACCAAAACGGGCTCGCCGACATTTTGGACGAGGCACTCTGGGGCGCGGAGTTTTTACTCAAGGCGCTGGACACCGAATCGCTCGACCTCGTGGTGAACAAGATTTCGACCGGCTACCGTTACTGGGGCGAGCCGGAAAAGGAAACCGACAATCAGCCCGGCACGCGCGACGACCGACCGGTGACGCGAGGCGGCGGCGACCGCACGTGGTGCGCGGCGGGTTTTGCACTGACCGGCGCCGCGTTGAAAAAGGCGGGCGAGGTTGAGCGCGGCGATAAATTCATCCGTCTCGCCGTCCGCCTCCATGATAAGATTGGCGGCGGAATGGAAACGCTCACCGCCCTTTACGCCGCCACCGGCGACGCGAAGTACCACCAAGCGGCGCAGGCGCAAGTCGAAAGCCTTTTGAAGCAGCCGAAGCCGGAGGACAGTTTTCGCGCGCTGGGTGAATTCGCCGCCGAGTTTCCCGATGATCCGCTGGTCGCCCGCATCAAACCCGTGGCCGGGCGGCGCGTGGCGGAATTACAGGGCTTGTGCGCGCCGCCCTTCGGCCTGGTTCGGTCACCCGGCCCGAACGGTCTTGTTTACTTCCCGGCTTACGCGGACGTCAACGACTGGTATCTCGGCGGCACGATGCGCCATCTGGATGTGGCCATCGAAGGCGCGCTGGCCGCGAAACTCGGCGTGGCGGCTGGGCGGCGCCTAGCGGAAAACCAGGTTCACTGGATTCTCGGTCGCAATCCGTTTGGTGTGTCGCTCATGGAAGGCGTCGGCGCCCGGTTTGTGCCGAACTATCATCACCGGTACAACACCATTCCGGGCAACCCGCGCGGGGCGGTGCCCGGCGCCTTACTCAATGGCATCATTCGCGCCTGGCCGCAACAGGACCGGCCGTGGCTCGATCTGACGCCCGAACCCAACGCCGATTACCACTCGAACGAGCCGTGGCTGCCGCACAACAACCGCTGGCTGATGCTCCTCTCGGTGTGGTGAGGTCGCCGCCGAAGCGCGCCCGGCACGCTTGTCCAAAGCCATCACCGCCATGGCGCACAAACTAGCCCGTGTCATCTGGCATCTGGTAAAATATCGCGAAGCCTACGCCTCCAAGGTCTGAGTCGCCGCAGTGAAAAAAACTCAAAGCCAAACGTCTCAAACGCCTCCAACAAAGTGCCGCCAGCTACGGACTCAAACTCGTCTCTGCCGCATGAACTTACAGAGTTTATTTCTCAAGAGGCGTTATCATGGACACTTACTTCTTTAGTCCGTTGTCTCTTTCCATCTTGTCCAAGATGGCGTCTTTCCGCCGAGCCTGCTCCTCATATTTGTCGAGAATCTTATCCATCCGTTTGATTTGCTCCTCTGTCTTCGCCTGTATCTCCTCCACACGTTTGCTCTGCCTGTCGTAAGCATCAAACTGTTCCTGAGAACGCTTCTGCCGGGCCTCCCACGCTGCCTGCGATTGCGATGTGCTGCTGCGATCACAAGCGGTGAGTGTGCAGCAGAGCCCAAACAAGAAAATGTATTTAGTTTTCGTGAGTTTCATGCTCAATCCATCTACCTCGATTGGCGGCATCAATCAAGTCCTGTAATGTAACCGGCGACAACCGCACTGTAATCTCTGAAGCGTCATCACCATCAATGACGAGGTCGTGAAGGGGTCGTGAAGGGTTCGATCCGCAGTATTGACACAACCTCGGTGTGTCTGCGAACAAGGTGCAACATGAAACGAGCCGCAACCGCCTTGGGCCTCACGACCGTCCTTGCCTTCGCCATGCCCGGCGCCGCATTGCCCGCCCTTGGAGGCAAAACAGTGCTGAAGCCCTTCGATTACCAAGGCGTCACACTGGACGGCGGCCGGCTGCGGCAGCAGGTCGAGGAGGTGCGCGCTTATTACCTGCGCGTGCCCAACGACGACCTGCTGAAGCCCTACCGGCAGCGGGCCGGCAAGCCCGCGCCCGGCGCCGACCTGAAAGGGGTTTACATCGGCCACGGCATGTTCGGCCAGTTCCTCTCGGGACTCGCCCGGCTCTACGCGGCCACGGGTGACCCGGCCTGCAAGGAGAAGGCACAGGCGCTCATGGAGGGCTGGGCTGAGTGCATCGAGCCGGACGGCTACGCGCTGCAGGCCAGGCCGCTCGACCTCGCACCGTACCACCTCGAGAAGCTGGTGGGCGGCTTGGTGGACATGATCGTTTACGGCGGCGACCAGCGGGCCGCCAGCCACTTGGGCCGCATCATAGGGTGGGCCGAGACGCACGTGGCGGGCGTCGAGCAGAACGTCAACGCAACCAACGGCAACTGGTACGTTCTCAACGGCGAATGGTACACGCTGAGCGAGAACTTCTATCGAGCGTTCTTGGCCACAGGCGATCCCCGGTGCCGGCGGCTGGCCGAACGGTTCGAGTACACCGACTTCTGGAACCTGATCGCCCGCAAGGCCAATCCCTTCGACCGGCCGGAGTGGCGGGGCTGGTACCACGCCTACAGCCACGTGAACTCGTTCTGCGGTGCCGGGCCGGCTTATCTGGTGAAGGGCGATCCTCACTACCTGGATGTAATGAAGGCGGCTTTTGACTTCATTCAGGAGCAGCAAACCTACGCCACCGGAGGCTTCGGGCCCAACGAAACGCTCATGCCGCGCGACGCGCTGTCCGCCACGCTGACCAGCACCGGAAACCACTTCGAGACCCAGTGCGGGTCTTGGGCGGCCTTCAAGCTGACCAAATATCTGCAGACCTGCACGGGCGACGCGCGCTACGGCGACTGGACGGAGCGGCTCCTGCTCAATGGCGTCGGCGCCAGCATCCCCATGGACACTGATGGCCGGGTCTTCTACTATTCGGACTACAGCCTGGGCGGCGCCTCCAAACGGCTGATCCCCGACGGCTGGCCCTGCTGCTCCGGCACGCGCATCGAACTGACCGCCGACTACCATGACCTGATCTATCTGCGCGACGACGACAGCCTCTACGTTTCACAGTTCGCGCCCTCGACCGTCGAGTGGCAGCACAAGGGTGTCCGGGTTGTGGTGGCCCAGCGGACTCGCTTCCCGGAAGAGGAGGCCACCGAGCTAACGGTGGCGGTGGCTCATCCGGGGGAATTCGGTCTGGCCGTGCGCGTTCCGTCTTGGTTGGCCCAAACATTGACCGCGTCCGTAAACGGCAAGCCGGTTGAGGTGAAGATCGGCGGCGACCACTGGGCGCGGGTCCGTCGCACCTGGTCCAACGGCGACAGGCTGCGGATCGAGCTTCCCATGGCCTTCCACCTGAGCCGGATTGATCCCAAGAAAGAATATCCAGCGGCCATCATGCGCGGGCCGGTGGTCCTCGCGGTGCGGCCCGTGGATGGCAACCCCTCGCGCCAGATTGATTACGCCCGGCTGAACGAGACGCTCAAGCCCGTTCCCGGTCAGCCGCTGAATTACCGGACCGGCAAGGACGGCGCGCTGCTGGTTCGCCCCTTCTACCAGTTCGCGGCGGGCGAGACCTACTTCATGTATCTGGACCCCGTGCAGAACTTCACGCGGCGGTCATGGGAGGGCTACCGCTTCAGCGCCGGCTGGACCGACTTCAATCAGTGGCAGACCGCCACCTCGCCCGGCGCAAGCGTGGAGCACGCGTTCGAGGGCACAGGCGTCCGGGTCCACGGCTTCCACTACGACGACGGCGCGCGCGGGCAGGTGGAGATTGACGGCAAGCCGGTGGGCGTCCTCGACGAGTACGGTCCCATCCGGGGAGAGCCGGCTCAATGGGACTTCACCGGGCTGTCACCGGGACCTCATACCTTAAAGCTGATTGTCCTGGCGGAGAGCAACCCGAAGTCCAAGGGGCGCTTCCTGAACCTGGCGTGGATCGAGGCGCTGGCCGGAAGCCAGTAGGCCGCTCGCAGAAAGTGAAGGAGTCCGCAGGATTGCGCACAATACCGGCGCGGGAGTAGAACCGCGCCATGGATTACTGCAGCATCGCAGATGGGCGTATGGATTCGCAGAGCCACTTTGCGATATGACAACGCCATCATGTCATGTCGCAAACTGACATTGCGATGTCGCAACGTCGCTTTGTCATCTGACATGGTCATTCCGTCACGTGACAAGGTCACCATGTCACGTTGCAATGCGGCTTTGTCACGTCGCAAGGTCGCTTCGTTACATCGCAACGTGACCGTGTGATGTAACACAGCGGCTATGTCATCTAACATGGTGGCTGTGTCATGTCGCAACGTGACGTTGTGATGTCACAAGGTCACGTTGTGACATCGCAAAGCGACTTTGTGAGATGGTTTTTTGGCAGTTTTTGCCTGAAAACTCGCAAATTCATCGGTTTTCCTGCTCCGGAAGTCATTTCGGGACATCCTCTAGCCATCGGGGGAGTTCCTCCGGTCGCTCCGGGACATCCTCCAGCCGGTTCGTGAAGGGAGCCGCAGGATTGACACAACTCCGGCGCGGGAGTAGAACCGCGCCATGAATCGTTGCAGCATTGCAGATGGGCACATGGACGCGTGTGGCAAACCGATTGCAAAACGCGAAAGGCAAAAATGAATCAAACAACCAAGATGACGTGGACTTGAGTAAAAACTCCAGACTGACCCATTCATGACCCCTTCACGGAAAACCGTTGTTAAGGAAACAATTCTTGCTAAGAAAACATGGCCAGTGCTTAACACTGTGAAATCTGACCGCGCAAATATTGTTCAACTCGTTCTAACGTTGGCCGCGCTGGTGTTCAATTTATCTATCGTTGAAACAGCTAAAGCAGCGGGTTCCTTTTCCAGCGCCGGCTCCTTGTCTACTGCTCGCGATTTACATACGGCAACATTTTTGACCAATGGGAAGGTGCTTGTCGTGGGAGGTTTCGGTGGTAGCCATCTATCCAGCGCGGAGTTGTATGATTCTGGCACAGGGGCGTGGACCAATACCGGTTCGCTAGCCATCGCACGGGATTATCACACAGCGACTTTGCTTTCTAGCGGCAAGGTGCTCGTAGCGGGAGGCCATGACACGAGCAGTGTGATTAGTAGTGCGGAGTTGTATGATCCAGCCGCCGGGACGTGGACCGATACCGGCCCTATGAATGTTCCTCGGCGTAATTACACAGCGACTTTGCTTCCGAATGGAAAGGTGCTGGTAGCCGGGGGGTATAGCACAAACGGCCTGACTCGTAGCGCCGAGCTGTATGATCCAACGAGTGGAACATGGGCGTTGACCGGTTCAATGTCCGTTGCGCGTGACAATCACACCGCAACTCTACTGTCGAATAACATCGTGCTAGTTGCAGGCGGCACGACCAATTTTTACGCATACGACGGCGCGGAGCTATACGACCCGACCACGGAGACTTGGACAAATACCGGCACGTTGAATATCGCTCGCTTGAATCACACCGCGACTTTGCTTCCCGACGGCAAGGTGCTCGTTGCCGCCGGCGCTAACGCAGACAACGGCGTTCCATATGCCAGTGCGGAACTCTATGACCCTGCCACCGGATCATGGACGATCACAGGGTCGCTCGCCTCGACACGTCAAACTCACACCGCGACTTTACTTCCCAGCGGCAAAGTGCTGGTAGCCGGGGGTTGGAATGGACTCGAACCGCCCAATGCAGAGCTGTTCGATCCCAACACCGGAACTTGGGTGGCGTCTGGCTCGCTTGCCACCGGACGCTACTCCCACACAGCAACTCTGCTACCCAATGGCAATGTGCTGTTCACAGCGGGCTATGATCACAGTGCTTTTCTTGCGAGTGCGGAAATATACACGACCGTCGCTTCGTGGGCAGCAACTGGATCTCTGACTGTCGGACGGGACTATCACACCGCAACCTTGCTAACTAATGGACAGGTTCTGGTTTGTGGGGGCTATGACGGCACAAACTCCCTTTCAGATGCAGATTTGTTCAATCCCGACACGGGAACATGGACTGTGACGAACTCAATGAGTATAGCGCGCTACATGCACACGGCCATATTGCTGACCAATGGGCAGGTGCTAATCGCTGGGGGGTATGACGGGACCAACGCCCTTTTAGTCGCAGAGCTATACAATCCTGCAACGGCGACATGGACCACCATAAACCCAATGACCAAAGCAAGATACGGACACACAGCAACATTGTTAAACGACGGACGGGTGTTGGTCGATGGAGGTCTTGGCAGCAACGGCTCTCCTACCAACAGCTCAGAACTTTATGACCCAGTCACCGGAGCATGGTCGGCAACCGGTTTCATGGTCGCGGCACGCTATGGTCACACTGCAACGTTGCTAACAAATGGAAATGTCATAATTGCGGGGGGGACCAATAATACCAGCGGGCTTCTTGCCAGTGCGGAGTTATACGATCCAGTCGCCGGCACTTGGACAGCAACCGGTTCGCTAAGCAAAAACCATGCGAATCATACTGCGATATTGCTACCTAATGGAAAGGTGTTAGTTGCAGGTGGGTATTACTTCTATTTCCATCTCCCCGCACCCGGCGTTTATTACACCACAGCCGCCGTTGAGTTTTATGATCCTGTCTCCGGCACATGGCT
>Ga0315268_10008634_pt1 | contig 10618 bp, 14 predicted proteins | sample C1_top_MG_FD_204535 | JGI IMG/M metagenome (GOLD analysis project Ga0315268, IMG submission 204535) | Sediment microbial communities from Yellowstone Lake, YNP, Wyoming, USA - C1_top | ecosystem: Environmental > Aquatic > Freshwater > Lake > Sediment | place: USA: Wyoming | collected 2017-08-01 | reverse complement strand
AGGTTGAGAACACCAAGTCCGCCCAAACGTCCGATCTCAATTGCACTCTCGGGTGAGACAACTGAATCCATCGGCGCAGCCAGCAGAGGCAAATCGAATTTGTACGCATCTATCTGCCAAGAAGTGGAGACTTCTTCTGGGTCGCGGGTGCGGCGGCTGGGAACGATGGCTATGTCCTCAAAAGAATAAGCTTGGCGAGCGCGCTTTCCTGGTGCAATCTCTATGTCACTCATGACTCCCCCTCTATTTGTTTCTCATATAGTTCGGGGCTGATGCGATATCCAAAACGTCGTGCGGGTGACTTTCCTGCAATCCCGCACTAGTAATTTGAATGAGACGACCCTCGCGACGAAGATATGCAATATCTGCAGCACCTGCGTAACCCATTCCCAATCGCAAACCACCAATGAGTTGGTGGGCAACATCGGATAATGGCCCACGGTATGCGACCTTGCCTTCAATGCCCTCCGGGACCAATTTGTCTTCGGATAGAACATCGTCCTGCATGTATCGATCTTTGGAGTAAGACTTCTTTCCTCCGCGCGTTTGCATCGCGCCAAGGGAACCCATCCCGCGGTAGGCCTTGTATTTGCGGCCATCAATTTCAACTAGTTCGCCGGGTGATTCGTCACAGCCAGCGAGCAATGATCCGAGCATCACGGTGTCTGCTCCGGCGACGAGTGCCTTGACTATGTCTCCAGACTGCTGGAGCCCACCATCGGCAATGAGAGGAATCCCTGCCTTTGCGCAAGCTTTGCTCGCTTCCATGATTGCCGTAATTTGCGGAACGCCAACCCCGGTTACAACACGAGTCGTGCATATGGATCCAGGACCTACGCCGACCTTTACCGCATCGGCACCTGCATTAATGAGTGCCTGCGCCCCAGCACGGGTTGCAACATTGCCGCCAATTATCTCTGTGCCCGGAGAGAACTTCTTGATCCTTGCGATTGCATCAAGGACACCGCGGTGGTGTCCATGCGCAGTGTCGACGACCACAACATCAACGCCTGCCTCGATGAGTGCTTTTGCGCGAGCAAATCCATCATCGCCAACTCCCACGGCCGCACCAACTAGCCCAACGCCTTTTACCAATTTCACGTGCGTGACTTGCTCATCTATTGGGAGGTTGCGGTGAATAATCCCTATTCCACCCGCCTTCGCCATTGCAATGGCCATCTCCGATTCAGTAACGGTGTCCATAGGAGAGGAAACGAGGGGAATCCGAAGGGAAATATTGCGCGTTAAGCGTGTAGCGGTATCAACTTCGCTGGGAACTACCTCAGAGGCATCAGGGAGCAGAAGGACATCGTCATAGGTCAGCCCCAGCATTACGACTTTCTCGTTATCGCCCATTTCGCCCCCTGTATGAAGGCGTGAAGTCTATCGGTGGCCACGAGCCTTGAAAAAACCTGGACTTCTCTGACCCATCTCACCTCCTGAGAACCCCAGCCAGTTATAGGGCAAATCCACACGCGATTCTAAGGACCTGTGCATTGAACGCACCCCCACCCACTCGTAGAGTCGTTTTACACCTTAGGAGAGTGAACATGTCCGAAATAGCGCGTTTACCGAAGCCACTTGTCGAGGTTTGGCAGTGGCAACAATCAGGTGCATGTAGAGAACTTCCCTCTGAAATGTTTTTCCATCCTGACGGAGAACGCGGACCCAGCAGGCGAAAGCGTGAAAATGCGGCGCTGGCAGTCTGCGCCACATGCCCGGTTATCGAACAGTGTCGAAACCAAGCCCTCAAGATTCAAGAGCCCTATGGAATCTGGGGAGGCCTGACGGAAGATGATCGGCTAGCTATTCTCAACAACAAACTTCGTGAAGGGATTGCTCACGCCTCTTAGCGGTCGGTAGCTATTGGGTTCTGCTGTCCATGACTACCGAGTGTCAACACTCACGCAAGAATGAGAAGACTTATCACACTTGTATGAGTGGGTGGGATTCAACTTCCCACCGAAGAAGAAGGTTCTGTCGTGTCAGAGAGCAAGCATTATCGTCGTTCATTCGTCATCCTGTGTGTATCTGCATTCTGTCTGTCAAATGTGATTGCTCTCGACGTTGCCCATGCAGCCGCTACGCCAAAGACGATTACAACGTGTACCAACATAAAAACTAATGCGATGCGCCTATTGATAAAGGGCGCCTGCAACAAGAAGACTGAGAAAACACAACTTTGGATCCCAAAGCCATCAACTATCGCAACGCCGAATCCTCAGCCTTCTGAAACCGTAAATACAACAAAATTCAATGAATACTTCTCAGATTTCTATCTCGGAAAAATGAACATCGGAAAAATCATTGGCACCGACGGATTCCCGACTAAAACGACTGTCTTTACAAAGGGAACTGATCTGTTTTGCACAATGATGTCCGTCAAAAAGACCATCGCTGGTGGACATGTTGGCAATGCCATTTACGATGTCATTGCAAAAACTTATGTCCAGCCAAAGACGACTTTCCCGGGAGAGATCACAGCCGGAGGCAGCGGTGGTTGCAGCAGTTTGGATCAAACAGCAGGCCAGTACCAAGACAAGATATATATCGACGATATCCTCGTGGCCGTTCTCCCCTTTGAAGTTAAGTAATTAAGAGATCGTGGTATTGAAAAAGGTAATAGTTCGATCCCAGGCAAGCTCAGAGGCTGCTGCGTCGTACACCTCGGGACGCTCGTCATTAAAGAAGGCATGATTTGTATCTGGATAGTCAAAAGTCTCGACAGTTCCTCCTCCAGATCTAATACCTGCCAGTGCTTCTTGAATTCCAGGCGCTTTAGAAGTGCCATCGTGTTCGCTGCAATGAATGATCGCGCTCTTTCCTGAGTAGTTCTCCCATTTTGGCGACATGCGCATCCATGGCAAGGCAGGATAAAAACCAACTGTTGCGGTTATCTCTGGCGACAACGTCGCACTCCACAGTGCAAGGGATCCACCCATACAAAACCCGACTGCACCTATCCCTTTACCGGATACATCATCGCGATCACTGAGATATTTTGCAGCGCCAGCAATGTCCAGAGCCGCTTTGTCCATGGCAAGACCCATCATCAACTTCATCGCGTGATCTGGTTCGGTGGCTGCAACGCCATGATAGAAGTCGGGAGCCAATGCGACGAAACCCTGTTCTGCAAATCTATCTGTCACTGCGGTGATATGCCCGACCAAGCCCCACCACTCTTGAATCACGATTATGGCAGGACCGCTTCCGCTTTTCGGAATTGCGAGATAACCCTCACACGTTCCGCCGTTACTTGCGAATGTGACTTTCTCTCCCATGGTTAACCACCCAATCTACTTAGAGCACTTTTGAAAGAAAGGCTTTCGTTCGCTCATGCTGGGGATTGCCGAGGACATCGCGGGGATGACCCGATTCCACCACAACTCCACCATCCATAAACACAAGTGCGTCACCCACTTCGCGGGCAAAATTCATCTCATGGGTGACCACGATCATGGTCATACCGTCCTCAGCCAATTTGCGCATTACATCCAGTACTTCGCCAACAAGTTCAGGATCGAGAGCGCTTGTGGGCTCATCAAAGAGCATCAACGCCGGTTCCATGGCGAGAGCTCGCGCGATAGCGACTCGCTGTTGCTGGCCGCCCGACAACTGCGAGGGATAGTTGTTGATTTTGTCCTTGAGCCCGACACGTTCCAGCAATTTAATAGCGCGCTCATTAACTATTGATTTGGTTTCGCCTTTAACATTCATAGGCGCTTCCATCACGTTGCCGAGGACAGTCATGTGCGGGAAGAGATTGAAACTCTGAAATACCATCCCGATTTTGCGACGTTGCGCTGCTACTTCGCGTTCGCGCATTTCGTGCAGCAACCCGCCGCGTTCGTGGTATCCGACGAGTTCTCCGTCCACGAGAAGGCGCCCCGCATCAATTTTCTCTAGGTGGTTTATGCAACGGAGGAAGGTTGACTTTCCAGAACCTGACGGGCCAACGATGCAGAAGACTTGTTGTGGTGCAACTTCTAGATCAATGCCTTTAAGCACTTCAAGGCGTCCAAAGGATTTATAAACATTCTGCGCTTGCACCATAGGTTTGGTCATCATCAACCACTTATTCCAAGGAAGCGAGTGCGAAATCTCTGCACTGGTGTTGGCGGAAGAGCGCGCAGCGATCCGCGTGAGAAATGGCGCTCGATGTAATACTGCACTGTCATCAAGATACTAGTCATCGCCAAATACCAAAGGCTTGCCATAATCAACATTGGCATAACCTGATAAGTACGGGTGTATATATTCTGTATCTTGAAGAGCAACTCGTAATAGGGCACATAAGCAACCAATGAGGTTGTCTTCAACATTGAAATCGTCTCGTTGCCGGTCGGCGGAACAATAACTCGCATTGCCTGCGGCAGCACGATGCGACGAAGTGTCAGCATCTTTGTCATTCCGAGTGCGGTAGCCGCTTCAGTTTGCCCCTCATCCACTGAGAGGATTCCAGCTCGCACAATCTCCGACATGTATGCAGCCTCGTTAAGTCCAAGTCCAAGAAGCGCGGCAGCTAAACCGGGAATGAGGTCAAAAGTTCTGGCGGAGAAGAAGACATGTCCGAATGGAATTCCCAGGCCAAGAGTTGGGAAGAGGGCACCCAGGCTTGCCCAGACAAGCAATTGCACCAGCACTGGTGTTCCTCGGAATACCCAGATGTAGAGCCAGGCTGCACCTGAGACGAGTGGGTTGGTTGACAGGCGCATAATCGCCAAGATGATGCCAAGTACCACTCCGATGAGCATTGAGAAGAAGGTGAGCATCAACGTGGTGCGCACGCCAGCCAGCACACTTGAATCAAATGCGTATTTTGCCTGCTCGGCCCAGTGGAAACGAGGGTTAGTAATAAGAGCGTGAATCGCCATTATCGTCAGAATTGCAATTAGCCCGGCTGCAACCCATCGACCAGGATGCCGAACAGGGACGGCCCGAATTGCTTTGGGCCGTCCCTCTATCGAATGTGAACTCACGGAAGCGAATGTAGTCGCTTAGACGTGTGTTTACGACCTATTTAGCAGCGTTGATGAGTGATGTGGTGACAGCACCGTCGGCTGCACCGTACTTATCAAGGATCGTCTTATAGCTGCCATCGGCGATGATCGCATTAACCGCACCTTGAACGGCCTTTGCAAAATCACCCATTGCCTTCGGCAATGCAATTCCGTAAGGAGCAGTGTCATAGGCGGTACCAACGACTACAAGTTGGCCACTTGAAGTCTTCACTGCATAACCAGTGACTGGTGAGTCGGCAAGCATTGCGTCATTCTTACCAGAGACGACAGAGGCTGTTGCATCTTGCTGTGACTGGTACTGGTTGATCTTGATCGCAGCTTTGCCGGCGGTTGTACATGTCTTGGAACGTGCAGTTATGTCATCGACCTGCACGGTTCCCTTCTGGACAGCAATGTTCTTTCCGCACGCAGTGTCTGGAGTCAGGGTAGAGCCAGTCTTTGCCGCCCATGAAGTGCCAGCGGTGTAGTACGTAACGAAGTCAAGAACTTTTTCGCGATCCTTGTTATCAGTAAAGGAAGAAATTCCCGCTTCATATTTGCCTGACTGAATAGCAGGAATGATCGAATCAAACGGAGCATTGACAAAGGCTGCCTTAAGTCCGAGTTTCGCTGCAATCGCATTACCAAGATCAATATCCATTCCTTGCATCGTCTTGCCATCGGTGCCAACAAACTCGTTTGGCGGATATGTTCCATCTGAGCCGAAGGTTAGGACGCCATCAGCAGAAACAGCGCTGGGCACCATTGACGCGAGCGAAGTAGTTGCTGGGGTTGGAGTGGGGGTGGGAGTGGCCGTCTTTGTTGAAGAACAGGCCGATAGCGTGAGCGCGCTTACGGCGAGCACGGCAAAAGCTGAAATCTTAAAACGTGAGGTTGCCATCAAGAGTTCCTTAGTAAGAGTGAGTGAGGAAGGAGTTAGCACATCTTAGACCTCATTGATCAAATTCCACGCACGCACTCCGCCGATAATGCCCGCCTCATTGGGGACTATGACGACATCATCGCCCAACTTATGGAGTACCGAATCCTTGATTCTGCGCGAATTTCCTCCACCTATATAAAGTCGATCCCAGAGAAATACCGGACGTAACTCGTCCACCATGGTGCGAATTCGCCGAGACCAGAAACTATCCCCCATGGCCCGGCGTTCATGTTCCCCAATCCACTGGTCGTAACTTGTAGAGCGGCGCACGGTTGCATGCGAAAGTTCAATATGGGGCGCAATTACGCCTCCATCGAAGACAGCGCAACCCAAACCGGTTCCCAGAGTGAGAACAACTTCGTAGCCAGAGCCAGCAACGACCCCGGCGCCGTGAACCTCCGCATCATTGAGAACTAAAACTGGCATATCTAACACCTGAGTCAGCCCTTGACGCATATCGAATCCCTGCCAAGCCCCTTTGAGGTCTTCATCAAGACGTGTAAGCGGACCAGCCACGTTGATGTAATGCGGTGTCGCGACCACGACCCCGTGACGAATCATCCCGGGCATGCCCACAGTTGCCCGATCTGCCTTGGGAAGTGAATCCGCGAGTTTTTTAATCGTTTGAACCAGGCGTTGGGGTGAGAGTGGATAAGGAGTATCTATACGGACCGGTGGAATTCGCATAGTGCCTGCGTGGTCGAGAACTGAGGCTTTAATCCCGAGGCCACCGCAATCCACCGAGAGAGTTAGCGGTTCCATACCTAGGCAAGTTACTAGCGCGCACTAAACTTCACAATACCAATCATGCTTCAAGGAATGGGGGCTTCCATGATCAAGGGATTTCGCGATTTCATCATGCGTGGAAATGTTGTGGACCTGGCCATCGCAGTGGTGGTCGGCGCTGCATTCACGGGCATCATCACTCAGTTCACTAAATCATTCATTGAACCCATCATCAAGCTAATCGGTGGCGGCGGAGTCCATGGTGGGACCTTCATCGTCAACAGCGTGGCCTTTGACTGGGGCGCGTTCATCAACGCAATCATCAACTTCTTGATTGTCACGGCAATTCTGTATTTCTTCATCGTCATGCCGATAAACAAGATAGTTACCCGACGCCACCGCGGAGAATCGGTCGCCGAAACGGCCGCTACTACACCTGAAGATGTCGCACTGCTCCGGGAGATTCGCGACTTGCTCAAACGCCAACCGTAGGGTGACAGGAATTTATACTTCGCCTCGCACTACTGGGGCATGTGTATCTGAATAGCGAACCTCTACGGCCTTTATTTTCGCCAGCGGAATTCCAGTCGATGCAACAAGTCCCTTTGCACTTGTGCCCGCTTGGCTCCATGAGGCGACAGTGGTCTCAACGCCGGCAGTATCAGTTACAACTAGATCGTACGACTGGGGCGCCGTTGCAGAGACATCCTCATTTGCGTAAAGGCAACTCCACGAGAACTGAGTTCCCCATTGCTTCTTCGTCACCTGCATATCGACGACCATGGCATTGTTTTCCATCGGGATCATTGCGACCTTTATTCCAGCAGCCAGGGTCGTTACCTGCTTGCCAGCAAGATTTGTTGGCGAATTTATATTCGATCCGACAAGCAAGCCAATGACCATGACGAATACTGCAGCAATCGCCATCCCAGCAACCATCTGACGTCGAAATCGAGTCTTTTGCTTGACTGCAGCGCGAGCCAGATTCTGGATGGGTTCGAGGGGAAGGGCGAACACATTCTCGCGTTCGGTTTCTCGTGTCAATGTAATTGCAGTGTCTGCATCTATCTTCATGAGGAAGCCCGGCATGCCAGCCAACTCAGCAACGGCACTTGAGCATCCGGTGCAATTGGCTAGATGTCTTTCGAATTCACGACGCTCGTCCGTGCTGAGTGAGCCGAGTACATATGCAGCATCCCAATCACGGTACTTATCAACGGCTTGATTCACTGGGCTGCTCCTCTTTCTTGAAGGGAAAGTCTTAATGCTCGAAGTGCGTAATGAAGGCGGGATTTGATGGTTCCCTCAGGAACCCCCTCCTGTCGTGCGATCTCGGCAATTGAGTGACCCAGGTAGTACGCACTGACAATCGCACTGCGATGCTGAACTGATAGCGACGAAAGTGCATCAGAAAGAATCCAAGCATCCAGAGCCGAATCGGTTCCGTCCGCGCCTCCTGTTTCAGGAAGTTCATCTGTTGAAATCTCACGGCGGTAGCGCGCACTGCGACGGTCATCGATGACGAGATTCCGCGCGACGGTGAAGAGCCATGCCCTGGCAGCATCATCGCTCTGGGCGAGAATTTCCGGATGTTTCCACGCTTTCAGCAGAGCCTCTTGGACGACATCTTGAGCAAAAGAGGCATCATGGGTCATGTGCGCAACAAAACGGGTCAGGGCCGGGCCATGGACATCATGGAGCGCCTGAAGCAGTTCGTCTTGTTTAGCTGACATAGGTACCTCCACCTGCGACAACGAGGTACAGGGGCCAATGGTTCATTGCCGAGTCCCATTGTCGGGAAATTGCCATGGAAATTCAATGATTTTCCCCGCACAGGTATTCTTTGGCATCGTTCTATGCATAAGGGGGTCACATGGCGACCAAGGGTCTCCTCCACATATCAAGAGACGGACTGCTATTGAGCGATGACGAGACTCTGCTCGATTTGCCCAAGATCCATCGCTGGCTCAGCCTTGAAAGCTATTGGGCCACAGGTCGCGAATTCGATCTCGTCGAAAAAGCCTTCAAATACTCGTACCCGATCGGCGTCTATGACGGGGCTACACAAATTGCCGTAGCCCGCATCGTCAGCGATACTGCGACGTTTGCCTGGTTATGCGATGTCTTTGTTGATTCAGACTACAGAGGACGCGGAATAGGAACATGGCTTGCAGAGGCAAGTGTTGAATGGACAGAAAAGAATGGGGTCAAGAGAATTATCCTGGCCACCCGCGATGCACATGAAGTTTATTCACGAGTGGGTTTTGAACCACTGAATAATCCTGATCGCTGGATGGCCATCGACAAAAGACCCCAGGCAAAAAATTCCTAAGGAGTGACCACAATTTCTTGATACATGCCTGCTGAATAGTGGTTTGGGAGATTGCATATCAACTCATATCGACCGGGAGTCAGTGTCAATGTGTTCCAGCCACGTGATCCAGAGAAAATTCCGTCACCTGCCCCTGATGCACAGTTATTGGATACTTCCCCGAGGCTACCCGTCTCATCGACCTTTCCATCCGGCCCGACAACTCGTTGACCTGCGCTCTGTCCGTCGGCTAGCGGCATCACCACTACCTCATGTGTGCGCATTCCATAGTTCGTGACCAGAAAATTCACTTTGCCTGCGGTGAGAGTTGTAGGAGAGGCTGACAAATTCATTGGTCCCGCGTTACCCATCATTATCCCCATGTCAGAAACGGTTACGTTGATTGATTGGCCTTGGAAACTAGCTGGTGGAGTACACGCAGTTTGGTTGAAACGGGAATTGGATTGACCCATCATTCCAAATCCGGGATGGCGGCTGAAACTAAAAGAAAACCCCACTACAAATAGCCCCAATAGGGCGACCACAAGACCGATGCCTACTCCCCTTGCAAGTGAGTTGCTCATCTCTCCGCGATTACGTGTGGCCGCCATTTTTTACCCCCTCGATGTAGGAAAAGTATGGCAAGCAAGACCTACGGATAAGGTCACTGTTTTACGAAGATTTGATGAAGATTCTTCCTATGTGTTAAGAAACACGTCACACCGCCGCTTGATAATCGCGGAGATCACCTCACTTGTTTGTTCTGCGTCAACAATTAAATACCTGCCAGGATCGGCGCCTGCCAATTCGAGATAAGTCGCACGCACTCTTTCGTGAAAATCTATGGGCTGACTTTCCATGCGATCCAATTCCCCGCGCCGAGCTAATCCAACCCGCGGAGCCACGTCAAGAAGGATCGTTAAATCTGGAACTAAGGCATCCGTTGCCCATCGAGCAAGGCGAAGAACGTCATCGCTATGAAGTTGGCGGCCACCGTTTTCGTAAGCAATAAAGGAATCAACGTAGCGATCCGTGATCACCACTTTGTTAGAAGCCAGTGACGGCTTAATAACGGTTCCCATGTGTTCTGCTCGGTCGGCGGCAAATAGCAAGGCTTCAGTTTTCAGCGAAAGTTCTTCCAATGTATTGTCCAGTAGGAAGTGTCGCAATTTCTTGCCGATCTCAGTGCCACCAGGTTCGCGAGTAAGAACTACGGATCGACCCTTTTCTTCAAACCAAGATGCAAGCATGCGAGTTTGCGTAGATTTGCCAGAGCCTTCACCGCCCTCAAAGGCTATGAAGATCCCGTTCATAATAAAAGACTAGCGCTCAGATAATCGTTTACCGTATGCCTGTATCGCAATTCACCGTCACTTTTAGGGTTTTCTTGGCAACTACTGAAAACTTCACTTCAGTGCATCGTGGGTAAGGGGATCCATTCGTAGCCTGTGCCACCTGGAGTACATACGGTCCTGGCACCAACGAAAGGTTGAAAACACCAGCAGTATTCGTAGAAACTGGTTTGTACGAACTGCCGGTCAACATGCTCCATATATCGATAGTTGTTTTATACGGTTTAGGAGCACAAGCGGGGTCGGGCGGAATGCGTTCAACGGGGCACACCGGCCCCAGGAGTAC
>Ga0315268_10008633_pt1 | contig 10619 bp, 13 predicted proteins | sample C1_top_MG_FD_204535 | JGI IMG/M metagenome (GOLD analysis project Ga0315268, IMG submission 204535) | Sediment microbial communities from Yellowstone Lake, YNP, Wyoming, USA - C1_top | ecosystem: Environmental > Aquatic > Freshwater > Lake > Sediment | place: USA: Wyoming | collected 2017-08-01 | reverse complement strand
CGTCCGCACTAACGGCATAGCTGAGCTAACATTCATCGGATTGACGATTACGAATCTAACACAGTTGGATGATTGCATGAAGAATCAGCCATACAGACTGGCCACAAAAGCCGAGCTTGATGATTTCTTTAAAACTTATCGAGATGCCTTGCATGATGAGGATTGGATGATCGTCGGCGAAAGGCGTGATGATAAAAGTCATTGGGTGATATATAAAAGTGGCCAGGCTTTCTACACTGAGGATAGTCACGGTGTATATCCTAATTTCCGTTTCGCCATAGTATTTGAATAAGTTTAGAATGTACGTTCCGCTCCGCAGTCATGATGACTTGCGGAGTTTTTTTATTGGATAAAAAAACCGCCAGTTGTTTTCTGGCGGGGGAAAGAGCAATTAGTTTGCTTTGAAGGATTTCCGGAAGCTTGCAATCAAGCACATCCCGATTACTGCCGTGCCAATTCCTAAAATTTGCAAGCAATATGGCAAAGTCCATACGTTAAGAGCCAGTCCGAAGACGGCGAGAACAATGAATTGACCGATATTATTCACCGTGGACTTGAGTGATGAAACAGTTGCTCGGTTTTCAGAGTCCAGATGGCGATGCATCATTGCTCCAAGAAACGGAGCCATATATCCTCGGACGACATTCTGCATCAGCACCAATAAGACGCAGATTTGCCCGACATAAAATCCCATAAGCCAGATTGGCAGCGCAATCAGAATTATCATCATTATAACGCCACCGAATTCTCCCAAATATTTAGTCAGTCGCACTGCTTCGTGGCTGCAGACGGCTGCGACGATGTTGAGCAGGCAAAAGATCCAGCCGAAATAGGCGAGCGGCAGTTGCACCAGTTCGAAATACGGATTGTAGGTAAAGAACCAGACTTTGGAAACGACGGCGATGAGCGTGGTGAAGGCGATTATCCATTTGATCTCCGAATGATGATAGACAAAGATCGCGCTGGATTTAAGCAGACGGAAATATTCGTGCCGGTTTTTCGTCCTTTCCGCGATGACAGGCGGTTCTATCATAAAAAATACTGCCAAGCAAGCGATTAAGGTAAAGGGAATGCTGAGATAAGCCGGAAATCGTAAATGGATTTCAGCCAGATATCCGGTTGATATTGAGCATATCGCGACTATCGCCAAGCGATAAGCATTTGATCGGCCTTCGATTTTTTGGAATTCGCTTTCGCGCCCCAAAGCCTTTAATGTGTCGGCGAGCATGGCGGTATCAGCTCCGGAAATCAATGATGCGCCGAGCACCCACAAGAGATTGGCGATCCAGATCATCAGGGGATTGACGGCGCTTGCAAAAATTATCAACTTGAACGACCAGATGCAGATGCCGATATGCATCGTATTGCGCCTGCCGATCAGATCGGCCAAGGCTCCGAACGGGCTGTCCAAGATGACGATGCCGATGACGCAGACAGATTCGCAGAAATAAATCTGCGCCAAGGTCATGCCCGATACTCCGGTGATGAATGTGATGAGAATCGCGCCCCAGAATAGCGGCTCTTTGAAAATCTGATACCAATAATATAAAAGAATGTTGCGTTCGGCTTGCGCTTTTGTCATGGCACTCTCTCCTTTGGGTTGTAATGAACTATTAGCTAGACAGAAAACAAAAAACTCGGCTGTCTAGCCGAGAGAGTCTTTGTGTTTGGATTGAAGAGGAATTAAGAATCAAACACTGTCTTGGCCAGACCATGAGTAAAATTACCGATATCGTCAAAAGAGACGGCAGTCGGCCACATAGTATAACCCTTGAGTTGTTTGAATTCTTGATGCATAAAGTTTACTTATGACTGCATTATATTACATTTTTAAGTTTTTGTCAAATCAGTTATGCACAGGTATTGCTGAGGCCTGTCTATTCTTGACTTATTTTGGATATTCTGATAAACTTGTACTCATAAATAACGCCCTTATGAGCGTTAATTTAATTAATAAATATCCCTCATACTTCGATATTTCCTTGTCCCCCAGGCAGCTACCGGCTAGCCCGGACGGATTAAAGAAGTAGAGGCAGAAAGGAAAAACTATGCAGTTACCAAGCATCATGGAGTTGCTCCAGTCCGGAGTCCACTTCGGCCATCAGAAAGGCAGATGGCATCCTAAGATGAAGCCTTACATCTTCGCCGAAAGAAATGGCGTCTATGTCATTGATTTGGAAAAGACAGTAGAGAAATTAGCGGAAGCCACAGACTTCGTCGAGAATATCGGCGCCAACGGAGGCACTGTGCTTTTTGTCGGCACTAAAAGCCAAGGCAAGAAGATTATTCAGAAATATTCCGAACAGGCCGGCATGCCGTATATCGTCGAGCGCTGGGTCGGCGGACTTTTTACAAACTACGCCAATGTCGGCAAGCTGATCAAGAAATACAAATCACTCAAGGAACAGCGCGAGAGCGGCGCCTTGGCCAAGTACACCAAGAAGGAGCAGGTCAACATCGCCAAGGAAATCGAACGCTTGGAAAAGATGGTCGGCGGATTGGAAATCATGACTAAATTGCCTGACGCAGTCTTCATTCTCGATGCCAAGCATGAGAAGACGGCTTTGCTGGAAGCCAGAAAAAGAAAGATCCCGATCATTTCTTTCGCTGATACCAACATCAATCCGGAACTTCTGGATTACCCGATTCCTGCCAATGACGATGCCATCAATTCCATTGAATTGATTACCAAGACGATCGCCGAGGCGATCAACTACGGCAAAGTCAAGGCGAAGAAAACAGAGTAGCTGTCATCCCCGCGAAGGCGGGGATCCAGGCTAATTAAAATATAATTAATTCTAATTGAACCTGGATCCCAGACATTCCAATGATTACATTGTAATTCTGGGATGACAACAGATTTTATTCGTAATTCTTAATTGATTTAAAATATGTCAATAGACCTCAAGCTCGTTTCACAATTGCGCGACAAGACCGGCGCCGGATTGGCCGATTGCCGCGCCGCTCTCGACGAAGCCAACGGCGATTTGGAATTGGCCATCGAGATCATGCGCAAGAAAGGCGAAGTCAAGGCCGCCAAGAAGGCTGACCGCGCCACTAAAGAAGGCATTATCGCCATCGCCGGCGGAGCCGATAAGATTGCCGTCGTGGCTTTGGCTTGCGAGACCGATTTTGTCTGCCGCACCGATGCTTTCCAACAGGCCGCCAAAGAAATGCCTGAGAAATTGCTCGCCGCTTCCAGCGTCGAGGAATTTAAGGCCGCGGCTGACGCCTACATCCAGAGCGAACTGACGATGAAGATCGGCGAGAACATGCAAATCGCCGGAGCCGGAGTCTATAGCGGGGGAGTCATCGGCAGCTATATCCATTCCAATAAGAAAGTCGCAGGAATTGTTGTTTTATCGGGCGGCTATCAGGAAATCGCTAACGATATTGCCATGCAGATCGCCGCGATGAAGCCGAAATATCTCAATCCTGAAGCCGTTCCCGCCGAAGTTTTGGAAAAGGAAAAAGAAATCTACCGCGAACAGCTCAAGGGCGAGAACAAGCCGGAGCAGATCTGGGAAAAGATCATTGCCGGCAAACTCAATAAATTTTACGAGGATAATTGCCTGACTAATCAGGTCTTCATCAAAGATGACAGCAAGAAAATCAGCGAGTTGCTCGGCGAAAATAAAATTGTCGAGTTCGCCCTATTCTCTTTATAAATTAGTTGCTAGTTTTCCAGCCGCTCGAGCAAGCCTCGGCGGCTGACAACTATAAATTACTTATGATCCTCTCGACAGTCGAAATCAATCCTTGGGAAAAATTCTGCGCCACCAATCCGGACGGCCTGCGTTTGGCGATCGGGGATTTCGCCGTTCTGACAACCGAATTCGGCGAAGAAGCCGGACGGATTGTTGAATTGAAGGAAGGCAGCGACGAGGAGGCGGCCAACACTCCGAACGTCATCAAACGTTTGGCCAATGAGGAAGACTTCGGCGTCATCAGCCAAGGCAATAAAGCCAAGGAAAAATCTCTCGAAGATTGCCGCGAGATCATCAAGAACAGCGGGCTCGACATGAAGATTGTCGATTGCCATTTCTCTTTGGACGGCCAGAGATTGTCTTTCGCCTTCATCGCCGACGGCAGGATTGATTTTCGCGATTTGGTAAAAGAATTGGGCCGGCATTTCCAGAAAGTCATCCGTTTGCATCAATTGGGCGTGCGAGACGAAGCCAAGCTTGTCGGCGATATCGGCAGCTGCGGCCTGGGCCAGTGCTGCAAGGGACACTTGAAGAAGCTCGGCAATGTCACGAGCGAATTCGCCGAGGATCAGCAGATCGTGCATCGCGGTTCGGAAAGATTATCCGGCATCTGCGGCAGATTAAAATGCTGCCTCGCTTATGAAGAAAGCCATTATCAGGAATTGATCAAGAAATTGCCGCCAATCGGAACCAGGGTAAAAACCAAACACGGCAGGGGAGTAGTCAGCGGCTGGCACGTCTTGAAGTGTTCAGTAGACGTCAGGCTCGATCCCGCATCCGGCGCTAAGAGTGACAATAAATCAGTCATTGTCGAAGTGCCTATAACAAAGTAATCTGAATGAAGCCGTCCGGCTCGCTGGACGGTTTTTATTTTTCCCGTAATTTGCTATAATGATTAAAACAAACATAATCTAGTTTATATGAAGATCGCAATTAACGGCTTCGGCCGCATCGGACGCGCTGCTCTCAAGATTGCCATGGATACTAAGGGCGCGCAGATCGTCGCCATCAATGATTTGACTGACACTAGGACGCTCGCGTATCTATTAAGATATGACACGGTTTACGGCCGCTACAATAGGAAGGTTAGTTATGATGATAAAAATCTAATTGTCGATGGCAAGAAGATCCCGGTCTTTGCGGAAAAGGATCCGTCAAAATTGCCCTGGAAGAAATTGGGAGTCGATGTCGTCTTGGAATGCACCGGGTTCTTCACCAAGAAAGCAGAATTGGAAATGCATCTCAAGGCCGGCGCCAAGAAAGTTGTCCTTTCGGCTCCTGCCAAAGACGAAGTCATGACACTGGTCTTCGGCACGAAGTTCACGCAAGCCAATCTGAAAAAAGAGAAGATAATTTCTAACGCATCATGCACGACGAACAACACGGCATCGACCATGCAGGTGCTTGAAGATAATTTCGGCATCGAAAAAGCGATTTTGAATACGATCCATGCCTATACCGCCACGCAGAAATTGGTGGATGGCCCCGATTCTAAGGAAGTCAGGCGAGGCAGAGCTGCGGCAGCCAATATTGTCCCTTCGACGACGGGTGCGGCTCAAGCGACGACTTTGGTTATTCCGGAACTGAAGGGCAATTTCGACGGCATTTCCCTGCGTGTGCCTGTTGCTTGCGGCTCGATTTCCGATATTACGGCAATATTAAAGAAAAACACGACTGTGGAAGAAATTAATGCCGCATTCGTTAAAGCGTCCAAAAGTCCGTTCTATAAGAAAGTTTTGGCCGTGACCGGCGAAGATGATGAGCTTGTCTCATCAGATATTATCGGTACGACTTATTCAGCGATCATTGATCTTAAATACACTCGCGTTGTCGGCGGCAATCTGGTCAAAGTCCTCGCTTGGTATGATAACGAATGGGGCTACACGAATCGGCTGGTCGAAATAGCTATGGCTAATTAAATATTCACCTAAAGCAGTCGGTATTAGCTGGCTGCTTTTTTGTTTGACAGGATTACTATTAAATGATAGGGTGAAATGAATTCAATTCGGTCATTACAACCGGGTAAACAACAAGGAGAAGGATTATGTTAGTATGGATTTGCGTTATTCTGGCATTGCATTTTATCGGATTGTGGTTAGTTTCCACATTTAGCTTGACGCAGTGCAGCCTTGAGCCGGCGCCTGCCGCAAATCAGGCTCTCGATGCTTAGCTTGGCGCCTGGAAGCGAATCGGTTCGCCGATTATTCTCGGTTTTGCATTGATGATCTGGGAAGTCTTCGTTGGGTTGTATTTGTGGAGGAAAATAAAATATCGGTTTGCTGAGCATCAGCGTAGTATACCTCCAGAAAAAAGACTTTTCTGAACATCGCACATATTTGAAAAGTCCCGAACCAGTCGGGACTCTTTTATTTGTGCGAATAATATTAATCAGATCCGCCTCATCGGCGGATAACCTCTCGCGAGGTTACCACCACACCTTTTTCCAGCCGATAAGATAACTGGTGATATTGGTCAGGGGATGAAGGATTAAAGTCAGAATGCAGACGGTAAAAAAAATAGTCCAGCCCGGCCAGAATATTATCGAAGTAAAAATGAAAAAACCGAAAATGAAATCCAACTGATCAAAAACAGGCCATGAGGCGCCGGGCTTGATGTTGAAGCGGCGTTTGAAGAAGCTCTTGATCAGATCGCCGATGATAGCTCCGAAGCCGGCAAGAAAGCCAAGATGAATCCAAATGGGGCGGTAATCGACCAGCGACAGCTGATTAAAATACGGACTTGTACGAAATAATACTGCTTGCAAACCAGTGATAATCAATCCGCCGATAATTCCCGCAATCAATCCGCGCCAGGTCTTATTCTTACCGAAGAGCGGCTGGCCCTTCAGCTGTCTGCCGCCATCAATCGGCTTGGATAGGAATTTCAATAAGCCGAGCTTGGCAAAAATGACTGGGCACATATTGGCCAAATAAGCCGGTAGGATGAAATAAAATGATTGGAGAATAAGATATAGCATGATGATATTTTGACACAGATTTACAATAACGTCAAAATATGGCTAAATTTAGAGCAATATCGGAGAGCAAATCGACTTGCCATTTTAGCGAAGTTTTGCTAAAATATGGCCATATCTTAAAACATATCCACACCTACCTGTATGCCAGAAAATCACTTGAGTAAGTTCTTCAAACCCGGAAAAAGAGGACGATTACGCTGGGTAATTTTTGCGATAGCCATTATCTTCATTTTGACTGCGTTTATCGACGCTACGGGCGTTAAAAATATCGTGGCTGAAAAAATTGATCAGGGATTATCAAATATTCCGCTTGTTTCTGACGCGAAAATATTTCCTAATTTGACTTTAAACCCTTTGGATAATACTAAGCGCTTGGGTTGGAGCTCGATCAAACAAATTGACTTGACGACATACGGCTTGCCGTACCGTCTCGGGCTTGACTTGCAAGGTGGCGCCCAGCTGACTTATAACGCTGATTTGTCTCAGATTCCAGTCGCTGACAGAAAAAGCGCGTTAGACGGAACCAAGGATGTGATCGAAAGGCGCGTCAACGCTCTCGGCGTCTCCGAGCCCGTCGTCCAGACATCTATGTCGGGAAACACACCGCGTATCAGCGTTGAATTGGCAGGAGTTTATGATGTCAATAGCGCCATCAAGATGATCGGCGAAACACCTCTGTTAGAATTCAAGACGGAAAATCCGGCAGCCACCAAATTAACCGATGCCCAGCAAAAACAACTTGATGATATGAATCTTGTTGTGAGAAAAAACGCCGTCGAGGTGTTGGATAAAGTTAAGGCTGGCGGCGATTTTGCTGCCTTAGCCAAGCAATATAGCGAAGACACCGGCAGCAAGGATAATGGCGGCCTATATGAGAATGTAAAAAAGGGGCAGTTCGTCGCAGAATTCGATGATGTTATATTCAATAAGCTGCAGCCGGGGCAGGTTTATCCTGATTTGGTAAAAACCGTATTCGGTTACCATATTATAAAATTAGAGAGCGTAACGGGCTCGGGAGATACGAAGACAGTCAATGTCCGGCATATCTTATTCAAAACCAAGACCTCCGCTGACATCGGCATTGCGCCTCAAGCGGAATGGCTCAACACGAAATTGTCCGGCAAGAATCTAAAGAAGGCGACGGTCGAATTCGATCAGACTTCTGGCGTGCCGCAAGTGACTTTGGAATTCGATAATGAAGGTGCGCAGCTATTTGCCGATCTGACGACCGCCAATGTCGGAAAACCAATCGCTATTTTTTTGGATGGCACAGCCATTTCCACGCCTAAAGTCAGCGAACCAATTTTGGGCGGCAAAGCCAATATCAACGGTAATTTTTCCGCTGATGAAGCGAAGACTTTGGCTCAGCGCCTTAATGCCGGAGCCTTGCCCGTTCCGGTCACTTTGGTTTCTCAGCAGACCGTCGGAGCCACTCTGGGCCAGGTCGCAGTACAGAAGAGCTTGGTCGCAGGTTTCTGGGGCTTGATTATTGTGGCCCTGTTCATGATTTTATATTATCGCTTGCCAGGCGTGCTCGCTGTCTGCGCCTTATTGGTCTATACGGCAATTTCTCTGGCCGTCTTCAAGCTTTTCCCCGGCTTCACCTTCACTCTGGCAGGCATTACCGGCTTCATCCTTTCCATCGGTATGGCTGTTGATGCCAATATTCTTATTTTCGAACGCTTGAAAGAAGAGCTTAGAAGCGGCAAGGAATTGGCCAAAGCGATCGATGACGGCTTTAGCCGCGCCTGGACATCCATCCGCGATTCTAATGCCTCATCTCTGATCACTTGCTTCATATTGTATTGGTTCGGTTCATCCCTCATTAAAGGCTTTGCTCTGACTTTGGCCATCGGTATCTTGGTTTCAATGTTTTCCGCCATCGTCATTACGCGGCAATTCCTGCTTTTAGTAGCTAAATGGAAAATCAGCAAGATGAAATTTTTGTATCATATCAAGAAATAATATCCAAAATCCAAGATACAATAACCAAAGAATATCATTATGAAACTGCAAATCATTAAGAATCGTAAATATTATTATTTCTTTTCCGGCGCGCTATTTTTGATCGCTGTCTTGTCTCTGATCGCCTGGGGCCTTAAGCCAGGATTGGATTTTACCGGCGGCTCGCAGATGGAGTTGAATTTTTCTGCGTCTAGGCCGCAAGTGACGGAAGTGCAATCGGCACTGGCACCGCTTAGCCTCGGCCAGGTGATCGTCCAGCCGGCAAATAATCAGGATATTATTTTGAAGTTCAAGGCTGTGAGCGAAGATGATCATCAGAAGATACTTTCTGCCATCAAGGACAAATTCGCGGTAAACGGCACTGCGATCAAAGAGAATCAATTCGATTCCATCGGACCGGTCATCGGCCAAGAGCTTTTGAATAAATCCTGGACCATGATGCTGATTGCGACCTTGGCGATCATTTTGTATATCGGCTTCGCTTTCCGCAAAGTGTCCAAACCGCTCTCATCGTGGAAGTACGGCGTCTCAGCCGTCTTGGCCCTGGCGCATGATCTTATTATTGTGACTGGCTTATTCTCGATCCTCGGCCATTTCTGGGGCATCGAAGTCGACAGTCTTTTCATCACCGCGCTTTTGACGGTCATGGGCTTTTCCGTCCATGACACCATCGTCGTATTCGATAGAACTCGAGAGAATCTATCGAAGTTCTACAGCGGCAAATACGACGAAGTGGTTAATGACTCAGTCAATCAGACGGTCGTCCGCTCCATCAATACATCCGTCACTGTGTTATTAGTGTTGCTGGCGCTATATGTTTTAGGCGGCGATTCGACTAAGAATTTCACCATGGCTCTCTTATTCGGCATCTTCATCGGAACTTATTCCTCGATCTTCGTGGCTTCGCCTCTGATCGTCGATTGGAATAACTGGGATCACAGGTTGAAAAAGAAGTAGTTTAAGAAAGTTAACTGCACATTAACAGGAAGGAGAATTCTTCGATGGCGACATTAGATTTTGAATTGTATCTGAGGGATTTACGAACGAATTCAAGAGGTTGCGCTGAATGCAGAAATACGCGACAACGCGAAGCTGGACAAAGATGTCCGATATGCGGCTCCATTAAAGTTGAAATTCCAAAGACAAATGAAAAGGAGAAAAAATCATGAAAGGCATCGTTGTTAACCAGCTTGTATCTGATAGCGTGTTGGATTTTGTCCATGGATTCAAGCGTCCGATTAAACGCATTGTTTTTCCGACATTATGCAATCTTTGCATAACGCCTGACGATACAAATATTTACGTTTTTAGATTCAAGAACGAGGCTGAATGGCGTGAATCTTGCGAGGTTCTTTTTGAAATTGAGGTGTCTGAAGCGCTGATTAGTGAGGCAGAGAAATTTTTAGCGGCAAAAGAGCGCCTTGATCTATTAAAACCTGCATTGCAGCAGTTGATTGGCGATCAGGCCTAGTCTCAACTCAAGGCGCATCCTCGGATGCGCCATTAAATTTGACAAAATTGTGGATTTAGTATATACTGAATTCATCAAAAATATCAGAAATTATGAGCAAAATAGCTATCATTAGAACCGGGGGCAAACAATACCTGGTAAAAGAGAATGACAAATTGAAGATTGAGAAGCTCTCAGACATCCAGTCTGAGTTGGCTTTTGAGCCAGGCACTAAAGTTGAACTTGAGGTGCTATTTATCGCTGATGGCGAGACCGTTGAAATCGGCGCGCCAAAACTGGAAAAGACTGTCAGCGCCAGCGTTATCCGCCAAGGACACGCCCGCACAGTTACCGGCGTCAAATATAAGAGAAAGACCCGCCAAAGCAAGAAATTCGGCCACAGGCAGAAATTCACTGAAGTCTTGATCGGCAAGATCTAAATATTCGACCCCGCCTCTCGCGAGAGGCGGGGTTTTGCTTTGTAGAGATAAATGTGGAATAATATAAGAAATGTCATCTC
>Ga0315268_10008632_pt1 | contig 10619 bp, 7 predicted proteins | sample C1_top_MG_FD_204535 | JGI IMG/M metagenome (GOLD analysis project Ga0315268, IMG submission 204535) | Sediment microbial communities from Yellowstone Lake, YNP, Wyoming, USA - C1_top | ecosystem: Environmental > Aquatic > Freshwater > Lake > Sediment | place: USA: Wyoming | collected 2017-08-01 | reverse complement strand
AGAAAGGAGGCCGCGGCCGTGGCGCTTGAACGTTTTCGGTCCATCGTCGTCGTCGCCGCCTATGCTCTTTCGGTGCCGGTATTCCTCGTCTGGCCCGGGCCCGCGCCGAGAGGAGCCGGCGGCTGGCTCGTCCGCCTGGTCGCGGCCTTCGGTTTGCCGACGGCCGCCCTGGCCGTCATCCTGCTTTTCCGCAGCATGGGCCGGAAAGGCCCCGTCCGGGCGGGCTTCGAAAGCCACCGGAGGACCTACGACCTCATCCTCGACGCCGCGGCCGTCTTCATCGCCGCCCTCCACCTGACCATCATGGCCTATGTCCTGGCCGGCCGGCTGTGGCTCGGGACCTTCGTCGCGCTTCTCGTCGGCGGCGCGGTCGCATTCCTTGGTAACATGCTCCCGACCGTCCGGCCGGGGAGCGCCGTCGGCATCCGCACCCCCTGGACCCTCCGCGACGAGGGCGTCTGGCGGAAGACCCACAGGCTCGGCGGCTATCTCCTCGTCCTCTCCGGCCTGGCTCTCATGGCCGCGGCCGTCTTCTCCTTCCAAAAGACCTGGGCGGTCTTGATGGCCGCCGCGGCCGCAGCGGGGCTCGGACTGCCGGCGGTGTCTTTCGCCCTCTGGCGCTCCCGTCCGGACCCCCGCGAAAGGAACGTCGAAGAAACACCGCCGCCGCCCGGCCCTCCGGAGCGAGGGGCCGGCCCGGCGGATTAATGCATCGTAGGAGGCTCATCCATGACGGTTCGAAGTATGCTTGTCCTCTTGGCCGTCGGCGTCGCCCTGGCCGCGGCCGCGCCGGAGAAGCCCGATTTCTCCGGCGCCTGGGTCGTCAATCCCCAAAAGAGCCAGCTGGCGGATTGGGCGAAGTACGACTCGACGACCATCACCATCGAGCACAAGGAGCCGAAGTTCCGCTTCCACCGCGTCTCGATCAAGGCCGGGAAGACCGATGAGGCCACCTACGAGCTCACGACGGATGGCGTCGAGAAGGTCGAAAAGGAGGGCGGCGGGACGAGCCGGAGCCGCCTTTCGTGGGACGGCGACGCGCTCGTCTTCGAGGACACGATGTCGCTTCCCGGCCTCCGCCAGGTCACCGACGTCGTGCGCTACACCCTCAAGGACGGGGGAAGAACGCTCGTGGCCGAGGAGAAGTTCCGCGGCCTGGTCGTCAAGTACGACAACCTCTGGGTGGCCGACAGGAAGGACGAAAAGGAGTAGCGACGCCCGGTCAGGGCGTGACGATGGCCTTGAGGACGCCGTCGCGGTAGTGGAAGGCCGTGTCGAAGGCCTTCTGGGTCTCCTCGAGCGGGAAGGTGTGGGTGGCCATGAAGTCGACCCTGATCCGGCCGTCCGCGATCATCCGCAGGGCCGGGCCGACGCAGCGGTTCTGCCGCCGGACGTTCTGGAGGCGGAGCTCGCGGCGCCGAAGGCGGTTGATATCGAAAGAAACCCGGCTTTCGAGAGGGATGCCGACCAGGACGAGCGTCCCGCCGGGCTTGAGCAGCTCGACGGCCTGGTCGAGGGCCTCCTGTTTCCCGCAGCACTCGAAGACGACGTCCAGGCCTCCGGGCGCGCGTCCGAGGATCTCCCGGACGGCGTCCGTCTCGAGCGGGTTCCCGGCCCAGCGGGCCCCAGCCTCGCGGTCCGCGGCCCGGACCCTGGCCGCGACCTTGTCCGTCATGTAAGTCGCGGCGGCGCCCTCGGCGAGCGCGACCAGCCCGACCGCGAGGCCGATCGGCCCCGAGCCGAGGACCGCGGCCGTCCGGCCCTTGAGGTCGCCGGCGAGGTTCACGGCGTGGAGGGCGATGGACAGGGGCTCGGCCAGGGTCGCCTGGGCGAAGGTCAAGGCCCCGGGCAGGGGGAAACAACTCTCCTCGGGAATGACCACGAACTCGGCCAGGGCCCCGCTCCGCTCCTTAGGGTGGCCGAGGAACGAGAGCGCGCGGCAGGTGTTGGGCCGGCCCGCCCGGCACTGGTCGCAGACGCCGCAGGAGACGGCCGGCTCGACCGCGACGCGGTCGCCGGGTTTGACACGCGTGACGCCGGGCCCCGTCTGCTCGACGACGCCGGCGCATTCGTGGCCGAGGACGACCGGGTAGGTCATGACCGTGTCCCCGACGCGCTCTTCGTGGAAATAGTGGAGGTCGCTGCCGCAGATGCCGACGGTCCGGACGCGGAGAAGGACATCGGTCGCGTCCTTGATCCCGGGCTTGGGCCGGTCGCGGACCTCGATCCTCTCCGGACCGGTCAATACGGCAGCCTTCATGGTTCCCTTATTATACCGGATTCAGCGGACGGCGACGGCCGAGATCTCGATCTTGGCGCTCATGGCCAGGGCCGCGACCTGGACAGTGGCCCGGGTCGGCGGGTTCTTGGGGAACCATTTCCTGAAGACGGTGTTGAAATCCCCGAACTCCTTGAAATCGGTGATGAAGACCGACGTCGAAACGACGTTCGTGAGGTCCATCCCCGCCTTCTTGAGGACGATCTCGATGTTCCGGATGATCTGGTCCGCCTGGTCGGTGATCGGGCCGTCCACGAACTTGCCCGTGGCCGGGTCCGTGGCCAGCATGCCCGAGATGTAGAGCGTGCTGCCGACGAGAATGGCCGTGCTGAAGGGCGTCTGAGATGGCCCGTCGGTCAGGGAGAAGTACTTGCGCGCCATGGGCCCTTCCTGAGAAGCGGCCGGAGTTGCCAGACACAACGAAAAGAGCAGGACGGCCGCGACGGCCGCGACGATCGTTCTTTTCATCTTCAAACCTCCCCGGGGATCTTCAGCCCCCGTGATTTCCTATTCGCTTCGTGAGGCGGGGCGCCGCAGTCCCCGACGTCCCCCGGGACGCCGGGGTGAATTCCGGTAATGCGGTGTGTGTCACCGAATTAGAACGGGTTTTCCGTCGGATAGGGCATCCCGGCCGGCCGGTTGAACGAGACGTCCTCGACCCCGAGCATGCGCAGCGCCGCCCAGAAGGTTTTGCCGGCGTGCCGGAAGGCCACCGCCGTGTGGTGGGGGAAGCGCTTCTCGATCAGGACGTGCCGGTAGAACCTCCCCATCTCTCTGATACCAATGACGCCGATCCCGCCGAAGGACTTCGGGTCGATGTCCAGGACCTCGCCCTCGGCCACGTAGGAGCGGAGGACCGTGTCGGCCGTGGACTGGAGCCGGAAAATCGTGACTTCGCCCGTGCGGATCCGGCCCTCGAGCGTGCCCCGGGTGATGTTTGGGTCCTTCCCCGGCTCCATCAGCCGGTGCATGATGAGCTGGTAGCGCATGGCGGGGTCCATCATGCACGGTGCCGGCGTGTTGCCGCAGTGGAAGCCCATGAACAGGTCGGTCGGCTTATAGTCCCCGACGGCCTTCTTGGCCGCCTTGATCATGTCGTAGGGCACGGTGTTATTGATGTCGAGGAGGGTCGCCGGGAGCTCGGTGGCCGCGGTCGAGATGTACTCGCTCAGGGCGCCGTAGATGTCGACCTCGCACGAGACGGGCATGCCGCGCGAGGCCAGCCGGGAATTGACGTAGCAGGGCACGAAGCCGAAGTACGATTCGAAAGCCGGCCAGCATTTGTCGGCGAAGACACCGTACGAGGACGCGCCGAGGTTCGCCTCCATGAACTTGAGCAGGGCCACTTCGAACTGGGCCAGCTTGTTGAGGATGTCGGGGTAGGCGTTGCCGGCGCCGAGCTCCCGGGCCATGTCCTTGGCCACGGACCTTATGCCCGGGTCGTCCTTGGCCTTGAGGAAGATGTCGTAGAGGTCGAGCTCGCTGTTCTCCATGATCTCGACGCCGAGGTCGTAGAGCGGCTTGACCGGCGCGTTGCAGGCCAGGAAGTCCTGGGGCCGCGGGCCGAAGGCGAAGATCTTGAGGCCGCGGAGCCCGAGGATCGTCCGGGCCACGGGCACGAACTCGGCCATCATCCGGGCCACTTCCTCAGCCGTGCCGACGGGGTATTCGGGGATGTGCGGGCGGAGCTTTCTCAGACCCGTGTTGTAGGACGTGTTGAGCAGGCCGCAGTAGGCGTCGCCCCGCCCGCCGACGAGGTCCTTTCCCGTCTCCTCGGCCGCCGCGGCGTACATGACCGGCCCGTCGAACCTCTGGGCCAGGATGGTCGTCGGCCCCTCGGGCCCGAAGTTGCCGAGGTAGATGACCAGGGCGTTGACGCCTTTCGACCGGATCTCCTCGAGGGCGGTCCGGACGTCCTTCTCGTTCTCGACCGTGGCCTTGATCTCGGTGACCGGGAGGCCGGACTTGCGGCACGCGGCCACGACCTGGGCGCGGCGCTTTTTCGAGAGCTCGACCGGGAAGCAGTCCCGGCTGACGGCGACGATGCCGAGGTGGACCTTGGGGATGTTCTTCATGGGGTCTCTCCTTTTTTCTGCCCGTAGTAGGCCTGGGGTCCGTGCTTTCTCTGGAAATGCTTGTCCAGGATGTGATCGGCGAGCGGGGGCTGGCCGGGATTGAGGACCAGGGTCCCCAAGGCGGTCAGGGCCATGTGCTCCAGGATGATGTTGCAGTGGACGGCCTCCTCCGGGGTCCGGCCCCAGGTGAACGGCCCATGGCCTGCGACGAGCACGGCCGGGATGACCAGCGGGCTGAGCCCGGCGAAGCGCTCGACGATGACCCGGCCGGTGTTGAGCTCATAGGCCCCGCCCGACTCGCCTTCGGTCAATTGGCGCGTCACGGGGACCGGGCCGCGGCAGAGGTCGGCGTGGGTCGTGCCAAAGCAGGGGATCTCCCGGCCGGCCTGGGCGAACATCGTGGCGTAGGCGCTGTGTGTGTGGGCGATGCCGCCGATCTCCGGGAAGGCCTTGTAGAGCTCGACGTGGGTCGGCGTGTCCGAGGACGGCCGCAGGCCTCCCTCGACCACCCGGCCCTCGAGGTCGACGAGGACGATGTCCTCGGGCTTCAGCTCCTCGTAGGGGACGCCGCTCGGCTTGATGGCCAGGATGCCCCGGCGGCGGTCGAGGCCGCTGACGTTGCCGAAGGTCAGGAGGACGAGGCCGGAGCGGAAGAGCTCCAGGTTGGCCTTCCAGACGGATTCCTTGAGCTCGGTCATCATGGTTAAGCCCTCCGCTGGCTGTCCCGGATCGCCAGAAGCTCCTTCATGACGGGATACAGGTTCCCCGTTCCCTCCCTGGTGCCGAAGGCGTCGTGGAGCTCACGGTAGAGCTTGTAGAGCCCGGCGTAGATCTTATGATTTTCCGGGTCCGGGCGGTAGGTCTTTTTCTTGACCCCGGACATGGCCGCCTGGGCCGCGGCGAAGGCCGCGTGGCCGCCGGCCTTGGTTCCGGCGGCGACGGCGCCGGCCATGGCCGAGCCGAGGGCGCAGGTCTGGGCCGAGCGGGCGACTTTCATCTCGAGGCCGGTGACGTCCGCATAGATCTGCATGACCAGCGGGTTCTTCTCGGCGATGCCGCCGCAGTTGCGGACCTCCCGGATCTCGACGCCGTACTCCCGGAAGCGCTCGATGATGGTCAGGGCCCCGAAGGCCGTGGCCTCGATCAGGGCCCGGTAGATCTCGTCGGGCCGGCTGTGGAGGGTCAGGCCCAGGATGAGGCCGGTCAGCCGCTGGTCGACCAGGATGGTCCGGTTGCCGTTGTGCCAGTCCAGGGCGAGAAGCCCGGATTCCCCCGGCTTGAGCGCCGCCGCCCCGCGCGTCAGGGCCTCGTGGGAGCCCTTCTTGGCGCCGCCCGGCGCGATCTCGTTCGTGAACCAGTTGAAGATGTCGCCGACGGCCGACTGGCCGGCCTCGAGGCCCAGGTACCCCGGCAGGACCGAGCCGTCGACGATGCCGCAGAGGCCGGGCACGTCGGGGAGCTTCTTCGCGGCCGGCCAGACGCAGATGTCGCAGGTCGAGGTGCCGACGATCTTGACGAAGCGCCCCGTGTCGACGCCCGAGCCGACGGCGCCCAGGTGGGCGTCGAAGGCGCCCACGGCGACGGGGAGGCCCGGCCGTAGACCCAGCTTCTTGGCCCAATCCTTGGTCAGCGTCCCGGCGGCGGCGTCCGCGGTGTAGGTCTTCTTGTAAAGGCGGTCGCGGAGCTCCCCCAGCCGCGGGTCGAGCCCGGCCAGGAAGTCCTTGGCCGGCAGGCCGCCCCAGGCGTCGTTGAACATGGCCTTGTGGCCGGCCGCGCAGCGGCTCCGCTTCATGGACAGCGGGTCGGCCGTTCCCGTGAGCACGGCCGGGATGTAGTCGGCGCACTCGACCCAGGAGAAGGCCGCGGTCGAGACCTTGGGGTCCACCCGGAGGCAATGGAGGATCTTGCTCCAGAACCATTCGGAGGAATAGATGCCGCCGCACTTGGCCAGATACTCGGGGTGCTCCTTGGCGGCCAGGGCCGTGATCTCGGCCGCTTCGCGGTGGCCGGTGTGGTCCTTCCAGAGCCAGGCGTGGGCGTTCGGGTTCTTGCGGAACTCCTTGTAGAGGGCCAGGGGCTTCCCGGCCCGGTCCACGGGGAGAGGCGTGGAGCCGGTCGTGTCGACGCCGATGCCGATGATCGCGGCCGGGTCGAACCCGCGGACCTTCTTTTTAGCTTCCGCTACGGCCTGCGGGACCGTGGCCTCGATGCCGGCGAGCCAGTCGGCCGGGTTCTGCCGGGCCAGGCTGGGGTCCCGGGGATCGAGGATGATGCCGGCGTCGCCGGTCGGGTAATCGAAGATGGCCGTCCCGACCTCGTCGCCGTTCCGGACGTCGACGACGAGGGTCCGGATCGAGTTGGTCCCGAAGTCGAGGCCGATCGCGTACTTGGGCTTTTGCTTGTCCGCCACCTTCCGCTCCTTTCCGGCCCGCCCGCCGGGCCGCCGGACCTCCTCATTATATCCACTCCGGGCTTATTGATATATAATATTTTACCCTGAGGCCCGATGAAGCCGACATCATGTGAACACGGTGCGCCGAGCGGGCCGTCCTTGATCCCAGGAGGAGCCATGAAGATCCGTCCCTTCCAAAGAACCGCCGTCTCGATCCTGATCGCTCTGGCCGCCGCCGTTACCCTGGCGTCCGGGCAGGGCCAGGCCCCCAAGGGCAAGTCCGCCGCGGGCCAGACCGTCCCGGCCCCGTCCGTGGGCGACCTCGTCAAGGGCTTCACCTACCGCAACCTCGGCCCCTTCCGGGCCGGGTCCTGGGTTTCCGCGATCGCCGTGCCGGCGACCCCAGCCCGCGAGCACCTCTACACGATCTACGTCGGGATGCGGAACGGCGGGGTGTGGAAGACGACGAACAACGGCGTCACCTTCGAACCCGTCTTTGATGGACAGAACAAGCTCTCCATGGGCGACATCGCCGTGGCCCCGTCCGACGCGAACGTCGTCTGGGTCGGGACCGGGGATGCCTTCTGCACCCGGATGTCGACCTCGGGCGACGGCATCTACAAGTCGACGGACGCGGGCAAGACCTGGACCAACATGGGCCTCCGCGATTCGCACCACATCGCCCGGATCATGATCCACCCCACGAACCCCGACATCGTCTACGCCGCCGTCATGGGCCACCTCTTCTCGGCCAACGCCGAGCGCGGCGTGTTCAAGACGGTCGACGGCGGCCAGACCTGGCAGAAGGTCCTCACCGTCAACGAGAAGATCGGCGCGGTCGACCTCATGCTCGTCCAGTCGGCCCCCGATACGCTCTACGCGGCCATGTACGACAAGGTCCGCGAGCCCTGGAACTACGAGATGGGCGGCCCCGAAAGCGGGATCTACAAGACGACCGATGGGGGACAGACATGGACCCGCCTGGGCGGAGGCCTTCCCACCGGCCGGGTCGGCCGGATCGGGCTCGACGTCTTCCAGAAGGACCCCGCCATCCTCTACGCCATCGTCGAGAACGGCAATCCCCGGCCCGCGACGCCGCAGGAGGCGGAGCAGGACAAGCGCCGCGGCGGGGCGCCCCGCCCCCGCACCGTCGGCAACGAGGTCTACCGGACGGACGACGGCGGCGTTTCCTGGCGCAAGGTCAACAAGGGCTACGAGGCGGCCCTGGACAAGGCCCCCTATTCCTTCAACATGCTCCGCATGGACCAGCAGGACCCGGACACGGTCTACGTCACGGCCCAGTCGCTGGTCAGCACCAACGACGGCGGCAAGACCTGGAAGGGCCTGAGTTGGCCGTCGAACGGCGTCTTCGAGCGGGCCTTCGGCGACTGGCGGACCCTCTGGGTCGACCCCGCCGACTCCGGCCGGCTCATCTTCGGGAGCGACGGCGGCGCCTACGTCTCCTACGACCGCGGCCGTACATGCCATCATTTCGACAACATCCCGGGCGGCGAGTTCTACGCCATCGGCGTGGACATGGAGGATCCCTACAACGTCTACGGCGGGATGCAGGACCACGACTCGTGGAAGGGCCCGTCGAACGGCTGGGCCGGCGAGGTCACTCTGACCGACTGGGCCACGGTCGGCGGCGGCGACGGCATGTACAACCTGGTCGACCCGGCGGACGGCCGCTGGGTCACCAACAACCGCGAGTTCGGGGCCATGTGGCGCTTCGACCAGAAGACGGGGGTCCAGGTCGACATCCGGCCGAAGCGGGCCGCGGGGACGAAGTCCCTCCGTTTCAACTGGACGCCGCCCCTGGCCATGTCGCCGCACAACCCGGCCATCATCTACGCCGGCGCCCAGGTCCTCTTCCGTTCGCTCGACCGCGGCGACCATTGGGAAGAGATCAGCCCCGACCTGACCACGGACGACGACTCGAAGGAGCACGGCGAGGGCAACATCTCCTACTGCACGCTGACGACCGTGGCCGAGTCGCCGGTCAAGCCGGGTGTCATCTGGACGGGCGCGGACGACGGCAAGGTCCAGGTGACCCGGGACGGCGGGGCGACCTGGCTCGACCGGACGGGGAAGCTGGCTGCGGCCGGCGCGCCGGAGACGTTCTGGGTCAGCCGGGTCTTTCCCTCCCCTCACGACGCCGGGACCTGCTTCGTGGCCAAGACCGGACTGCGATTCGACCTCTTCGAGCCCGTCCTCTACAAGACGACGGACTTCGGCGAGACCTGGACGAGCGTCGCCGGGAACCTGCCCGCCGACAAGCCCCTCAACGTCGTCGTCCAGGACCGGAAGAACCCGGACCTCCTCTTCGCCGGGACCGAGCAGGGCGTTTACGTGACGCTCGACGGCGGCCAGGCCTGGTGGCCGCTCAAGGGCAACATGCCCTGGCTCAAGGTCACCGACCTCCTCGTCCACCCGCGCGAGAACGACCTCGTCGTGGCCACCTTCGGCCGCAGCCTGTGGATCGCGGACGTCTCGCCGCTCCAGGAGATGACCGGGGCCGTGCTGGCCAAGGACGTCCACCTTTTCGACATCGAGCCCCGGACGGAGAGGGTCACGGGCGGCATCGGCAACTACCAGCTCCTCGGCGACAGCCACCTCTCGACGCCGAACGAGCCCAACGCCGTGGCCATCAATTATTACCTGAAGGCCAAGGCGGCTGCGCCGGTCAAGATCACGGTCGCCGACCCATACGGCCAGGTCGTGGGCGAAATGACGGGCAAGGGCGAGGCCGGGCTCAACACGGTTCTCTGGTCCATGCGGCCGCGGCGCGGCCAGCCGGCCGGCGAGGGCGAGGAGTTCTGGGGCGGCCGCTTCGTCGAGCCCGGCGAATACGTCGTGACCCTCGAGACTGGCGGCCAGAAGCTCGTGAAAAAAGTCCTCGTCCGCGGCCGCCAGGGCTGGACCGTCGGCCCGGTCCCGGCCGTGATCAAGTAACCGGGCCGGCGTTCCGGCCGCGGATCCTCCAACCCGGCGGGGCCCGGACCCGCCTCTCCGTCCGCCTAGAAGTCGAAATCGAGCAGGAGGGTGAACAGGTCCTCTTTGGTCGGGCCGATCGAGGCGGACACCCGGTGCGTGTATTCGGCGTGCAGGGCCACGTTCACGGCCCACCAACTCCCGAAATAATAGCGGGCCAGGGCCGAGTAGGCATCCACCTTCTGGGCCGGATAGTTGCTCGGCGGCCGGACCCAGTTGTACATGGCCGAGGCGACAAAACGGTTGTTGGCCAGGCCGGCCCAATCGAGCTCGACGACACCGCCCCAGAATTTGTAATCCTCGGTCGGGAAGCTCAGATTGAACGCCTTGTCGTCCGCGGCCCAGAAGGCCATGCCCTGTAGGTTGAATGTTTTCCAGTTCAGGCTGATATCGCCGCCGAACCGGGTGAATGTTTTGTTGTTGTGACCATTGATGTCCCCGACGGGCGAGATGATGGTGTCGTCGAGGTCCGTCGGCTGCCAGCCGAGGTAGCCGAAGACGCCGACGCGCTGCCCGGCCGACTGGCCTTCCCCTTTTCCGAATGTTTTCGAAAAGGCGAAATAGAGGTCGTTGTACCTGTTGTTGTCGGGGTTGGCGCCGGTCCCATTGATGTAGCCGACGGCGTACTTCAGGCCGGGCTGGAAGCGGCCGGTGGCCTCGATGCCGATCTGGTTGGCCGAGAGGCTGGTGCCGGCATTGGCGAATTCGTAGACCTCGAACGGCTGGAGGATGTAGTAGAGCCGCTTGGAGCTCAGCAGCTGATAGGCCGGCTCGAAACGGCCGATCCGTAGGTTGAGCTTGTCCTTGACGATGTTGCTGAAGACAATATTGGCCGATTCGATGGCCGCGAGTTGGGCGGGATTCTCCTGGTAGGGGTTGG
>Ga0315268_10008631_pt1 | contig 10619 bp, 10 predicted proteins | sample C1_top_MG_FD_204535 | JGI IMG/M metagenome (GOLD analysis project Ga0315268, IMG submission 204535) | Sediment microbial communities from Yellowstone Lake, YNP, Wyoming, USA - C1_top | ecosystem: Environmental > Aquatic > Freshwater > Lake > Sediment | place: USA: Wyoming | collected 2017-08-01 | reverse complement strand
CAGTATTGATTGGAAGAAAACCTGCGATGAATTACGTTCTAGCATGCATAACCCTCTTCCACGGCAATGCACCAGAAATAAAAGTTAAAGCTAGAGGAATGGCAATAAGCACAGCAGTTGACGTCGTCGAAATATGCAGACGCCGATTCTTACCTGACGTCAAAGTAAAGAGCATAGATATTGGCACGCAGCAAATGCCACCACGACCAGGCGAAGAGGGCCGCGGACCATCAAACGTCAGCACAATCGAAATCACGTTGACGAAGTAAACGCGGAAACACAAACGAACGAAGCGGACACAGCAGACAAGAGACGCTCCGCACCCCTCCTTCTTTGTCTTCGTCAAATCCGTAGAAACAACACGCGAAACCATGTGCGCGAAATCTTAGCTCTCTGCCACATTAATAGTCTTACCGAAAATGTCACTATCTTAATAATTTAAGGAGAAAAAGCATTATCGCCTTTTTCGTTTGCCTTTGCTTTCAATGACCACAATTTTGTCCAAGTTTGCGAGGTCTCTTTTGACTTGTTCCTGCGCTTTTCTTTCTTGTCTTCTTCTGCAGAAGCCTTTTCCTTCGGTCATAAGTTCCACGTCTCTAGTTTTATTCCCTTTTCACATATTAAGTTCACGTTCAAGCTTTTCCAGAGTTGGGTCAGTTCCGAGATTCCCTTTTTTGGTTTGGTTTGGATAGAATTTCTATCCCCTCCTCCTCCTTCCTTATTGCTTCCTATTCATTTGAAGCCATATTAGCGCGTGCTTGCTGTCACCACTTTAAGGGTCCACGGAGTATCTCAAACATTCCATGGGTCAGCTTCTTAGACTATGGCGAAGTGCTCCTTCTTCTTTTGAAAATCCACAGCCGCGCCCTTAACATCACGCTATTTTTATGCATGATTGGACAGAATTGATTTCGCTTCATCTATGCTGATATCTGTGATCAAAAGCTTCTTCTGTTTTGAAGTGAAACCAGCCACAATCTCCACTCTCTTCTTGAAAATTCTAGAGAGTTCCTTAATCAACTCCTTGTTCACTCTTCCCTCCACAGGACTCTCCCGACACAACACAACAACCTCATCACCCTCAACCTTCAACTGAAACCGCTTAGAATTCGGCTTCACAAAAACCGAGACAACCACGCCATCCGAAACCTTCAGCAATTCCATACCTGTCCGCACACCCTTCTCACAGAAAATCCAAGCTATCGTTATTATTACTGTTGTTAAGCGCGAGTTAATAACATCTGAACACAAAGACAGCGCCTATTAGGAGCCTATTTGGATCATATACAAGACTAGGGGGTCTACCCTGCGAAAACAAAAATTTCCAAACGCCCAACAAGAGAGCCTCTTAAGGCTCATGCAGAAAACCAGAGGGGTATGCCAGTCTGACTGGCCTATGAGTGCATGTATTAACTCTTATATGGACTATGCTCGCTGAAGTAGACTTCTCAGACTGGCGGTACAGACAATGTTAGAAAGCGCCAACAGGGTCAGCAAAATACAGTCTTCAGCCATTCGCAGAATGATTGAGCTCTCTCACGGGATGAAAAATGTTGTTCATTTGGAGCAGGGTGAACCTGACTTTACCACGCCAGAGCACATCATAGAAGCCGCAGTCGAGGCGGCTAAAAAAGGCTTCACACACTACACAGAGATGGATGGAACATTGGAACTGCGCCAAGCCATCGCTGAAAAACTCGAGAAAGACAACGACATAGACGCCGACCCACAAACTGAAATAACTGTAACCTCAGGCTCACAGGAAGCCATGTTCATCGCTGCAATGGGATTCCTAAACCAAGGCGACGAAGCCCTAATCCTCGACCCATACTACCCAGCCTACTACGAAGACACCCTCATAGCAGAAGCAAAGCCCATCACAGTTCCGCTTGACGAAAGAAAAAACTACAAAATAGAACCCGAAGCCCTAGAAGCCAAGATAACGAAGAAAACCAAGATGATCTGGCTCTGCAACCCATCCAACCCAACTGGACACGTATTCTCAAAACAAGACCTCGAAACCATAGCCGACACCGCCAAGAAACATAACCTAATCGTGTTCTCAGACGAAATCTACGAGAAAATCATCTACGAGAGCACAAAGCACATCAGCATAGGCTCCCTGCCTGACATGGAAGACAGAACGATCACAGTGAACGGCTTCTCAAAAGCATACGCGATGACAGGATGGAGAATCGGATACATAGCAGCTGGGAAAGAACTCTCAAGCGCATTGCGGAAACTGCACTATTACGCAACATTGTGCCCAAACGCCATTTCACAAAAAGCAGCCGTCGCCGCGTTAACAGGACCACAAGACTGCGTCAAAGAAATGATAGCAGAGTACGACAGAAGAAGAAAACACGTCCTCAGCCAACTAGACGAGATTGAAAGATTGCCTTACACGAAACCGAAAGGAGCATTCTACGTCTTCCCAAACTTTTCAAACTTCGAAAAATCCGATGAGGTTGTGGCATCACGATTATTGAAGGAAGCGGGAGTCGTAACAGCGCCAGGTTCAGGCTTCGGCACTGCGGGCGAAGGACATTTAAGAATATCATACTCGGCCTCCTATGAACAGGTTAAAGAAGGAATGGAACGAATCAGAAAATTCCTGAAAAGTAAAGCGTAGGCAATCTTGAGACTATTTAGCGCCTCATTTCGTCACCGTAACCATGCCCTTCTCAGCATCAACTCTAACAAAGTCGCCTGATTGAATGATTTCAAACGGATCCTTTTCTAATCGGTCTACAAGGGGAACCTTAACCAGAAAAGCGCTGACGATCAACACGGTCTCTATGTCCTTGACTATCAACGCTTTCGGAGCAAGATTATGCGACGCCAACTTGAAAAGACCGTCAATTTGAACAACCGAACTCGCTTTCCCCGATGGAAACACCAGCACCTTGCCTGCAAGATTCTTCCCAAACAATTCATGATTCTTTTCTCTAACGACGCCCGTCTTCGGATCCGTGAGGTAGAAGCAGATGGGTTCATGGGAAACCAGAGCCTCGCCTTCTCCGCAGCCACCCACAATTTTATGGCACTTCAAAGAGATTCTTGAGTTCTTCATTCCACTATTTCCCCTTGACAGCGGTTTCAACACAATCCTCAAGCCTGCCCAACCTGACTTCTTTAAACCTCCGATAATAGGCGCATTTAGGCGAGTCTGTCATGCCCACCTTATCCGTGTACACAGCCCAACACGGCTCATCTATACACGTGTCTACAACCACGTGTCCACCAGCCTTCTCTATAACCCCAACGTAACCAGTTTTCTCAGCCAAAGTCTTAGTCGTAGCCGAAGTGCAAACCCAAAACGACACACCATCATGAACCTTCTTCCCATCCAAAAGCCTCGCAACCTCTTCCACCTGCTTCAGCGTATAATGCGGACACCCAAGCATAACAAAGTCAATCTTGCCACTCGTCGTCTGAAGCTCCCCGCAGACCTCTTTAAGATCGCGATCCATCACAGTAATCTTGTCCCTTGGCTTATCGCCCTGAAAGGCTTCTTCCACAGTTGAGGCTTCAACCGTGAACCCAGGCATATAAAACATGGATATGGCGCCGGGCACGTTTGACATCGCACAGAAGTTTATGAACTCCTCCGTGTTCGGCTGCTTCGATATGCCAGTGAGCACAGGAATTCCATAGCCCACTTCTTTCCCCACGCAGTATCCGAGAAGAGTATAATCAAACTCGTCCCTCAGCTTCGCCTTCACTTCGACTAGGTGCGTGCCCCGTCTGTTTTCCTTAAAAAGAAGACCATACTCAGGCGTCTTGCCAATGACCCCCGCGGCTAACGCGCTCTGAGCAGCTTCACGATTCGTTCTTGCTCCAATAACAGAATTCACATACGGCGTGGCACTTGACTCGGAGAACGCAACAGTCTCACTATACAACGGAATGTTCTCCGCCATATACGGAATACAACTCCAACTGAGAATAGCACCCACCCGCCTGTAAGCTTCCATAACCTTCCTAGCCACATTAGCCTCAAACTTTGGAATATCAAAAAGCATATGGAAAAACGGAATATCATACACGGGATTCGTGCTCGTTGGCACTTTGCAACGTGCTCCTCCATCAGCTAAGAGTTCAACAAAGTAAAGATCCCCTTCCTGACCGCTGGAAGCAGCATGGGCACGGCTTATTGGAATCATTCTCTCCGCATCATATGCGTCCCCAATCGCAACGAGCAGATTAAGCGCTTCCTGCATTCCCTTGCCCAGTTCGCCCTTGCATATTCGCTCTTCCTCTTTAGTCAAATGCATCCAAAATCACCCATCCATCTCAAACATGACCATGCCCAGCTAACAAGTGTTTTGCGGATGACCCTCCAAGAACTTCATGACGTTGTCGATGCAGATATCAGAGCATCTTTTCTTAGCTTCAACCGTGTGAAACCCAATGTGAGGAGAAAGCACCACATTATCAAGTTTAAACAGGGGATTATCCTTGGTGGGAGGCTCCTTCTCCAATACGTCCAGACCAGCGTAAGATATTTTGCCCGATTTCAACGCGTCAATCAGAGCATTCTCGTCAATGACTTTGCCCTGAGACGTGTTGATTATGACGGCACCTTCTTTCATGGCTTCGATTTCCTCCTTCCCAACGAGTCCTTCCGTTTCCGACGTCAAAGTCACATGCAAAGTTACAAAGTCGCTTTCCTTCAACAACGTGTGAAGGTCAACGTATTCTATGCCGACCTCTTTCGCCTTCCTCTTGTTGGGATATTTATCATAACCAAGAACCCGCATATTGAAAACTCTAGCTATCTCGGCAACCCGTAAACCAATCGACCCTGTGCCGACCACGCCCAGAGTCTTACCGTACAATTCGACGCCTCCAAACGGTCTCCAGTCGAACCCACCGTTCCTTACATGTTTGTCGGCTTGGGTTAGTCTTCTAACGGCTGCAAATAATAAAGCGAAAGTGTGCTCAGCAACAGACTCCGTAGCGTAACCTGGAACATGTGTAACCACGATTCCTCTCTCTTTGGCTGCTTCAAGGTCAGCGTAATGACACGTCGTTGCCCAAATCGAAATCATCTTGAGTTTATTAGCAGAATCAATGACGTTCCTAGTAAGATCACTCCATCCAACTATCACGATTTCAGCCGACTCTATTCTCTCTTTCAATTCATCTGATGTTTTAGGTGGCTCACCGAAAACTTCTAGCTCACCAATTGACCGCAATTTCTCAATGTGCTCTTTTTCTAGGTAAACGTGGTCTACGACAACTATCTTCATTTTTCATCATCCCCTTGAATGTAGGCGGCTGCTTAAATTTTGTTTGGAACTTTTCAGGGATTGCGCGAACAATCTTAAATATTGCACTCTTCTATCACAATGAAAAGGAGACCAGAAACCAATGGCGTTCAAATGCGTTCACTCCTCAAAAATAAAACCTGAAAAACCCGCAGAAGCCGGCGCCTCCGGCATAAGCGTCAGATGGCTCATCACGCAAGAAGATGGTGCACCAAACTTCGCCATGCGCCTCTTCGAACTCCAGCCCCGAGGACATTCTCCGCTTCACGTTCACGATTGGGAACACGAAGTCTACATCCTAGAAGGCAACTGCAAAGTCACATGCGAGGATCAAGAGGCAAAAGCAACCGCTGGATACGTAGTTTTCATACCGCCCAAAGCAAAACATCAGTTCACGAACACAGGCAAATCAAAGCTCAAATTCCTCTGCTTAGTCCCACACCACAAGTAATGCACAAGAAACGTCACGATAAGCAACATGAAACGTCACGTTTAACAACATAGAAAGTGCGCTAATCCACTTTCAAACAGAGTCTAGGACACAGTCTGAACCGTAATCAGACCTTAAAACACAAACAAAAAAGCCGAAGTCAAACCCAAAAAAATTTTTCAGCACCCATACTAAGCCTAAGCAGCCTCTCGAGTCACAGTCAATATCCTAACATAATCAGCCGTATCATCACAGCTATCAGCAACCTCTTCCAAAGACTGCAGCAAGTCTCTGAGGATCAGCAAAGTTGCAGCATCCATTTCCCGCCCATGCTTAAGCAGCAGTTCCTTAGTTTTCATATAATGCTCATCAATCCTCGTCTCAGCCTCATCAACCTTCAACGCCAACGCCCTAACCTCAGCCGCATCAACACCAAGCTTCTCAATACTACCCCTCAACGCCGTAGACTCCACAACCAAATCCTTAGTCATCGCCACCAACTCATTCCACACATCAGCTGGCATGTGAACCTCAGCCAACAAAAGAAGACTCCTACCCGAATCCTTCACATGATCAGCCATCACATCAAGACGCTTAACCAAATGCATAATATCCTCCCTATCCTTAGGCGGCAAACTACCCCGAGTCAACTCCTCAAAAACCGCCCGCCGAAGATCATCAATTTCAGTTTCAACCACAAAAAGACGTTGAATACTCTTCTTAGCTTCAGCCGCATCTTTCTTTGAAGCTGCAATCACAGCTCTTTCAAGCTCAGTCACAGTGTCTATGGCTAGGGTCATCTGCCGATAAGCCATATCTAACACCTTGGATTTCCGCCGTTCCGCAAACCATTTCTCCAAACTCTTTTTGCACCACCGCAAACAACTTTGCAGATATTAAGGTGATTATTGCCTTAAAAAAATGCCTATGTTTTCAGAGAATCGCTGCCGCATCATAATGAATTCTTGATTCATTCTTCCCACAGTCTCACCGATGAGCATATATTTTGGTTGTGTTATGTTGTCTTGGGCTTTAAAATCTAGGTGCTCCTTGACTTGCCTCAACCCTACGACGTAATAATCGTGGGCACAGGACCCGCCGGCATATTCTCCGCCCTAGAACTCACCAAAAACAACGCAGGCACGCCGCTCAAGATACTCTTGCTGGATAAGGGACCAGACTTGGAAAAGCGCAAATGCCCAGCCAACAGAGGATTCGGATGCGTCAACTGTGACCCGTGCACTCTACTGCAGGGTTGGGGCGGAGCTGGTGCCTTCAGCGACGGCAAACTCGATCTGTCACCCGAAGTCGGCGGCTGGCTCACAGACTACATAACAAAAGAAAAACTAGTCGACTACATCGATTATGTTGACGGTCTCTACAGGCAATTCGGCGCCCCAGAACGCGTCTACGGCACCGACTTAGACAAGATAGATGCTATTGAACGCAAAGGAGCCTTCGCTGGGCTAAAACTCATTCAGCAAAAAATACGTCCAATGGGCACAGATCAATGTGCTGAAGTCTTACGCAATATGCGTCGTCAGCTTAAGGAAAAAGTGGACATCCAAACAGGCGTGGAAGTCAAAAACCTAGTGGTCAAAAACGACAAGGTAGAAGGCGTAGAAACCACGAGGGGCGAAAAGGTTCATGGAGAATATGTGATAGTTGCCCCTGGTAGAAGTGGCGCTGAATGGCTAACAGTCGAAGCGCAAACACTAGGCTTGAAAACCTTGAACAACCCAGTCGACGTGGGCGTCAGAGTTGAAGTCTTAGCCTCAGTTATGGAAGAATTGACAGACGTCCTGTACGAACCCAAATTCGTCTATTTCTCCAAATGTTTCGACGACTACGTGCGCACGTTCTGCGTTTGCCCCAGAGGCGAAGTTATCACAGAATCGTATGAAGGCATCATAACAGTAAATGGGCAAAGCTACGCAGAGCGCAAGACAGACAACACAAACTTCGCGATACTCGTTAGTACTAAGTTTACCGAGCCGTTCCGAGAGCCGATTGCCTACGGCAAATACATCGCTAGGCTCACTAACCTATTGAGTGGTGGCATAATTCTCCAACGCTTAGGCGACCTTGAGGTTGGAAGGCGCAGCACAGAAGAAAGAATCAACCGCAGTTTGGTGGTGCCAACGTTCAAAAACGCGACGCCAGGTGATCTGAGCTTTGTCTTGCCTTACCGCTACTTAGCTGACATCCGCGAGATGCTTCAAGCATTAGACCAAATTGCTCCGGGTATGAATTCGAAGGACACTCTTCTCTACGGTGCTGAGGTTAAGTTTTACACTTCAAGGTTGGAACTGAGCAATCATTTAGAAACGAGGATTCGCAATCTTTTCACTATAGGCGATGGAGCAGGCATCACGCGGGGATTGATTCAAGCCTCAGTCTCAGGCGTTATTGTGGCTCGAGAGATAGCTAAACGAGAGAAAAAGGCCAATCAAGTAGCGGTTGAAAAAACCTGAAAAATAGAAGTCTTCTGCATTAAATTTTTATTCCTATTGCTAAGCAAATTAGTCTGGTGCGGAAAAATCTGCAGGGATAAACAGAGACTTCCTCTCACTCTTTCCCTCATAAACCGCACCCAAAAAAGCTGTGTAGAACGAGAGAAAGGAGTCCGCCAACAAATCTGTTTACAAGATCCTCTGATTCGAGGTGGGTTAAGCTCCAGCCCTCTAGGTTTCTGCAATGAATTTCTAATAGGCTCCAAATAGAGTGTCAGACACGTCTGCCAGTAGTGACCTTTACTATTTCATTGTTGCGGTAAATAGCTGAGCGCTGCGTCCTGAGCTTTTGCAGCAGATTCCAGGAATTTTTTTGACGGATACTTCTGTAAAAGCTTTTTCTGCGGCTTTTCTGATTTCTTCTGGGTCAAATCCTAGGTGGACGTCTCCCATTTCTCGTCTAAATTCTGTGAAATCATGCGTGCAGAGGTCAATAATAGCGGCTTTTCCAGACGATTTCAAGACTTTCCGAAGGCTCTGAAATACCTTGTTTATGTCGGGGCAGTGATGCAACATCAAAGTGGAGAAAACGGCGTCAAATTGAGTTGGAATCTGTGTATATTTGTTTGCGTTTCTTATGCTTCCAGTGATGTTCTCGGCTATTCCAAAGAAAGGAAGTATCCCTCCTCTTTTCTTCGCCAAGACTGACAGCATGGCTGGGGTGGCGTCCATAGCGTAGAATGAGGCTTTTGGTAGAAGTTTCTTCAGTTTATGTGCAACTCTTGTGGTGAAGTAACCTGAGCCTGCCCCCATGTCTAAAACTTGGGCGTCTGTTCTCAGCTTAGGCGGAGAGGTCAAAGAGGTCACAATTGCATCTACTATTCGTTTTACTCCGTCACTGCCAAAGTAGCTTGGGACGATTTTGTCTCTCTTTTCTGCCTCTTTCTCTGTGAAGTGTTTGATTTCTTTAACCGTGAGGTCGATGTCTTGAGCGCCGAGTTCCCGCAGAAGATTGTGCAAATCAACTGTTTCCAAGTATTTTCTAAGGGATAAATCCAGCAAGTTTGGAAATCACCTACTCGCTCACCTTAGTTTTTCTTCTTCCCAGACGGAGTCGCATGGTTAATATTTTTTCTGTAGCGAAGATTCGGGCTGCCAAGTAGAGAATTACAAGAGTGAATATCGCCACGTATCCAATGCCCCAAGCAGCTGTGAAATAGTCTCCTGTTATGGTTGCACGAGCCGCCAGCATTGGATGCGTGAATGGCAAGGCTAGCAGGAGGATTCTGAAACCCATTGGCAGAGCGTCAATGTCAGTAAACATCAGAACAAACATTGGTATAAGTAGCGGCGTATAAACAAAGCCGAGCAACGATTGCGCGCCTCGCACATCCTCAGCAAAAACCGAGACTACAACGGCCAAAGCCAAGGCGCAGAGCAATGAAACAAACACTGATGCTCCAAGAATCACGTAGCCTAGGAGAGTTGGAGAAAGCCCAATTGCGCCCACATCCACTGCCAATTGATCTGTTGGTCCTGCGAATGAGAATGAACCCATGTAATAGATTACTCCCACGATTGTGGCTATGGCACCTATGGCTGCAACTATTGTTGAGCCAGCTAACTTGCCCATTAACAAATTGAACCTGCTGAGAGGCAAGCTCATCAGCGTTTCGAGCGTTTTTTCCTCTTTCTCCGTCGCCACTGAAGTTGCCGCAAGCTGCATTGCCAAGATTATCAACATGAATAGGGCCAGGGGCAAACTGAGAAATTGGGATTCCGCGAATGTGAAGAGGGCCGACGGGTTTACACCGACTGGCTTTCCCTTGACGATTGCTCCTTGAGTGACGTTCATTGGGTTTAGAACAGCATTGGGGTCAGGGAACTTCTGCTGGACCGTTTCTCGTGTCAATTTTTGTTTGAATGACTCCACTACGCTTTGTATAATGGAAAAAGCGACTGATTCAGATATGCCGCCACCTCTGAAAATCGCATAAATCTTCAATTCTCCCGTCTTACCATCTGTAATGTTCTGGCTGAAGCCTGCGGGGACTTCTATGATCGCCGTCAGATTCGAGCTTTGAGCATCAACCGCAACTTGATCGATGTTAGAAGTGTCAAATCTGTTGACTTTCAAGTTTGGAATGGATTCCAAGAAATCTGTCAGGTTTTGGGCAACAGCTCCCCCATCAAGGTCTGCAACACCGATGGAAATGGTCCTCATACTTTCCTGAACGGCTTCGGTTGAGGTTCTTATCATGAAGCCCATTAGAGGAAAAATTAAGAGTGGAGCTAAGATCATGCCTAAGAGTATTCTTGGGTCTCGAACCATTTCTTTTACTTCTTTTGCAGTAATGTTTCTTAGCGCTTTAAGCAAGACCGGCCACCTCCACAAACACTTCCTCGAGATTTGCAGCCTTGTGTTTGGCCTTGAGTTCGGAGGGCGTGCCCTCAACCATTATT